>JAEEGK010018076.1_pt1 | contig 15288 bp, 14 predicted proteins | sample 8958771 | NCBI WGS metagenome assembly JAEEGK01 (sample SAMN16246547, study PRJNA631951) | gut metagenome | biome: gut microbiome; feature: rumen; material: SC-attached | host: Bos | place: Iran: Karaj | collected 2018-10 | reverse complement strand
TAGGAAGCCGCATCCCAGACCTCACCGTCAAGCCTGATCAGAGCAAACTCACGGTAATCTTCATCTGTTACCTTTCCATTCGAGGATGCGAAAAGACAGATAAACGGACAATGCCATATGAGTCTTGCCGTAGGAAGGCTCATCGTATGGAAATCGATCTCCATTGAATCCTTAAGAAGAACTCCGTCCGTTGAATCGGTGCGGTAATTATCCACCTGAATATTCGGCACGTTGCCGGCCTCGCTGTCGATATAAGAAACAAGCTTTGCGATCCTCGGAATGTAATCAGAAGGCACGGGTTCTTCACAGCGCTTGATCGATGTAACCTCCAGGCGGTAATTCTCGCCGGTAAAGCTGATATAACTGAACCTCGTGCTGTCCATAAGGGCAATGATGTATTCGACCGAACCGTTGCTGCTGTTTATCTTTATGAGAATATGGTCTTTTACTCTGCTTGCTTCGATGTCATATTCGCCGCAGACGTGATCCTGCTCGCCGGATGAAGTGACTGTCGTCCTGATATCCCTTGCGTCATCCAGGCTGTAAGTACCGTCAAGATGGAGCGAAGCATATCTGCTGTAGAGCAGCTCTTCACGAAGCTTACCGGTCTCATGAACCCTTCCGTCAAGAGAATCGAACAATACCATTTCCGGTCTGCACTCATCTTCATTATGGCCCTCCAGAGAAGCGATGCGGAGATGAATGTTCATTTTTGTGCTTGGGAATATCAGGATGCCTTCAGTATGGAATGCATTCGATGCTTCAAAATGGAATTCGTCGTTGCCGGAAAACTCCTTGACGTCCTCTTTCTCGCGCATCTCGTATTCCTGGTCCTCGTCGATGATGTGGATCATCTGCGCTGCGAACTGAGGATCGAACTGCGCGCCCATTTCCTCGATGAGGATCTGTCTGACGGTTGCCTGCGGAAGAGGATCTCTGTAGCTTCTTTTCGACGTCATGGCATCATAGGCATCAGCTACCGCGATTATCCTTGCGATCTCAGGGATATCTTCGCCCTTGAGCTTGTCCGGATATCCTCTTCCGTCAAAACGCTCGTGATGGTTGTTGGCACCGATGCTTAAATGCGGGAACTCCACGATACTTGACAAGATCTGCTTTCCGATGACAGTATGCTGCTTGATTGCCTCATACTCCTCCGGCGTAAGCTTACCCTCTTTATTAATGATCTCGTCCGAGACACCTATTTTACCTATATCGTGGAGTAACGCCGCATAATATATTTCTTCACATTCCTTCTCGTTCTTGCCTGACATCCTTGCGATCATCTTCGAATAACTTGCCACCCTCGCGGAGTGACCGTGTGTATATGTATCCTTGGCATCGATTGCGCTAGCCAGGGCTTCAGCCGTCTGTTCGAAGAGTCGCTTCATGCTCTGCTGCTCTGCCGTAAGCAGTTCGATCCTTAGATCATTTGCGTGGGCATATGTCTCATTCATGTCCTTGAGCGCGAAAAGATAGAGCAGCAATGCCATCGCAGCGATCGTTGTATTGATGAGCGACAATCCGTACAATGCCAGCTGGAAAGCCGAAGCAATGAACGGCAATATCGAGAACAGCAGCAATGAAATGCTCATCGCGCGGTGGAGCTTTTTATAGCTCTGAACGATGACCGTTATCTGGATCAGGAGCATTGCCGCAGGGATCAGGTAGCAGATAAAGAATGCAGGTCCCCTCTGATAGGTGTTGGATGCATCAAAGGTATAATAAATCCCCGTAAACTGGGATATGATGAGCATCACGACTCCGGCAACACCAAGATAATTGACTACCCTTAAGCGCTTAAAGCCTTTGTCATTGTTTGCATCCTCATACAGATTTACAAGATATGCGTTAAAAGCATATAATACGCCGATATTCAGGAAGAAGACCGTGAAATTGCTTATCCTGACGACCCAGTAACCTACTTCGGAAGGGTTGCCCCTGTATTGATAAGCAAGGCAGTCCGCGATCATGATGAACATCGCGCAGACCTCTACGGCCAGAAGGGCTATACGTCTCTTTTGCGGAAGTGATCTCATCAGCAGGACAAAGACGGCAATCATGCCGCACATTGCACTTAAGACCATCATTATATTTTCCTGATGATCCGCCAAAAATCCGATCAACGTATTTGCCAAGGTAAGCGCCTTCTTTTAAATCAAAAAAATTTAAAAACTGCCTGTTAGGCAAATTATCAACCTCTATTGACAATTGGTCAAGTGTAAGTAAGAGATTTAGGACGGAGCAAGAGGCCTCGGGCAGCCACAGCGGCCGCAGAAACTGAAGGCCGAAGGAGTCGCACACACAGGGCAGTACCAGATCGAAGACATGGGGCGCTGACTTCCGCATTTAGGACAGAAATTCAACTGGTTTACGCTTCCGCAGGAACATGTCCATCCGCCTATGACACTCGGTCTGTAGATCGTCTGGACCACTCCGCCGTCATCAGGCAGCGGCAGACTTACGATGCAGAAATCGTTTCTGGAAGTCTTTACGATCAGGATGCAGGATACAACGAACAGAGCGATCACAAATCCGATCCAGAGAACAAGGCTCAGACCGGAAAGCACAGGGATCTCAGATGCGCCGCCGCCCATTAAAATAGCGTCGTAGATGCCGTGTATAACGATCGGGATAACCATGGCAAGAGCAGTAAATCCCGCACATGCACCCTTTTTGTTTGTGAGGCTGGCATACTTGGCTTTGCTGTAGAAGAAGCCCATGAATACGGCAAAGCACGCATGTCCGGGAACCGCCGTGAACATACGCAAGAAGGCTGTTCCGATACCGCTGCCGAATACATATGTGACGTTCTCGAAAGCTGCAAATCCCAGTGATACGAAGACCGCATAAACAATAGCATCATAGTTGTAGTTGAAGTGCTTGTTTTTCCAGGTGATGAGTCTTAATACCAGGAATTTACCCAATTCCTCTGCAGGGGCTACGATAAGCATCGCATCGAAGATGCCGCCTAAGACCGTATTCGACGGGAAGAAAAGGTTGAGGACAATTCCGCCGACGAGCTCGGCGATTATCGCAGTTACTATCGTGCCCATTCCTGCAAAGAACAGACCTACGAGAAGACCAAACGGTTCCTTCTCCTTCTTGTCATTGAAATAGATAAAGATCAGAAGTCCGACAACAGGAATCAAGGCCAAAGCATATAACATAACAAACTCCTAAAACTCAAACCGGATTGATTTTTCGGGAATAAGAATAACATTTTTACCGGCCGGTGTCACTTAATGCTGACCGTAACGCACGTTCTCGTATTCTTCCCTGAGAGCAGAGATCTCCTCATCGCCATAAGCACGAAGGACGGACTCGATCTGTCCCGGAGTCGAGCAATCGCCGACAGGAAGTCCTTTTTTCATTGCATTGCGGGTCTTCTCATAGAACTGCTTTCTGACGATGCGTTCGTGTCCGGTACCAAAATCATAATCCTTTCTGGAGAACAGCTTCTTAAGAGCTCCGATATTTTCAATAGTATCGATTACAGAACTGTCATCATCTGACCTTCTCGCATCAGCTTCCTTAATGGTGTTCCTGAGAAGCCTGAACAATGCTATTACGATCAAGACAATGAAGATCGCCACGCCGATGAATGCCAGCACTGTCAGAATGATGCCGGTTATCGGACTTTCCTCAATATCCATTCCACTGTTGATGGATTCCTCTGCCAGATCGGAATCCAGATCACCCGTATCTATCTTTGAAAGCAGCGACATCACCCATCCAAAGGCTTTCCAAAAGGCGTTATTGATCTTCCAGAACAATGAGAAAACAGAAGAATACGGGAATATCAGAATAATACCGAAGGTAACAATGACAAGTCCGATAAGGAATATGATCGTCATGATGTTCTGCTTCTTGAGCACCATAGTCGATTGCGATTTCTTGCGTATCGAGTGGTGATACCGCTTTTCGAAGACCGCGATCTGGCGCATGACAAGGAAGAGCATCGCGATGATAACGGCATTGATCACAAGGGTCCTGACAAACGTGAGCCTGTCGATCTCAAGCTCATGGGTAACAAGCCATCGTCTGTTACTGTCATTGTTATAAACGTCTAACTGAGTGAATTTATAGAACAGCCATCCGACCAAATGAACTGCAGCCGGGGGGAAAATGATTTCCGCATCAGCAGCCGAATGTGACGGCTTTAAAAGGTAAACGAAGGAGAACACAGTTAATGCAACTATAAATGCAATCAGATAATACTTTGTCCTTCTGTCAGCACCGAATCCAAGCACTTTAATATTCACGACCGCGAAATAGAAAGCGGCGGATACAGCTAACTGGACGGCAAGATTTATAATTGTATTCTTAATCCCGCTTCTGCGTATGAAAGTATGAATGAGCGCCAAAAGCGTGACTACATAGGGCGAGATCATGCTGATGTTGATGGAAACGACATAGATCTTAATTATCATCAGACATGACATTATGGTGATAGTCACCATGAGCGAATAAAGACACTCCGCCAAAATACCGTCACGGGTAACCAGGTTCTTTTCGAGCTTTACGGGATCTTTGGGAGCAACGAAACGGGGATCATCAGTCATGGCCCTTCACCTCCCATCTCATATAAGCAGATGCAATATTCGGTTCGATCTCTGCTTCGGGAGTAATCTTATAAGCCGGCATTATCCAGTTAAGAGCCGGGCGGCGGCTTTTCGCGTCTGCCATAAGAAGGCAGAAACCTGCATTGGACTGCGGTGAGATCACGACGATAAAGTCATCATGGTCAGTCAATTCAATGAAGTTCTCAAAAGCCTCTGTTAAAGGGACTGCCGCCTGCTTAAGATCGATCCTGCCCAATATAACGGCTTTCTTCTCCAGCTCAACTGAACTCGCAGATGCCGAAGCTGATAAAGGTTCACCGGTAACTGCATCACGGCCGTTGGAATACAACGAAGTCTGCACACCCCACTCAGAAAGCTTGCAGAGATATGTATATGCCAGGCTGATCGACTTCTCGAGAAGCGAAGTGGAACGCTTCTGGTTATAGTATTCAAGATTCAAAAAAATGTGAACCTTCGGCGCATTGGTTGAAGCGCGCTGATTGACCATCAGTTCGCCCGTCTTGGCACTTGCCTTCCAGTTAACGCTGTTCATCGGATCTGTAGTGATATATTCACGGATGCCGGAGAGCGTGAACGGATCTGTAATGAGCGTCCTTCTGCGCTGAAGTTCGCTTAACGTGACGGATGTAAGCATCTCGACAAATTCGCCGTCAACGATCTCAGGAAGGACTACAAGTTCAGATTCGTTGTCAAAATTAGTGTTATAACGTGACGTCAGGAACAGATCAGCTGTTGTGATTCCGACCCTTGGAAAAGTATAGTATCCGCGCTTAGTACATTGCACCTTGATACGGCGCGTATGCTTTGAGAATGGCTTCATGGAAAGCATGTCTTCACGGTACATGTGATCCGACGCAGAGACATTGGTCATGTCATAGTACTCGAGTCCTCTGGGAGATTCGAATTTAAGGATGATGAACGGCAAAGGAAGCCTCTTCCTGTTCATCGCGACCTCAATGAGCTCTACGTCTTCACCGCAGTTTGCAACATCTTTCGAGAAATATACCGAGAGGTCCAGATCGTCGAGCGCATGATAATGATAGTAGAGACTCTCTACTATGAATACAAGGCCGAGAACTACGATCAGTACGATTATTTCCATGTGCGATGTGACTTACTTTGTGAAGTCCTCTGTCGGGCAGGAAACGCTGTTCAATATCTTCACCAGGATCGCTTCTGCGCTGTCGCGCTTCAGCATCAGTTTGCCGTCAGAAGAAAGAGATCTCTGCGAACGCAGCGTAAGACGGTGTGCAAGTACAGGAACTGCGAGCTCTTTGAAATCATCAGGCACGCAGTTCTTTCTTCCTCTGACAAATGCCAGTGCCTTTGCAGCAGCAACAAAAGCGAGAAGCGCACGGGGGCTTGCACCGATTGCGATATCACCTGATTCTCTTGTCGCTTCAACGATCCTTGTTGCATAGTCGTAGAGAAGATCAGATACAAATATCTTCTTTGCTTTCTCCTGCATCTCTTTTATCTCTTCCCTGTTCGTAACGGCTGCAAGATCATTAAGCGGATCTTCAGTCGCAAATCTCTTCAGGATCTCGATGCTCTCATCATGAGTAGGATAGTCCATCTTTATCATCATAAGGAAACGGTCGAGCTGAGCCTCCGGAAGCGGGAATGTTCCCTGTGATTCGACGGGATTCTGTGTAGCTATTACAAGGAAAGGAAGATCGAGTTTTCTTGTCTCGCCGTCCACCGTTACCTGCTTTTCCTCCATGCACTCGAGAAGGCTCGACTGGGTCCTCGCGGTTGCACGGTTGATCTCGTCAGCAAGAAGGATATTTGTGAAAACAGGACCCTTGCGGAATACGAATTCATTTGCCTGACGGTCGAAATAATTGATACCTGTAAGGTCTGACGGCAGGAGATCGATGGTAAACTGGACACGTCTGAAATCAAGATTCAGCGATTGCGCAAGAGCCCTCGCGGTCTTGGTTTTTCCCGTACCCGGTACGTCCTCGAGCAGGACGTGTCCGCCTACGAGTAGGGATACGAGCAAAAGTTCAATCTGCTTATCCTTACCTACGATAACTTTGTTTACGTTGCCGATCAGCTTCTCGGAAAATGAATTCATAAACGTGATCCTCTCAAATCAAAAATATACAAAGCTAAAATGACTTGTATTTTGATTATACAAGAACACAGAAGTGATTTGATAGGGATAAACTCTGATATTTAACCTGTCGATTTATTTAGAATATAGATAAACCGAGCTGAAGAGTATTATTCAGGATATCCACACCGAACTGGCAGACGAACTTGCCCAGTATAAACATGATGACGCCGACAACTACCGTGATTACCGCAATTACCTTCGACCAGTTCTTGAGGGTCTCCCTGCCCAGGATGACATGGATGATCGTGAAGATCAGATAAGCGAGCACGCCTGCAACGAAGTAGATTCCTGCATCCTTGAAATCAGTCTTAAATGAGAAATCGAATGCGCCGTTTGCCGGATAGAAATACCATACAACTGCAGCGACAATGATTGACCAGAACAGCTGAAAAAAGAAATAGACACCTTTACTCATATTTTCCCCCTAGTTAAGAGTTTTTAATTAATTTCCAAACAGCATTATATCATTTTATTTAAATAGTCAAGAATTTTTGTGCTGTTTTCTGTTGACAGGCTAATTCGGATTAGCTATAATCTGGCTAATTTGAATTAGCCAACGATATCGAAAAGTCTGTTAAACGATGTCGAATAATCAGTTAACCGGCATTTTAGCGAGGTCAATATGGATACAAAACAAAGGATACTTGATGAAGCGCTCACGCTGTTTTCCGAAAAGGGATACGCCAATGTCTTTGTCGGCGATATCGCTGAACGCGTAGGGATCAAGGCGCCGTCACTTTATAAGCATTATAAGAGTAAGAAGGCGATCTTCGACGCCATCATCGACCTGATGGACCAGCGTTTTGCAGAGCAGGCAAAAGCCATGCAGATCAATGGGTCGGATGCCGTTGCAGATGCGGAAATATATAAAGGACTGCCCGAAGAACAACTGTTAAAACTCGGCCGCCAATTCTTTCTCTATTTCCTTCACGACGACTACAACCAAAAGTTCAGGAAGATGCTGACTCTCGAGCAGTTCCATGATGAGGATCTTGCCAGGATCTATTCCAGGATCTATGTCGACGATCCGCTCTCTTATCAGGGAATGCTTTTCGGGTTCATGGTAACGTCAGGCATACTCAAGACAGATAACGTTCAGATAATGACACTCCACTTCTACGCTCCGATCTATTACCTGCTCACGATCTGCGACAGGGAGCCTGACAGGGAACCCGAAGCATTGAAATTGCTCGACGAACACATAAAACAGTTTGACAGGATCTACGGGAGAGAAAACTAATGATAATTACTGTAATCAACGGACAAAACCACAAAGGAAGCACATATAACATCGGGAAGATCCTTGTCGGGAATCTCGGCGGGAATGAAGTTCATGAATTCTTCCTTCCAAGGGATCTGAATCACTTCTGTACAGGCTGCTGCAGCTGCATCAAAGATGAATCCCTTTGTCCTTTTTTCGAAGAGAAAAAACGCATAATGGATGCCGTCGAAAAGTCCGACATCCTCATCTTCACGACGCCGACTTACTGCATGCGCACATCCGCTCCGATGAAGACTTTTATCGATCTAACATTCACCTACTGGATGTCGCACAAACCCCGAGCATCCATGTTCTCAAAAAAGGCCGTTGTAATCTCGACTGCCGCAGGCGCCGGCGCGGGATCAGCCATAAAAGATATCACAAATACACTTCTTTACTGGGGCGTCCCATACGTAAAAAGTTACGGCAAAGCTATACAAGCAACAGACTGGGAGCATATAAAGCCTGAACTTAAAGAAAAGATCAATAAAGATATGACCGCGCTCGCGAAAAAGCTCAGGAATTCAAAAGTCCATGCAGGCATAAAGACGCGCTTCATATTTTCGATGATGCGCATGATGCAGCAAAAAGGCATGGGCGCAGGAGAAGAAGAAAGAAATTACTGGCAGGAAAAGGGCTGGCTTGATAAGACCAGACCGTGGAAAGCCGCATGATCTGCAGTGCATAACATTAAGAAAGCCGCATGATCCGACGCCCATATAGGAGAACAAAATGAAGGTAACAGTAATAAACGCAACAGAGAAAAAAGGTGTCACATACCGCCTTAAAGAATGCTTCTTAGCGCCTTTAAGGGATAAGGCTGAGATAACGGAATTCTATCTTCCCAAAGACGGTCCCGGATTCTGCATCGGATGCACACAGTGCTTTTTGACAAGGCAGGATCTCTGCAAGGACGCCGCGAAGGTCCGGCCTATTGAGAAGGCTCTGCTCGAAGCAGACCTCCTGGTCTTTACCTCCCCTGCTTATGTATTCCACACGACAGGCGCGATGAAGGCATTGCTCGATCATTTCGGATACAGATGGGTGTCGCACCGCCCTGCCAAAGAGATGTTCGGCAAGCGTGCCGTCATCATCACCCAATGCCTCGGCGCCGGCGGAAAGTCCACCGCCAAAGACATAAAGGACAGCCTCTCCTGGTGGGGTGTGAGCTACATCAAGACATACACATTTAAGCTTATGAGCGAGATCAACTGGGACAAGATTTCGGAGAAGAAACGAGCTGAGATGTGTTCTGTCCTCACTAAGACTGCTGAGAAGTTCGCGAAGATCGACTACAGCAAAAAGGCCGGCACAAATCTTATCGTCAAAGCCAAGTTCATGGCCGTCCGCATGCTTCAGACAGGCCTTGGCAAAAAGAATCCTGAATACACTGACTATAATTACTGGAAAGCAAACGGCTGGCTCGGCAAGGTCAGGCCGTGGAAGGCATAATATACATCAACAGTTCTAAAAATCTTTATCCGGTAACATACTTCTTCACTTTCGATACCAGAACACAAATCAAGTATGTCACCGGATACGCGATCACCAGTGTCAGGAAGAAGTTAAGGATAATATTCATTCCCGTGAGGCCCAGGAAATACTGGCTCAGCACGACCACCGGGAAGTGAATGATGTAGAAATCAAAAGAAGCCTTTGCAAACTTCGAAAAAAGCGCATTCGTCTTATTGAGATGATCATGCCCGATGCAGATCAGCGCGGGGATGCCGCTCACAAAGCTTGAATAGTTGCAGACGTTTTGCAGGATCGCAGGGCCGATATTGAAGATAAAAAGCGCCGCATTTGCAATAGACGTGATCACGAAGACCGCGGTCAGCTCCCATTTAAAGCCGGTAAGTTTTTTGACGAAGTCCTGTTTGCTGAAGACATAGAATCCCAAAAGATAGCAGCACAGATAGGTTATCAGGGACTTGCCCAGACTCTTTACGTCAAAGGCGGCAACAGATACAACGGCAAGGATGATGCCGGCCCACATAAGCACGGTCTTCTTCCGCGGCAGCATTCTGATCACCAGGCAGGACAAAAGAGATATCACCAGCAGCACCAGCAGAAACCAAAGATGCCCCAGCGCAAAGCCGCCGTCGTAGCCTGACAGATCCGTGAACCTGGAATAGAAGATCACATAGTGCTGAATGAAATTGCCTTTGTAATGGTTATGTGTAATGTCAGCGATGTAACTCAGGATAGGGGTATTTATGATAAGACCTGTCACCAAAGGGATGCCAAGGCGCTTGAAGCGCTCGCCGATGAACTGACCGAAGCTTCTTTTCGAGAGCGAGTAGGATACGGATATGCCGGCAAGAAGGAACATCAGAGGCATAAACCAGGGGCTGATAAGCACGACCACAAATGCAAGCGGCTTAATGTCCTTGAAAAAAATGTAGTTCTTCTCGCCCCATGTGTTGTATGCCATGCACGCATGATAGAGGATCAGCAATGAGATCGTGATCCATCGAAGGTTATCTATGTAATGAACGCGTGTCGCGCCGCCGGTTGTCGCTTTGGTTTTCATGGGATTATTTTAACAGATATAAAGGCTTTAATAAGATGCATTCGCGCACATTATAAGCACAACGCTTCCCGAATAATTTTTAACGTTTATCGTTAAAAAGTTGTTGACAAAGATTAACTCGCGGCGTATAGTAAAGCCATCTTCGAAGGTGATAGATCAACAATTCAAGGAGAATAGGATTATGAATGAAGAAAATGTAAAGCTCGCTAAGATCAGGAAGAGCTGCCACATAGGAAATATCATTTCAACTGTCGTTTTGGTTTTGTCATTGTTTATGCTCGTAGTAGGTATCTGGGGCGGCATCAAGGTGCTGAGCATGGGCAAGGCTTTTGATGAGATGGTCACAAAAGAAACTTACAACGGAGTATTCTCGGCTTCCAATAATTCGGGATCAGTTTCCGTTGTCGACGTCAAGTTCTCATCGCTGCCGTTGGATCTGCGTTCAGATATCCCGGCAGTGCAGGAAGCTTTGGACGATCATCCGCTGAGTGTTTTATACGGATCGTACATTCTTTCCATGAGTGTGATAATGCTTGCTGTAGTTGCTCTGGTCTTCCTGGTAAGGTCTGTTTTCGCGATAATCGAGAAAGAAGGCAACCCCTTCACCATTCATGTAAAAAGAAGGATCAAAGCCATTCTTATCGCTACATCGGTAATGCTGTTCTTAACATCCGGAACAGGCCCCTGCATTCTCGGCATACTCATAGCGATTGCTGTCAACGCCATCCTCGATTACGGCATCACATTGCAGACGCAGTCTGACGAGACACTGTAAGGAGGAACAAATATGGGACAGATAATACTCAGATTAGACAGAGTTATGGCAGACCGTAAGATCTCGCTTAACGAATTATCGGAGAAGGTCGGCGTGTCGAATGTCAATCTCTCGAAAATGAAGAACGGCAAGATCTCGGCGATCCGTTTCTCTACACTGGAAGCGATCTGCGATGCGCTTGACTGTCAGCCGGGTGACATTTTGGAATATAGAAAGTAAGGGACAAGGGGACAGTAGGGATAGGAATAGAAAAAGGCCTCCTCGGTATCGAGGAGGCTTTTTAAGTGACTTGATTAACCTTCGTAGGCTTTATGTGTTCCGGTATAAGTATATTCCTTAGGATTGGCGTCGAAGAAGATCGCTTTGCCGGTCTTTTTCTCGCCATTAGATTCATACTCGTAGAGAGTATAGAAGACGATCCATTTATCACCCAAGCCATCGGGTTTCCCTTTTTTGCCAACTTGCGGGAATGCGTGATCTTCGAAAACGATATTGAAGTTCTTTTCATCTACTTCATCATATCTCTCGACCGTGGCAAGCTCGTAATACCACTCGCCGCTTTCACCGTATTGTTCAGCCATGTGCTCTACGACTTCATCTGTGATCTCAGAAGATTTTCCGGCCGGCATCTTAAGTCCTTCACCCAGAGATTCCATTATGTTCTGCTGTTGGTCCTCAGAACCGAAAAGCATTGAGAATATGGTTTTTGGACCGATATTTGCACCGGGCATCTTTGGCGCATTACGTTGCTGTGTCACAAAGACGAACGACAAAACACCTGCAAGCACGATGCAGATAAGTCCAACAATAAGACCCTTTGCCAGAACAGGTCTTGAGCTATGGTATATATCCTCCGGATGATCAGGATCGATCCTGATAGAGACGGGTCCCATATTTAGATCGGCGTTCACGCCGTCGATCATGCGGTCATATATGCCTCTGTACTCTCTTCCCTGATATGTATACTCAAATATAGGAGATGTCCTGAAATAAATACCGCGTCTTCTGCCACTGTTCGATCTGTCTTCTAAGACTCTCGAGTAACCGACACATTCTGCACTTATCTCTTCCTTATATTTCCTGCCTTTAAGATCCAGACTGGCGATAAAGCCAACGAGCATCATAAGTCCGACCGCAGCGAAAACACATATCACCATAAGGAAGAACGCACCGGAGACGCCAAGCAGCTTTTCGAAAAAGAGTGGAATGGCTCCTGCAAGACCGATTATTCCCAGTGATAATCCGGCACTCTTTGAAGAACCGGAATTAGTGCCTCCATAAAATGTCGAACCTCTGCTGTTCCTGGTAAACGCCGAATAAAAACCCAGCGCTGAAAATACCAGAAAGAAAGCCCCGAAAGCTGCTAACATATTGCCTGATATCGCGGCTCCGATTATAACGGCAAAAGCCAGGATCACGATTATTAAAGGAACAAAGGACGGCTTCTTTCCGTCCTTGCTGCCTGCAGCATCCTGATAACCGTTTTGAGCGAGATCCTGCGAGCGAGCCATAAACGCGCGCTGCTCATCTTCAGTGAAGATCTCTTCACTGTCATCGCCTTTAAGTTCATTCTTGAAATACTTGTAAGCCACAGTTGCCATACCGCGGCATCTTTGGGTGTACTCCCAGATAAGATTTTTCTTTTCCTGTTCGGAAATCGTCTTATCCGAACTGACAAACTGGTCGATCCTGCCGTCTTCAAATCTCATATTTATTCTGTCCCTTCCGCGCGGTAATTACCGCATATTCCAGAACTGAAAATATCACAAGATCATTTGATTTTCAACAATAAGGAACAGGCCCCGCAGGCACTTGAAATCAGTCAATCCACCTTGGTGGCGACATGTGCCAGCTCTCGTTTGCTGATGAGTTTGTCACCTTCAAAAGTCAGTTCGACAATATAAGGCATCCAGCCGACGATCCTTAAGAAATCAGACAGTCCGAACGACTTGTCGTAGTAATTCAGCATCGTCGAAAGTGCTGTTCCGTGAGTGCCTATGACCACTGTCTCTCCGGCGTATTTCGCGAGCACCTCCTTAAGCGCTTCTATGTTCCTTGCCTGCACAGATGCAAGGCATTCACCGCCTTCTTCAGCGCACGAGAAATCAGCCCACCTTTTTGCAAGCCAGTCGTCATCCCCTGTGCCGGCTTTTCTTTCTCGAAAACGAACATCCGTCTCTATCTTCATTCCGAAGTAATCAGCCGCTGTCTGAATAGTATCAATGCTTCTTTTATACGGGCTGCTTAAAAAGCGGTCGATGTGAATATTTTTCAATGTCTCAACAACGACTTCCCTGCTCTTCAATCCTGCCTCAGTAAGAGGCCTTATTCTGTCGTCATCGCCATACTTTGCCTGAGCATGACGCACAAAAATGATTCTTGTATTCTGCACTTTTCTATCATCCTCCTAAAAAGCAACAAAAGTGTATTCTGTAGCCACATCGACATGAGGAACGAGAAAGCCATGCCATTGGGATATGCTGTCCTGAAACTCTTTTAATCGTTTCTGATAGTCTTCCGGTTCCGGAATAAGTACTTCAAACCTGCCGTACTCTATATAAAACACTTCGCCGAAATAGTAATCTAAAGCCGACAAGACAGCCAGACAAGCTTCATCACCTGCACGAAGCCCAAACTGATCCGTAATGCATTTCCATTCCAATACAAACGTCAATTTATGAAACGGAATTTTCTGCTCACTATACTCAGCTATCTTGGCCTCATGCGCTTCTTTCGATGCGTTGCAAATATCAAAGAGACACTTTCCCATTAATTCCATATCTGACACCAAGAACTATGTTCTGTTCCTATGATCATCTGACTACTTATTAAACATCTTCAGGGAAGCGGCCTTCAATGGCAAATTCGCTTGAGCCGTCAACGACACCGAAAGGTGCCAGACGTTCATTCAGTTTTTCTCTGAAGTCCTTTCTGTCAGCTACTTCCATCGGGAAAACATAACCGTAAACGAGATTGTACTCATCGGTTATCTTAAGCTTCACATTGAATCTGTCGAGTTCAAAACTTTCCTCGCCTTCGTATTCGCTTACGTAATTAGGATCATAAGGTTCATTAAAACGGTCAATGGCATATTGCTCGTAAGGCCTGTCAGCAGAACTCTCGTTTATGATCGCAAATCTTGCCACATCGCAAAGGGGGAATATCTCTTTGCCCGGAAGGATAAGATAATTGTTCGTCAGAAGCACCATTGTCTCAAACGGTGCGCCCTTCACCATATATGCATCATAGCCTTCTTTAATGTCTTCATACAATTCGTCTCTGCCAAACTCTTCGACTCTTGTATTGAAAAAAGGAACTTCAGGCTCATCCTTCTTTTTGAATAATTTCTTGAAAAAGCCTCCCGTCTCCTCATCACTATCATAAGGGCGGTTCCTGACAGGCTCTGTGTATAACACCTGATCGATATTGATATCCGTAACTTTCATTCGTTACCCCCTTCTCCCCAAAGCTTGCACGATTGCAAAAAGGACTTTATCCGGCTCTTTGATTATACCAATTTAACAAGTCATTAGTCCTGTTACCTGTTGCTTTTTCTGCACCTGAAGAAGATGAAGTCGGGCTGATGGATGACGCCGCCGAATTTGTCCGGGTGTTCTTTAACCATCTCATCCGGCACAGTGGATTCCTGACACTCTTCAATTATAAAGTCTGCGCCTGCGATGCAGTTGATCAGCGTGGAAAACTTTCTGTGATAAACCTCGTAATCTTCCACGACCCACTTGAAATGACGAACGCCTTCGATGCCATAGTTATGAAGGTTTGCGTAAAGCCTTACCTTGTCTTCGGTCCTTGTATATCTGTCGTATACGCCGTCGTATGCTGTCGAGATCGGATGGGACATCGAGAAGACAAGATATCCGCCATCGTTGATGAGCGCATAGATATCCTTCATGAGCTTGCCGAAGTCCTCCGAATAATCGAATGCAAGAGAGCTCGTGATGATGTCGAACTTCTCATCTAACTGCGCGATGTCTTCAAAGGCCATGCGCT
>JAEEGK010018075.1_pt1 | contig 15289 bp, 18 predicted proteins | sample 8958771 | NCBI WGS metagenome assembly JAEEGK01 (sample SAMN16246547, study PRJNA631951) | gut metagenome | biome: gut microbiome; feature: rumen; material: SC-attached | host: Bos | place: Iran: Karaj | collected 2018-10 | reverse complement strand
AAAGTATCTTTGGTATTCTCGGCTGTCAAAGGTGTTTTTTTGAATAAGAAACTTGTAGCACCTAAATCGGAATATTGGAAAAACATTCCTTTTGATTGGCAATTGAAAGACATCAAATATGTTTTTGAAATAATCAAACGAATTGCTGGGAAAGAGGGATATGATGTGTTAGCCGTAACCCAAAAAGGTTTAAAAATAAAAGATGTAACTAAAAATGGAGGACAACAATTAGCAGAAAATTACAGCAACTATCAGTTTGTTTATCCGTCCGATTATGTTATGAATCATATGGACTTGTTAACAGGTTGGGTAGATTGCTCACAATTTTTTGGTGTAACAAGTCCTGATTATCGTGTATTCAGACTAATGGACAAGGAAAACAATGATTTGAGATATTATAAATATGTTATGCAAACATGTTACTCAAATAAAATCTTCTTTTCATTGGGACAAGGTGTGTCTAATTTAGGTCGTTGGAGATTACAAACTGATGCATTTAAGAATTTTCAGGTGCCTATTCCAACACATAGTGACCAAATTAAGATTGCAGATTATCTTGATAATCAACTGGGAAAAATTGACAATACAATAGACGACAAGCAAAAGCAAATCAGCACGTTGGAGGCATACAAAAAATCATTGATTTACGAATATGTGACGGGGAAAAAGAAGGTGGAATAAAAAAACTAAACCCACCGGCTTGACCGAAGTCAGGGGCACGGTGGGATTCAACGTTGCAAATATAGAAAGGATTTTTTATATTTGCAAATATTTTACGAACTTTTTAAAAAAAGAACGAATATCAAAAGATACAGACACTTTTTATGTGGATGGATATAGACAGCCGCGCATTGCTTTACGGCATCGACCATATCCAACAGGTCTGTTCAAGGGTTAATGAATTAAAATAGGAGGCATCAATTTACGAATATGTAACGGGAAAAAACGTACCGCCCGTAATTGATAATTAGAATAAAAATTTAATGTAACTGGCGGACACGTAGGTCCGCCCCAACAGTCCGCCCCTATTGGAGAGGAGAAGATAAGGAGAGGAAAGGGGACGGCTTCGCCGTCCCCTTTCCTCTCCTTCCATTTTATTTATAACGGGAATCCTGTTGGGGCGGACCACGTTGGGGCGGACCTGCGTGTCCGCCCGTTACGCCCGTTACGCCCGTTACGCCGTCCCTTTCCATCTCCTTCTCCAATAAAAATTTGCCACAATCATTAAAAAAAATTATATTTGCATCCAACAAAAAACATAAAGCAATGAAAACAAATGATGTTTTACCAAATCGTCAGAGCCACCGTCTGCAAAATTATGATTATAGTCAGCGGGGGTTGTATTTTTTGACCCTGTGCTGTCAAAATAGGGAACGATTGTTTGGACGTATCGAAAACCATAACAATATTTTGAACGATGCTGGCGTCATGGTAGAAAAATGGTATAATGAACTACCTAACAAATATCAGAATATCAAATGTTTGGAGCATGTGGTAATGCCAAATCATTTTCATTGTATCATTCACATCACCAATCAACAAGAAAATACAGTTGGAGACATTGTACGTTGGTTCAAGACCATGACCACAAATGAATACATCCGTGGCGTCAAAGAAAACGGTTGGCAAAGGTTCAACAAAACATTATGGCAACGGGATTATTACGACATCATCATCAAAAACGAAAATATGTTTTTTAACATCACAAATTACATCAAAACCAATCCCGACCGATGGAACGAAGACAAATTCAATATTAATTGATTTTTTCAATTATTTTTTGCCAGTAGGATAATTATTTGTAATTTAGGGGTGTGAAATAAAACGATTTAAAGACTATGAACACCATCCTCTCCGAAAAGGAATATCAAAAATATATCATCGAGTATCTTGTTAGCCAAAACGGATACATCGAGCGCAACGGCAAGCAATTCAACAGGCTGTATGCGATGGATACCGAATTGTTGATGAAGTTTCTACTCGACACTCAGCCCGACGAGATGGAAGCCTTGCGCAAAATCTATAAGGACAAACTCGAAGATACCATCATCGGCTGCATCAATATGGAAACCACCAAACCCAAAGGCAGCCTTATCGATGTGTTGAAACACGGCATTGAAATCTCAAACAAAAAACTGTCGCTCTATTACAACAAGCCCGTTACAGATTTCAACCAAAAAGCTGTTGCCAACTATCATAAAAACATCTTTTCGGTGATGGAAGAGGTATGGGCAGCCGACAAAGAACGCATCGACCTTGTGATATTTCTCAACGGCATTGCCATAATCACCTTTGAACTCAAATGCAACCTTGCCGGTCAGAGTTACCACGACGCCATACGCCAATACCGCACCGAGCGCAGCCCCAAAACAAGGCTCTTTATGTTTAAGAGCGGCGTGCTTGTAAATTTTGCAATGGATTTGGAGCAAGTGTTTATGACCACTCAACTTGCCAAAGAAGATACATTTTTCTTGCCGTTTAATATGGGCAACGGAGAAGGCATCAACACCGGCGCGGGCAACCCGATATACGAAGACAAATACAGCGTGTCGTATATGTGGGAAGACGTTTTGACCAAAGATTCGCTCCTTGAACTTATCAGCAAGTTTATTTTTCTACAAATCAAGGAAGAAACCAACGAAGACACCGGCCGCAAAAAAGTAAAGGAATCGATAATTTTTCCACGTTACCACCAGCGCGACGTTGTGCACAAGGTGTTGAGCGACGTTTACGAAAACCATTCGTCGCGCAATTACCTGATACAGCACAGCGCAGGCTCAGGCAAGACCAATTCAATAGCGTGGCTCGCATATCGTTTGGCATCGCTCCACGACGCCAACAACGAAATCATTTTCAATAATGTGGTAATAATTACCGACCGTGTAGTGGTTGACCGTCAGTTGCAGCAAGCCATCTTGGGCATGGAGCACAAATCGGGATTTATAAAAGTGATGGACGACAAATGCAACTCGTCGGACCTTGCGATGGCACTTGCCGGCAACACCAAAATAATTGCCACCACCATTCAGAAATTCCCCTTCATACTCGAAGATGTAAAGGAACTCAACAAAAAACGGTTTGCGGTAATCATCGACGAAGCCCACTCCTCCACATCGGGCAAAGATATGTCGGCGGTAACAATGGCACTCGGCTCTGACACCCCCTTTGGCGAAGAAGCCGACACGCAAGACAAAATAACCGGCGAAATTGCCAAAAACGGCAAACAAGCCAACGTATCAATATTTGCCTTTACAGCCACGCCCAAGGCAACAACGCTGTCGCTGTTTGGCACACAAAATTCTCGCGGACAAAAAGAGGCGTTTCATCTTTACTCCATGAAACAGGCGATTGAAGAGGGATTTATCTTGGACGTTTTGCAAAACTACATCACTTACACCACGATGTACCGTCTCAACAAGGAGATAGAAGAAGACCCCGAGTGCAAGACCAACGCCGCCAAACGTCAGATTGCCCGCTTTATAGAACTTCACGACACCAACATCGCCCAAAAAATCGAAATCATTGTAGAGCATTTTCGCACCACGGTAATGCAAGAATTGAATTGCAGAGCCAAGGCAATGGTGGTAACGGCATCAAGAGAAGGTGCTGTAAAATACGTAAAAGCCTTCAACGATTACATCGCCAAAAAGAAATACAACAACATCAAGGCGTTGGTGGCGTTTTCGGGCAAGGTAACGCTGAGTGGCGACGACACCAACTACACCGAACAAGGCATCAACGGTTTCTGCGAAGACGCTCTGCCACGCAAATTCGACAAAAATGATTATCAAGTACTTATAGTTGCCAACAAATACCAAACAGGATTCGACCAGCCCAAACTCTGTGCGATGTACATCTTGAAAAAACTTCGCGGAGTAAACGCCGTGCAAACCCTCTCGCGCCTCAACCGCATCTGTCCTCCATACGAAAAGAAAACTTTCATTCTCGATTTTGTTAACGACTATCAAGACATCGAGGCGGCTTTCTCAACGTATTACACTACGACATTGCTTTCCAACACCATTACGCCCAATGCCATTTACGATTTGGAAGCCGAAGTGGACGGATATTATGTGCTTGACCCGATGGACGTGGAAAAAGTAAACGACATTCTCTACAACGCCACCCTCGACGACAAGGGCAATATGTCGGCAAAGGACAGAAACCAGATAACCTTCTGTTGCCAAAAAGCCAAACGAAACATCGAGCACAACCGCACCAAAGAACAGCAACGCGAGGTTTTGGTAACATTCAGGCATTTTGTAAGGTTTTACGAATTTTTGATACAAGCCACATGTTTTGAGGATGTTGAGTTGCACAAGAAGTATAGATTTTTGAAACTGATACTCTCGTATTTCAGCATCGACGATTCGGGCGCAGGTTTCAACATCAAGGGCACAATCTCCGCCAACAATTTCAAGACCAACATCAAGGAAAAACACGAAACATCGCAATTTGTGTCGAAACCGATATTGAAATTGCCCTTGGCAGACATCAATTTGTCGGAAGACAAGATGGAATTGCTTTCGCGAATCATTGCCGACATCAACAGTCGCACCGGCAAAAACTTCGACAACGAGGTTGCGGTAAAAGCCATGCTTCAAATCAAGGACATTATGATGAAATCCGATTCGCTCAAAGCCTCGGCGCAAAACAACACCGCCAAAGATTTTGAGTTCACCTACTTCGACAACATCGACGACGCCCTGATAGAAGGCCTTGAACAAAACAAAGATTTCTTCACGCTCCTCCTCAACAACGACGACATCAAAAAACAAGTCCTCGGCATCTTCTCCGACGAAATTTACATGTCGCTTCGCGGGGAAGCAGACGAGATAAAACATTTGCCAATGGCAGCAGAGCCGGGGACGGAATACAAGGCATAAAAAAAGACCGCTTTAAAGGCGGTCTTTTGGTCGGAGTAGTGCAAAATGAAATCTCACATTTTAACTCTCACATTTTCAACGTTTTGCGGCGATATTAAAAATTTTGGAGAGCAACCGATTTTTTTTATTTTTTGCAACATTTTTTCCAATAGTGGCGGATTAGATTAGTCAAGATATTTGAATATCTTGCAACGTTGTTTCTTGTCAAAGTAGAAACAGGCGGGGTGTCCCCAATCCCAACCCTCAATGCAGTTGCGGCGTTGCCAATAGTTAAGATTTTTCTTAACACGTTCCATTTTCGATTTTGAAACACGGCGGCGGGTTTTATGTTCAGGAAACAAAACGCCCCACGTACAGCAATGCAAATAAGCATTGTACCATTTGGATTTCTTTTTTGCGGTCTTGTATGTTGGCATAGTGTGAATTATTTAGTGGTTATTCCTTTTAGTTTCTTCCAATAGTCGTTGAAATCCTTGTATTTCTTTTCAATGGCTTGGTCGTATGGAATGAATTTTGGCATTACGTTTATGATGTTTGGGTATTGTGCCATAAGGCGGTCTGTGGCGGTGTGTCCTGCGTTGTCGGCATCGAGCATCAACTTTATGGTGGCATAGTCGGCAAAATTCGCCTTGTTGATGTTGGAAAGCGAATTGAGGACAATTACATCGTATGGGATTGTCTTGTTTAGACTATTCCAATATTCTACACAAGACAGGAAGGATATAAAACCCTCGAACACAAGAACCGTGTTAGAGCCTTGTTTTATGGTGGTTACAGTCTTGGAAGATGTTGAGCCTTTGTAATACTTGCTGCGGAGTTCATAACCGCCTAAATCGTTGCGAAATCCTAATGCAAAATATGGTCGAGTGGTGGACGTTGGAAAGGTCGTATAATAGACTTCTTGCAAGTATTTTCGGGCGGTGGTCGTGCTGATACCTCGCTCTCCTACATACTGCAATAATGCAGCGTTTTGTAGTTCTTGTACGTGGCGAATGAATATGCGGCTCTCGGTGGCTGCCGTCTTGTGGTGTGTCTCCTTTGCAAAGGTCATCGGCTTGTCAAAAGAAAACCCGCCTAATCTGAATATGTCGGCAAGGTTGGCAATGGCATCTTTGATGTTGCAATGATACCAACGTGCCGCCAAATTGATAACATCACCTATGCAGCCGCCATCGGCAAAATCGCCACATATTCCTTTTTTTTCGTCAACCCAAAAACTTGGGTTCTTGTCCTCTCGTAGCGGACTATGGTAATGAAGATAGTCGCCTTTGCGGTTTACAGGCGAAAATCCACAATGCCGAAGAAAATCGGGGATTGTTACCATACGTTTGATGCTGTCTATCTGTGTCATAGTGTTTCGTGTTTATGATTGAAAATTATTGTTTTCAGATAGTTTTTGAAAAACAAATCATCGTTGCCTAAGTAGATGCCGTTTTCCGTGGAATTGTTTGGATAGAGTATTACGTAGCGAATTTGCGCCCAAAATCTGTTTTCGGGTATGAAGGAAATTTTGGCGTCGCTGTCGGTGTGTATGTAGGTGAAATATCCATCGGGGAAATTTCCTCTCTCAAACTCTTGGCATCGGCTCAAATACTCTTTGATGCTCATTATTTTGGGTGTTTTTGTTTCCATAATACGCTATGTATTAGTTAATTAACATCATTCTTTGCAAAAAAGAAAAACGGAATACCGAATTTTGATTTTGCGGTTTTCATACAACCAAACAACCAACAGTATTAAATATCTATATATCAGCAAGTTAACTATTTTTCAGCGGTTGTTTTTTGGTTGTTTTTTGGTTATCTTAAAACAACCGCAAAAAAAAGTTAAACGAAATTATTTTTTTTATTTCGACAACCAAACAACCGAAAAACAACCGAAAAACAACCGAAAAACAACTATATATTTTATTTTATATTATTAATTATCAATAAGTTACAACCTTTTATATGTGTTGGTTGTTTTTTTGGTTGCAAAAAGTTGTTTTTGGTTTTCAAAATCCGAAATCCACGTTATAAGCCGCTGTTAGTTGGTCGTAATCGAATACGAATGATTGTGTGTATGTCGTTTCTTTCTTTTGCTCAGCATCGCTATTCGATTTGAACTTTACAGACCATACGGATATGAAGGAATTGATTTGCTGTAAGGCATCCTTTATGTCCTGAGCGGATTTTGCATTGTTGCCGCAATATTTGCGGTATTGCTCGATTAGTACGTTGGTCTTGACCGCCAATTTGCGTTTTCCCTCGAAACCGTCAATTTTGGCATCAACAATTTTGATGTGAAAGTCCTTCTTGATGTCGTACTTGTCGAATAGGATTTGAATTGTAGTCCAAAACGTATTCACGGCACTATTGCCATTAAAATTGGCTATTTGCGCTTTGATGTTGTCAGAACCGACTTCCATTGTTTCCGTCATCTCATCAGCATCGAACCCGAAGGAGATTTTTTTGTGTTTCAACAGAATGTAGGCGGGTGTCAACAATACGCTCATATTGTCAATGTAGCGTGTATCTACCTCCATACCAATACTATTGAAATAGCCAAACAGAGTGTTAAACATCTCCTTTTTGGTCTTGTCGAATTCGTCATCAACCAAATCAAAATACTGCTGTAACTCGCAACAAATACACGACAGGTTTTTGTATTCGGCAAGTTTGTTGACTGCGTTAATTTGCTCCTCTGAATGTTTCGCCTTGTCTATCTTGACGAATATAAGGCGTGAATAGACGATTTCATTGTCGGGGGTGTAGTTGCTTGTCAGACAAAGGGTAGAATTTACCTCAATTGTGTCCGTTTCGTCTGTATCGTCGAATTTTGCACGCTCGTAACCGCCTTTGTCGTAGATGAATTGCGGCAAATTCTTGTAGGCTTCGGGCATAGAGTTGTGATACTCATTGTACCAAATCATTGATGCAACGACTTGGCTCATATTTCGTGCAATGGATTTCGGGGTGTTTTCCGCCATAAGATTTTTTTCTTTTTGCTCTGCTCCAAATACTTTTGTGAGGTTGGATATTAGTGTTGACTTACCCGAACCTTTCTCTCCCTTGACATACAGGACAGGAATAAACAGCGAATTTCTATCCACTATATCACGGAATATTGACATTATCACGAAACATACAGGCAGTACGGCACGGTTGCCCCAACCCGTATAAAGCAACTTAAACCAATCATTGAACTTGATTTGGTTGGCATCGCTGTATGTGTATCGGCTAAGATTGCCTGATGTTTTTTTGATTGTGGTGGGCATAAAGTAGGATTTGCCTTCAATATCCACTATGCCGAATTGGTCGGGTGAATACACTTTGTTGTCCTTGACAGCAACGTTATTGAAAAACATTGCCTTAGCGGTCGGATTGAAACCAACTTTTACCTGCTCTGTCGGCTGCATACCTTCATACATCACGGTAAGCAAATCCAAATCTTTTTGCGTGATACCAATAAACTGTTTATCAATATGCGACAATGCTTTTTTAAGGCGGTCAACTGATACGTAACTCTCACTATTGATTTTGATTACGTTTGGCTCATTGCCGTCAATTTCGGCATCATTGCCTACTTGCAATAGACGGAAGGTCTTGTCGTCGTCCACCTTGACAAATCGCTTGGGAATGAGAGGAAAATTGGAGATTTTTACCCACTCGGATATTTTGCCAATACGCTTGTTGACGAATATTCCGTTACTTGAATTGATGATGTCGTGCTGCCTTTTGTAGATTTTTGCAGCATTTGCAATGTAGTACGGCAAATCCGATGTTGCCACACTATTGTTTACTTCCTTTTCTTTTGCCGTGCCGTCATTGTTGGCGGTGGTGGCTGCTGATGTTTTTGTTTTCTTTGCCATTTTTCAAATTTGTATGATTTTTTTTGAAAAACGGTTGCATAATTCATTTTATATCAATACCTTTGTCGCGAAAAACAACAACAGTCTGACAACTATATGCAACCGTCAAGATTTTGGGTGATGCTGGGAACATCACCCTTTTTTGTTTCCTACGCTGCCAATAATCCTTTAAAATCGTCTTTGCGGCTGCAATAATCCACAAGTTCTTTGGGATAGGGTATGCTCCACAAGTCGCAAAGGAATTTGGTAACGTCTGCGCGGTGTCGGTTGTTTTTTTCGTCATTCCTCAATGGCAATGCCTTTTTGCCCGGTGCCGTGCAGAACCAATCGGTTGTTTTGTGCGTCCATTCTGCCACGAGTACCAACGGGACGCGCATCTGTTTGCCCGAAAATCCCTTTATAAGATTTTCAATGATGCGCCTTCTGCGCTCCGTTTCGTACATTTCTTCTGTGATGGCGGTCGGTGGCTGCGGTGGCTGCGCTGCCAACTGAATGTATTTTCCGCACATCTCCACTGCTTTGCCAACTTCGGCAAGGCTGATGTGTTCGTTGTCTGTCATTTTTTTGTTGTGTTATGCTTTGATTATACAATCTTGTAGGCGGAGTTGCAGCCGTGTGCGTCCATTCTCCTTTGCCCGGAGGATTATTGACTTCTCCTCAATACATTCATCGTACACGTCCAATGCTTTTTGAATGTCGTTGAGATACCGCTGTGTGTCGCAAGTTGCGCCACAACTAAGGTCATTGTGGAGTTTGGCTGCCGTACCTTGCATCACTTTGAGTGCCGCCCTTCGCTGCTCGTCTATTTGGTCAAGATACGTGGTGATGTCCAATGTTATCATTTGTGTTATGCTGTCTTGCCGTATTTCCTTTGTATGCGTTCCATCATCGCCTGTTGTTCAACCTCGGCATTTGATGCAACACGGGTTCGGTTGCCGAAGAAACTATCAACAACTTCCTTCTTATTATAACTGCGATACTTGCCGCCCTTATAATAAGAGATTTCTTTGTCTGATGCTCGTTGGTTGATTGTCTGAGGTTCTACGCCCAACAGGAACGCTGCCTCGTTGGTGTTGAGCCAATCTTTTTGAGATATGGTTATCGCCATTCTCAAATTGTGTACCTCGTCAATGAGGGTTTGCAACAAGGTTGCAATAGTGTTGTTTTCGTTCATTGTCTTGAAGTTTTTATTTAACATTCTGTTGTATTACTCTGATTATTTGGTCTTTCGTCATTCCTTTGGTTGACTTTGCCAAACATTCACGCCCTTTTGGGTAAATCTTTTTGCCTGTCTTGGTTTCCCATTCCTTTATGGCTTGGTCAAGTGGGGAGAGTTCGGCAATTTCGGTTTGAATGTCTGTTTCTGTCTGTGTGTAGGGGCGTTTCTCTATGTTGGAGATGCCGATATAGACAAGTGCGATTATTACAGCGATTGCTGCCGAAATCCACATTTTGCGCCGGGCCTGCTGTTGTGCCGCCATTGCGTCCTTCCCTTTTTGCATAGCGGATTGTTTGGCTATGCGTCCTTGCAGACGTTCAGCAAGTTGTTTGAGTTCGTATATTTGCCCATTCTTTGCAAACTTCTTGGCGTTGTGGTAGTTCTGTATGGTTTTCTCTATTGTTTGCGGCTTGTTGGTGGCTGCAAAAATCTTGTCCAACAAATTTTCCACGTCAACGGAAACTTTATAAAGTTCGCCTGAATATAGGCTGCTGAATTTCGGTAAATCTACTTTGCCAAACCCGATGTAATTCTGTGCTGATGCTGTCGGGATGCTGATTGCCGTCTGTTTCGGTGCTGTCGTTTCGCTGTTGTCGGTCTGTATGGTTGGCTGTTGTAGGTCTGTTTCCATACCGTTATTTGCCGTTAAAATCCCGATATTTGCCGAGCGTTCCGCCATATCGTCCCGAAATATCAATGTGTCGGGGTTCAAGTCAAAGATTGGGGTAGGCTCTCCCCCACCGAGGGGTAGGAGCGTAACGTCCGCTTTACTTCGTGCCTTTACTTGGTAGATGCAGCCGTCATTCGGATTGTAGCACATTTCTTTGCCTTGCATCTCGGCAAGGAAGAAAACGGCGTTCAATAATTGTATGTTGATGTTGCTATGTTCCATAGATAGTGTAGTTTAATATTGTCCGTCCTGCGTCCGCAATCAGACCAAAAGGAAATTCTATAAGGTACAGCCAAATAGCGTCTAATGCGCTGCCCGTCCTTGCAAAATAGAGTATTACCATTATGCCCAAAATCGCGAGGAAATTGCGCACATACTCAAATACTTGCCTTAGAATAGTCCTTTTATAAATTCTGAAATTGCTTGCCATTTGAAGTATATTATTAAGACTGATGCAACGGCGGCGGCAATTACGGCGGCTGTACCGATTGCCTTTTGACATATCGCAATGACAGCCGCCAAAACGCCTTCTAAGAATTTTTTGGCGATTACCAACAGACCGTAAACCACGAGGCCCACAATGTCCAATGCTAATGCCAACGGTGAGAATGTAAGCGTAAAGGCAAGGAAGAATAGAACGCGCTGCCATACCTTGCCGCCTTCTGCGCTTATTGAGTAGAGCCAACGCACCACAAGAAACGCGCCGAAATTTGGGCGGTAGTCTTGGGTGATGCGGAATCGTGTTTGGAGTTCCGATACGCTGATGTAGGTTTCGGTTTGCATAGTGTGTTACTTATTGTTGATGAAATTCTCATTCCAACTAACGGAGAGTCGGTAAACGCTTTCAATGGGAAATTTTTTTGTCATACTGCTAAGGAATTTTGCAACCTTGGTTGGATTTTCGCAATCAACAAAGACCTCTGTCAAAAACCAATCTTTTAAGATTGTGTCAATGATTTTCTTCTCTCTGTCGGTGAGGGTCTCGGGGTCAATCGGTGTTTCTTCCTCTGTTTCTTCCTCTGTTTCTGCGTTGACTTCACCGTCAACTTCTTTCGCGGTGATGTCAATTACAGCACCGTGTTTTCGGCGTTGATAGTTGTAGGCGTTGCGGCAAGAAGTGGAGCAAAATTGTTGTCCGTCCCTACCCTCAAATTCAACGCCGCATCTTTTGCATTTAATTTTCATTTGTCGCTGAATGTTTTTGGGGTTCAACATTGATTTTTCCATTGAACTGGCGATTATGCCGCCGCGTTCTGTGTTGATTTGGCATTTACGGCGGTGTTTTCCGCGCTGTCAATGCGGCTGCGTACACCGTCAACGAATTGCTTTGCGCGTGTGAGTGCGGCGATTACGGTGTTCAACTCGTTGCGTCCAATCCAAATGGAGGTTTCGTTTGTGGAGTTGTCGGTGTAGTTGGAGCACAAACGAATACGATAGCGTTCACTTGCGTAATCGTCGTCGGAATTTGCGGCGTATTCTCCCATTACTTCAAAATCGCCGATGAAACGCTCCGAAAATTCGGTCTGAAACGTTTTGTTTTCCCATTCTTCAATGTAGTTGATGTCCTCGGCGGGTGCTGCCGTTGGCTGCGCTTTCAGTTTCTTTTCCATTTTGCTTGTGGTTTTTGTGGGTTATTACTCTTGTTGTCTGTGTCGCCTGTTAATAGTAGGCGATGATGCTGATGATTTCTACGTTGCCGTGTCCCGATTGGAATATTTGCGTAAATCCTTCGTCTATTGGCTTTTTCTCAATCTCTTGCAAAATCTGTGAATGTGCCAATACGAAATCTTTTGAACGCAAAAATTCTTGTCCGCCTGTCGCAAATGCGCCAATGTCATACATCACCTTTCGTGATACGGTATCGGCTACGTCAGAACCAAACAACACATCACAATCAATTTTGATGTTGTGGTTTGAACGGTATTCCATACTCTTGTCGTTGACTTCGTATGTTTGGCGCAATGATACCGAATACATTCCTGTTACTTTCATTTTGCCTGAGCATTAGTGATTACTTCGGATTTGTTGTCTGTGTCGGGGAAGAGTTCCGAAACGCTCACCCCCATTATTTCGGCAATTTTAGGCTGATAGCACTTGTTAGGGGTTGTTTCTCCCATTGCCCAACGTCGAAATGTGCCGTATGAGATGCCGATAACATCAATTATCGTGCGTCTGACAAAATCTTTACGCTTTTTGTCATAAATCTTTTGGTATGTTTCAGAAAAAATCATAATTTTGTTCCGTTTTATACGATTAATTCAACGTTACAAAATTGCACTTTTGTTCCGTAATTTCCAAAAATTACAGAACATATTTTCTGTTAAAAAATGTTAATTATTGTACTAAGGTGCTTTTTGTATTATCAATCAACGAGTTATGAACTTAGGATTAATAAAAGATTTGTGCAAAAAACGCAAGATTACCATAAAAAAAATGAGCGAAATGATTGGTATTTCTGAGCGCGGATTGCATAAGGCAATAGATAATAACAGCATTACGGCGGAATATTTGGGTAAAATTGCCCAAAGTCTTGGTGTGTCCGTTGGCGTATTCTTTGAGGAAAAAACAGCGTCCAATGAAGAATTGAATAGATTGCAAAAGGCATACGAAACAAAAACAAGCGAATTGATTGGAGCAAGTATAATCCTCAAGAATCTTCTTTCAAATTTTGCCATTCATTTTGTAGATGTATTGGAATCGTATTATTCCAACAAACTAAGAGTTGTGGATGGACAGAAAATAGGTAAATACTTGTTAGATGTATTTGTGTCAACTATCAAATCAGCGTATAGAGAAACCACTTCACCAACAATAACCCCCGAACACAAATGGCACATTGCAACACGCAAAGATGTAATTAGTATAATGTTTTCTGTAAAGCGTGATTTGCAAGTATGGAAAGAAAAATATCCAATTTGGTATGAATATTATAACGTTTATAACTTGGTTGCAGACCAACTCAAACTATCTGAAAAAGATTTTGCCCTTTTGCAGTCAATAGGTGTTATTGATAAAAAGTCAGGCGTATTATTAGGACTTTTGGCAAGGTCTAATTATGACGGTGATAAATTTCTGAATTTGTACGAGCATTACAGGGAAATTAAAACCGTAGAGGATATGATGATAACAGATGGTGGAAAATAGTGTTCCACCGTCTGTCAATAGGTCTTTTTTTTCTTTGCAAAAGAAAATTAATCGGGAAATACGATGTTAGCAAGCATCTTGTTTTGGTTCATACGTGAATTATGGATATACTTCTGCGTTGTCTTGATGTCGCTATGGTTCATATACTCTTGCAGTAGGTAGATAGGTACGCCCAGTTCAGCAAGCAACGTCCCAAATGTATGACGCGAGATGTGGAATGATAGTTTTTCGATGTCTGACCACTGCATTATTTGTTGGATAACTGTTAGGTTGCGGTTGACCGCTTGGATTGTGATAGGTGCAAATATGGTGTCGCGGTATTTGGTTTGATATTTGGCAAATATAGCCAATGCCTTACCGTTGAAAATACGGTGTAGCGGTATGTTGAATTTCCATTTTTTGGTTTTCTTCTCCTGCACCTTCAAATATGTGCCGTTATCGTCCGGCGAATAGATAAGGTTTGATTTTTGGAGCATAATCAAGTCAGAAAACCGGAGCCCGGTATAACAGCCAGCAAGGAACATATCACGGTACAAGTCCAAATTTTTGTCTGCAAAGGTGATTGTTTCAAGTTGGTGGAGTTGTGCAAAGGTGAGGTTTTCACGCGGGCGGCTTTCGGCTTTGATGCCCCAAACGCGGTTGGTGGCAACGGGTTCTATTAGTTTATCGTCCGCACAGGCGTTAACCAATGCTTTGAGGGTTGTCAAATACTTGCGTTTGGTAACGTCTGATAGGTCGGTACGTGTACGGATAACGTGGTCGCGGAAATCGGACACAAATTTTACATCAATGGCGGCAAAGGGTATGTTTGCACCACGGAATTTGGCGAGTTCGTCAGTTACAACCATATAGGAATTGTATTGCGAATATTGGATTTTGCCGAGTTCCAACCGCTTTTGAGCCTCACGACGGCAATAGTCGTTGAAGTTCCCGAAATGCTTTGCGTCTGTTACTATATCGTCAATCGTGAAATGGTCGCCGATGCAACGGAGTTCGGTTTCGCGGTCTTCCCACTTTGCTTTGGTGGTTCGTAGTGCGCGGTTGATTTTGAGGTAGTCGGGGTTGGTTTTCCGTACCTCTTGGCGTTTATCGTCCCAATCAGACGGATATACATAGAATTTTGATGCAATGTACTTCCGTTTGCCGTCCAACGTAACGGAGAATGTTATCGCGCCTTTGCCGTCCTTGTTGAGTTTTTTCAGACGATTGAAAACAAAGTTTATCATTTTGGATAATGCTTTAATAGTTAACAAATTACATTGCAGATTTGGAGAGCATTTTGGAGAGCAACCAAAAGAGCAATTTTAGAGCAAAATTAAGTGTGTTTCGTTAATTATCCAAATATGGAGAGAGTTATTAAGTAGGGTTAAAAATATATTAACGCGCTTAATGTCAGACAGATAACAAAAAAGACCGCTTTAAAGGCGGTCTTTGTGTCGGAGTAGTGCGACTCGAACGCACGACCACTTGCACCCCATGCAAGTACGCTAGCCAACTGCGCTATACCCCGATTGCTTGGT
>JAEEGK010018074.1_pt1 | contig 15289 bp, 12 predicted proteins | sample 8958771 | NCBI WGS metagenome assembly JAEEGK01 (sample SAMN16246547, study PRJNA631951) | gut metagenome | biome: gut microbiome; feature: rumen; material: SC-attached | host: Bos | place: Iran: Karaj | collected 2018-10 | reverse complement strand
CGTATAAAGCGATGGCTCCTATGGTATAAAGCTATCCTTTGTACACCCGAGGTGATAAATATTTATAAAATGTTCATACCCATCATCGTTTTTGTTGGTATATTTGAGTTTTTTTAACTACTTTTGCAAACATATATAGGTCATTAGTAATTTATCGAAAAAAGAACAGGGGAGAAAACAAAGAATGGTGATTCGTGAATTTTTATAATGTCAACAACATGATGAAGAAACTATTATTACTTATGCTAATGGTGGCTGCGTTTGCCTATGCATCAGCGCAGTCAAAGAAAGTGTCGGTTCTTGGCGATTCTTACTCCACTTTCATGGGTGTCATTCCAGCCAATTACTCAACTTTTTATCCCAATGACCGAAACGATGTTACAGAGGTTGAACAGACTTGGTGGAGCCTCTACATCAAGGCAAAGGGCTATGAGTTGGAAAAGAACGATTCGTGGGGCGGAACAACCATCTGCGGTACTGGGTACGGAGGAATGGATTCATCGCACAGCAACTTCATTTCTCGAGTGGATAGCTTGGGGAATCCTGACATCATCTTTGTCTTCGGAGGTACCAACGATGCTTGGGCGAACTCGCCAATAGGTGAATATCAGTATTCGAATTGGACAAAAGACGATTGCAAGTGTTTCCGTCCTGCGCTTGCCTGTCTGATCGACATGCTTCAAAAGCGTTATCCTATGGCAAAACTCTGTTTCATCCTGAACTCAGAGTTAAAAGAGCCTGTCAATGAGTCTATGCGTGAAATCTGCACGCATTACCAGGTACAGCTCGTAGAACTCCATGATATAGAGAAACAGAACGGTCATCCGTCAATAAATGGTATGAAGAGCATCTGCGAACAACTGTTGGAAGCAGGCCTGTAGCAGGCATCCGTCTTTTGAATAAAACCGCATAGGTGCTAATCATAAAAGTGAATGCCTTAACGTTATTAGCTTCAAAGATTCTCTTGATTCATGATTACTAGCTACTTTTGCAGAAACATATAGACAGATAAATCAGTTACTATGTTTGCAGTCGGAAACGCCAATGAGCCGATAGGAAATGGTCCTTAGGCAGAAAATATTCCGCACCGTGAGGTGCAGAGAACCTCTTCGCTACGCTTCGAGAACCTCTACATCTCATGGTGCGTGAAAAGAGGCTGCGCGAAGAAAAGAGTCAGTAAAATTTGGTACGATAATAATTGGATTGTATTTTTGTAAGTGCGAACAAACAATATACTTTCACAATTAAATACCGTACCAGTATGCAAAGTAACAAAATTTCTTTCAAAGGACAAAAGATTTTCATAGGAATCGATGTCCATGCTAAAAGTTGGAAGGTGGCGATAGCCCCAGAGGTAGGAGCGGTAAAGGGTCATTCCCAAAAGCCCTCCGCGAAAGAGCTCTTTGACTTTTTGAAGAAGAATTACCCGGATGGAGAGTACCAGGCTGTCTATGAGTCTGGCTTCAGCGGTTTCTCTACCTACTATGCTCTGAAGGAAGTCGGCATCGAGTGCATGGTGATCCATGCTGCCGACGTTCCGACAACTCAGTATGAGGAGGTGATGAAGACCGACAGGATTGATGCCGCTAAACTGGCGAGATCACTGAAGGCCGGCCAGCTCAAGGGCAACTATGTCCCTGAGAAACAGTACATAGATGACCGCTCAGTTGTCCGCATACGCAGAACGATACAAAAGCAGCTCAGTGGATACAAGTCGAGGGTCAAGCACCTCTTGCATTGTCATGGTGTGGAAATGCCTGAGAGGTTCTCAAAGATACAGACTCACTGGTCCAGAGCGTTTATCACGTGGCTGATGAAGGACGTGAAACTTATGTCCGACACTCGCACATCTCTCGATCTGCTTATCAGACAGGTGGAGGTCATCAGGGGTACGCTATTGGAGGCAACACGACAGCTGCGCAAGATGAGCCAGTTGGAAAGATACAAGCGTAGGCACGATTTGCTAAGGACAATTCCTGGAATCGGCCCCATCGTTTCCATGTGCATCCTTACTGAGGTGTGCGACGTGAAGCGGTTCCACAACGAGAACGAGTTTGCCGCCTATCTCGGACTGGTGCCCACCAGTCACAGTAGCGGAGAAAAGACCGTACATGGCGAAAAGACTTTCAGAGGAAATAAACAGCTTGGTCCGATGGTTGTCGAGGCTGCATGGGTTGCCATTGGCTGGGATGCAGGACTTGGCTCACAATACTTCCAATACAAGAAACGAATGGAACCACAGGAGGCGATAGTGAGAGTAGCAAGGAAACTTTCCAACATCATCTTCTCCGTCCTGAAGAACGAAAAGGAATATGTACCATACCAAACGGGTAATTGATATACGGATTATCAGACAACTTCACAAGACGACTCCTGTTAAATTCTGCGGTACCGCCACGGTGGTGTCCCCTTAAATCAGATTGTTGCGTCTTACTATATATTCTGAAGAAGTAAATTGATGGGCGGACTATGGGAACCGCGTCATCTCATAGAAGTTTGTCTGGTAGGTCTGTTGTCGGTAGTCATTCTGTACCCAGCGTGAGGCGTTGGGCTGATTGCCACATCCTCTTCAAAAGTCATCGTACTAACGGACTTCACGCTAAGTGATTGATACAGAATAGTTAATAAACAATAAATATTTTCCAATTATTTGGATAGCAACATAGAGGAATTTAACTAACGGCAAAATGAAGAAGATAAGAATATGTGGCATGGCAATTATTGCCTTGGTGCTTTTGGCTATTACCTTTGTGCCGACATTGTTCCTCAAAAATGGTGACAGGTTGATTTGGCAATTGAGCAATTGGACATGGATTTTCGCTTCGCTGCTGATTGCCATCATTGGCATCTTATCAACAATCCATTATTCGAAAGGAAAACATATCCTGAAGAAAATAATTTCTTGTATAGGTTGTTTCGTATTGATCATGGCATGTTTTATTAGCATGTATATTGCAATGGTCAAGCATGATGAAAAAATATGGAGTAACAAAGAATATGTCATTTATTCGCAATACTACGACTTTTTTGACCCCAACATGTTAGTCCTATACAAAAGAGATGGGCTGATCGACAGGCATATGTACCGTATGAATAACATCGGTTTCGGTGAACTGAGGGGATCCTATTTTTCTATATACAAAGAATTTGACCTGATTAAAGAAGATCTTGATGTGACGGAATTTGAAAGTGACAGCATCTATCACTGTACTGTCTTTTATAGATTAAGTGATGGCTATCAATTTGAACAAGAAAAGAACGATTCGCTTTTGGAGGTCATAAGGCATTAAATGTGATTGTGACGAAGAAAAAAAATGAAACTTCCAATTTAGGATTGATAAATTCCAATTTATCGGTCTTGCTCATCGATGAAGGATTGTATTTGGAACAACCCTTCAATGAACGAGAGGTTCGAGATTCGGAGTGTTTGGTCTCTTTTTTTGTTATCTTCGCGTTAGGGAAAACGATAGAATTCTGTTGCGGCCGTGGAGGGAGAGCGACGCCCCGGCGCTGTTCAAATATTGAACTATGATCGGTTCGCCTTTCCTCCCGGTTTAAGGATCATAAAGACAACGGCGGCCACGCAGATGGCAATTCCTACGACCATCTTGGTGGTCAGGGCCTCCCCAAATACCATTGTCCCAATCAGGATGGCCGTCAGCGGTTCAAACACGCCCAGGACGGCTGTCTTGGTGGGGCCAATATAACGGGAAGAGATGGCAATGGTGAGCATCGAAACCATTGTGGGAATGAGGGCCAGGCCGATGAGATTCCCCCAGTCGGCAAACGTGTCCACCCCCGTGAGCATCCCTCCGCCCTGGATGGTACGGATGATGGCAAACAGTACAGCCCCCGTAACCAAAGAATAGAAGGTGAGCGTGTGTTCGGAAACATTCCGTATGCGTTTGCTCCGGTTGATAATGACCAGATAAAAAGAATAGCAAAGGGCCGATCCAACAGCGAGCAGCACGCCCAGAGGACGTATGGGAACATCCCCGGAAGGCGTGGAAAGAAGGACGATGCCCACGAAGGTGGCCGCAATGGCCGTCCAGGTCTGCCAGCCGGGATAGATTCGGAGAAACACCATCATCAAGGCGACGATGACGGGGTACAGGTAAATGAGCGTAGTGGCCAGCCCCGACGGAATATACTCATACGAGCAGAACAGGGTGATGCTGCTTCCCGCGAAAAACAGGCCCAGCAGGATCAGAAGCCCCAGGTTGCTCCGGGTAGCCCGGAAGGATTCCTTTTTGAACAGCATCAGCGCCGCAAGGAACAAGGCGGCGAGAGTGTAGCGGAAAAAGAGCATGACCATAATGGGCACACCGCTCTCCATCAAGGCCTTTCCGAATAGGGGATTGGTTCCGTAGGAAACACCGGCCAGGATGCCGGCTATGTAACCCAGGATGCGTCTCTGGTCTTTATATTGATTCATTCTTTAATACTTCTCCACAAAATCCGTAACCAGCTTGAAGACGGGCTCGTAGCTGTCAAAGACGGCGGTTTTCCAGTTGTCAAAGATGGTGTGGTAATACTGGAAAGCATCGCCGTTTTCGTTCTCCAGGAAGATGCAGGGGACGTGGCGGGTGGCAAAGGGATAGTGGTCGCTGTTGGCCGCCAGGTCTCCGCGGTGGAGGGCCCTGAAGTACTGCTTTTCTCCGTTGATCTGTTCAAACAGGGCAAAGCCGCGCAGGCCTTCGTCGCTGCATTCGCAGTACTGGACGGGGTTGTTGTCCCCAATCATATCGATGTTGAACAGATATTTGATCTGGGAAAGAGGCACAACGGGATGCTGGGCAAAGAACTCGGAGCCCCGCAGGTTGGCGTCTTCTCCGGAGAAGGCAATGAAGTACATATCATAGGAGGGCCGATGCCGGGCATAGTAGGCCGCCAGCGTTACGATGGTGGCCGTTCCGGAGGCGTTGTCGTTGGCACCGGCGTAGAACACCTTCTTTCCCAGGTTGCCCAGGTGGTCATAGTGGGCGGTGAAAACGTAGCAACTGTCGTGGCGCTCTCCCTCCACCTTGGCAATGACGTTGAAGATCTCACAGTCTTTCATAAAAACGTTGTCCACGTTGGCGCGGACGGTTTTTACGCCTTCAATGGATTCCGGGGTAACCCAGATGATGGGCTTGTCCACCACGTGGTCTCCGTAGGCCTTGAAGAACTTGATGGGGGAGGCCCAGGTGTAGATGAGTCCGGCGTTGGTGCAGGCTCCGGCTTTTTGCAGTTTGGAGAACACGTCCCGGTGCTTGTGGGTGAACCAGAACTCGCAGGCTACCAGGCAGTTGGCGTACTCGGGTTTGGCCAGGTCGGCAAAAATGCGGTCCGGGTCAAAGTTGAGGGTGTCAATGTGGTACACCGGGAACTCCCCGTGAACGCCGGGGGAGTATTCCCGCATCGAGAAGTCTACGCCGGGGGTGAGCTTTTTCCCATCGGCCCATAACTCCATTTTGCCCGGGAAGGTGTTGATGTCTATGGTGAAAGGCTGTAGCGTCACTTCATCTACGCCTGCTTTCCGGAACTCTTTCTCCAGGAACTTGCCGGCCTTGTTGGCTCCGCCCTTTGCGTAGCCTCGGCCCTGGTATTTGGCGCTGCTGAGTTCCTTTACAATTCGCTTGTACTGCGGGAGGTCCTGCGCCGTCACCTGCACGGCACAGAGAATCAAGAATAACAGAAACACTCTTTTCATACTACTTATAATGTTTGGAGTCGCCCCAGCGGCCATAGCCGATGGGGATGCCTTGCTCTATGAGATCCTGAACGTCGCTGGCGTTCAGGATCTTTCGGTTATACAGGTTGTACTTGACCATCTGCTCACGGGGCGTGATGTTGGGCATAAGGACGTTGGCGCCGGAAAGGATGCCCATCTCGCGGCCGCGCGGGTCCAGGATTTCCAGGGCCGTGGCGGCGGCTATGTTGATATCCGGCATCAGAAGCCGCAGCAGGGCAATCATTTTGAGCCCCAGGGAAAAACGTCTTTGGGCCGAAGGGTAGGGGACTCCCGATACAGCCAGAGGTGTCTCTGGATGGGGATTGTAAGGCCCCATCCCCACCATAGGGGTGTCGAACTCCTTATAGAACAGGAGGTCGTCTGCCATATCCTCCGCCGTCTGGTAGGGAAGGCCAATCATAGCGCCGGTGCCGGCCTGATAGCCAATCTCCTTCAGATCATACAGCGCCCGCAGCCGGCGGTCGTAGGAATGGTCCTCCGGGTGGATCTTCCGGTACAGGTCCGGGTTGCTGGCCTCGATGCGCAGCAGATAGCGGTGCGCTCCGGCGTGGAACCACTCCTCATAGACCTCCCGCGGCTGTTCTCCCAGGGAAAGGGTGATTCCCAGCGGCGGATCCTCTCCGGTATCCAGGGCCTTGATGGCCTTCAGGAGACGGGTGATCTTTTGGGTGAAGGCTTTATCGGCCCGTTCTCCTCCCTGGATGACCAGGGAGCCGTAGCGACGGCTGGCGGCTACCCGAGCGGCGGCCAACACTTCTTCCTCCGAGAGCTCATAGCGCGGGCAGCGGACACTCCGGCGGATGCCGCAGTACAGGCAGTCCTTGACGCAGATATTGGAAATCTCAATGAGCCCTCGCAGGTAGACTTCCGGTCCCACGGTGGCCACTTTGACGCGATAGGCCTCCTGGCGGAGCGCCTCCTCAAAAGCGGCATCCTCGCAGGCAAGGGCGGCGGTCAGTCCTTTCCGGTCCAGGGTGAGCTCCGACAGATTCATTGTGCCTTTTCAAAATTCAGGTACACGCAGTTGACACCGCTGCCGTAGTGGTAGTGGACATCCCGGCAATAGCCCGCCACGATGCGCAGGCTCAGCGACTCCTGCTCCTGTTGGCCGTAAGCGAGCAGGGGATTGTAGGCTTTTCCGGCCGCCTTGACCAAAACCGTGAAGCGCTTGTCTCCGTCTACGATTCCCACGTCAAAGCTCCCCTTGAGCCCGCAGGAGAGGCCCATCTCCAGCTGGTGAAGCATCATCTCCTCCATGCAGTGGGTAACGGCCGTGAGTTCCGCCGGGTTAAGGCGCATGGCCTCCAACTTGTCACAAAGAAGGCGGAACTGCTGCGACACGCTGTCCTGGTTATAGGCCGCGCTTACGGTGATGGAACTGGGATTGCTGCCCACCGGGGTGAGCCAGACGGGGTGCAGGTGCTCCTTTTTTCGGGACAGGAGGGCCGATGCCAGCAGTCCTCCCAGCATAGGAAGGAGCATACCCAGCGGCAGGGCCACCCACAGGTTCCAGCGGGCCAGGGCCAGGGCAAGCGGCAGGGGGCACAGGACGATGCCGGCCTGCAGAAGGGCGGCCATCCGGCCCCGCTTGACCAGCAGGAAGGCATTGGCCTGGGTCATCAGCACGGTGGCCGGCAGGAAGACTCCGCTGAAGATGCGGAGCGGACGGGCCGATAGCTGGGCCAGGTGGGCATCGGCCCCGAAGAGGGAGGCCACCGCGGTAGGGAAGGCCAGCAGAAGGACGGAGGCGACCAGGGCCAGCCCCAGGGACAGTCTCAGGATGAGGGAAATGAGCCGGTTGACGCCGTCCCAGTCCTCTTCTCCGGAGAGGATGCCGCCCAGTCCCGTGATGGTGCCGCCCGTTGCGGTGAGGACCAGCATACAGATCATCAGCAGCTGCATGCAGATGCTCAGGGTGAACATTCCGTCGGCCCCCAGCGTACTGAGGACGAGGGTGTTGAGGCCCAGGTTGAGGAGAATCATGGATACGCCCGTCATGGCGGCGGGGGTGCCGCGGGACAGAATTTCCCGGAAATGGCGGCGAAAATCGGCCCATCTGGACCAGCACAGGCGGTAGGGACGCGGTTCCCGGAGAAGGTAGGGGACCATCACCAGGAAGCCCAGGACCGCAGCTGCGGAAGTACCCGCCGCCGCTCCCCGGATGCCCATCTGCAGCACCCGTATAAAGAGGATGTCCAGGGCCAGGTTGAGTATGCCGAAGATGCCTACGAACCAGGTTACCAGCTTGGGCTGTCCGCTGATTTGGACAAACTGGCTGCCGGCACAGGCAAACAGGCCGAAGAAACTTCCTACAAAGGCAAAGGGCAGATATTCCTGCAGCATCGGCTGCAGGCGGATGTCCTGGGTTATGAACATGGAAACCGGCCCTGCAAAAACGGCCAGGAGGGCCGTGAAGACTCCGCTGATAAACAGGGAGGACGCCAGTCCCACCGTGAGGATGCGGTTCACCCGCGCATAGTCCTGGTTTCCGAAAGCCGGCGCAATCAGCAGGGAGGTTCCCATCAAGAGAATGGTGCCGGGAAGCATAAGGATATTCACCAGCGGCAGGGCCAGGATGATCACCGACACGGCATCGGCCCCGATGAACTGGCCGGCTACCATACTGTCGATGGTGCAGTTGAGCTGGATGATGATGCCGGCAAAAATGGCCGCCGCCAGGTAATGCCTCAGCGTATGGCGGATGATATGCGAGTTGCGGATCACGGTTATTAGCTTCCAGTTTCCGAAGTTACGGAAAAACCGGTAAAAACCCAAGAATCGGCCTTGTTAAAAATTTTTAAAATATTCCTTGTTAAAATATTTTAAAAAGCGTACCTTTGCGCCTTCAATTCAGCAAGATATGGGAATCAAAGGAGATTTCAGACCTAAACTTTTTACGGTCCTTAAGGACGGATATAGCAAGCAGAACCTCGTTCAGGACCTTCTGGCCGGTGTTATTGTGGGTATCGTTGCCCTTCCGCTGGCCATCGCTTTCGGCATTGCTTCGGGTGCATCCCCGGAAGCCGGTATCCTTACCGCCATCGTAGCCGGTTTCCTCATTTCGTTCTTCGGCGGCAGCAAGGTGCAGATTGGAGGCCCCACCGGCGCCTTCATCGTAATCGTTTACGGAATCATCCAGGAGTACGGTATGAACGGCCTTATGATTGCCACGTTCATGGCCGGCGCTTTCCTCATCCTGATGGGCGTCCTGCACCTGGGTACCATCATCAAATACATCCCTTATCCCATTGTGGTGGGCTTTACCTCCGGTATCGCCCTCACCATCTTCGCCACGCAGATCAAGGATCTCTTCGGCCTGCAGATCGAGAGCGTTCCCGCCGGCTTCCTGGACAAGTGGGTGGTCTACGCCCAGAACATTGGCACCATCAACTGGTGGTCGCTGCTGGTGGGCCTTTGCAGTATCGTCATTATTCTGGGTACTCCCAAAATCAGCCGCCGCATTCCCGGCTCGCTGGTGGCCATCATCCTTATGACGCTGGCCGTCCTGGGCCTCAAGGCGCTGGGCATTGAGGGTATCGAGACCATCGGAGACCGCTTCTCCATCTCTTCGGCCATCCCTCAGCCGGAAGTGCCCAAGATTACCTGGGAGAGCATTTCCCGCCTGGCCCAGCCCGCTATGATCATTGCTATGCTGGGCGCCATTGAGTCCCTGCTGTCTGCCGCCGTGGCCGACGGTGTCATTGGCGACCATCACAACAGCAACCAGGAACTGGTGGCCCAGGGCATTGCCAATATGGTGTCTCCGCTCATTGGCGGTATCCCCGCTACCGGCGCCATTGCCCGTACAATGACCAATATCAACAACGGCGGCCGCACGCCCGTGGCCGGCATTGCCCACGCCATTGTGTTGGCCCTCATTTACCTGTTCCTGATGCCCCTGGTGCAGTACATCCCTATGTCCTGCCTGGCCGGTATCCTGGTGGTGGTGGCCTACAATATGAGCGAGTGGCGCAGCTTCCGGGCCATCCTGCGCAACCCCAAGTCCGATATCATCGTGCTGCTGGTGACCTTCTTCCTCACCGTGATCTTCGACCTTACCATTGCCATTGAGGTGGGTGTTCTCATTGCCTGCCTGCTGTGTATGAAGCGTATGGCCGAAACCACCAATGTCTCCGTCCTCAGCGACGAGATTGATCCCACGGCCGATACCGACATCCAGGGCAACCTGGAGCACCTGATCATCCCCGAGGGCGTGAAGGTGTACGAGATCAACGGCCCTTACTTCTTTGGCATTGGCAACAAGTTTGAGGAAATGATGGGCGACACCCGGGCCAGCGAACGCGCCAAGGTGCGCATCATCCGTATGCGTAAGGTCCCGTTCATTGACTCCACCGGCGTGCACAACCTGTCCAATATGTGCCGTATGTGCTCCCAGCTGGGCGTAAAAGTAGTCCTCTCCGGCGTCAACCCCAACGTGATGAGAGTGTTGGAGAAGGCCGGCGTTGACCAGCTTGTAGGTAAGGAAAATGTCTGCAGCCACATCTCCCTGGCTCTGAAAAGGGCCGAAGAAATTGTGGCTCAGGAGGCCTAGTAGTCCAGTTCTCCGCGGAAACTGATGTTGTCGCGGTTGCGGCTGGCTACGAAGATATCGGCCTGTCCGTTGTCAAAGACGGTGATCTTGTATTCCAGAAGATCTCCATCGTGCTCTACCTTGAACTGAATGGTGCGGCTGCCTTTCTTGAGGCCGCTGTCCTTGTATTCCTTAATCTCGTCCTCAAAGTTGAGGCCGTCTCCTCCGCCGTACGGAATGTTGGTGGCCTGTCCCCTGTAGGGTAAGTAAGACTTGACGGTGTTGTCCTTGACACTCAGGGAGTAGGAGCCGCTGATGGCCTCGCTGCTTCCCCGCATAGGCAGCATATAGTTTACGTCTATGGTAAAGTCTTTGGAATCCAGTTTCTGTTGAATCTGCTGCGCCTTTTCCTGGTCCTTGGTCTGCTGTTCCTGAGAAGCGGCGCGGGCCGATCCGCAGCTGACGGTGGCCAGAAAGATGCCGATGGCGGCGAAAAGAGTCAAGTGCTTCATAATTAGTATGGATTATAAAGGTTTTACAATGATGGCGTTGGGGATGACACGCTGACCTTCGGGGTCGAAGGATTCGTTGTCACAGGGATGGTTGAGTACCCCGGCGGGAAGGACCCAGAGGGTGGAAGAACCTCCGCCGTCCAGGTTGAGGGCGTCCGTGAGGCCCAGGGACTGGGCCAGCTGGGTAAGCTCTGCGATGGTCATTCCGGCGGCTTTACCCTTGGCCCGGCCGTCTACTACAATTAGCCACACATAGCCGGCGGCATCGGTTCCAATCAGGGAGCGGGGATGGCGGGCATTATAGAATCCTTTCCATCCGCGGATGCCTTCTTCATAGACCACCGGTTGGCCCTCATCTATGAGGATGGGGCCGCTGGTCATCACTTCTATCCAGCTTTCTCCTCCGGTCCAGGTTGTATCGGCCTCCGTGGCGTCAATGGAAAAGCCTTCCAGGTCAATCAGGACGGCGCCGTTGGTGCGGAAGAGTTCTCCCTGCGTGGTCTGACCCACTTCAAAGCCGTCGTCTTTCACATAGGTGACAGGGGTGAGGTTTCCCATATCAAAATAGCTGCCGTTGATGCCGGCAATGGCGCCGTGCTTGAGGCAGAGGGCGCTTGTACTGTCGGCCTGCTGGCCCGGGGCGTTGACCACTTCCAGCTGGTACTGGCTGGCTTTGAAACGCACAAAGCTATAGGCTTGGGGGCTGTCAAAAAGTTGGGTTTCTACCGTGCCGTAGACGGCTGCCTGGCGGGCGGCCTTGGGGCCCGGAATCTCCTGTCCCGTGGCGAGGCTGTACAGGGTGGCCTCCTGCGGGAAAGGACTTACGACAGACGTACAGGCGCCCATCAGTAAGGGGAGTGCGAAAAGAAGAATCTTTTTCATAAGACCCGTGATTTCTTACAAAAATAAGAATATTTTGGGGAAAACGGAGAATATTCGTAATTTTGTGAGTACGTAAACCGTTCACATTATGATTGTAAAATCTTTCGTTCTCAAGCAGCGTACTCTCGCCCAGATTGCCTCTCTGTGCGATGAGAGCACCGTGGCCGTGGTGCGGCCCGGCAAAAAAATCGAAGGCCTTTTCCGTGACGCCGTGCGCAAGACGGTGGTGGAAAAGAAGCAGGCTTTCGAAGAGATTGTAGCCATCCGCGAGCATTTCTGCTCTATGGCCACAGGAGAAGATTACCTGCAGAAAGTAGACGAAACCGTGGACACCGTAGCCACCTATCTGAGGGAGGCTATGTACGTGCAGGCTTCGGCCTATGCCATTGAAGATTACGTGCTGGCCAAGTGCTCGCGCCTGTGCGCCCTGGCCCTATACCACCAGGTGGGCGGTACCCTCCTGGACGGCACCCAGCTTATGATCTGCCGCCAGGATGCCAACGGCAACCAGCACTTTGACTGGGCGGCCTCCAAGGCCCAGATCAGCGCCCGTTGCAAGGATGTCAAGGGCCCCATTGTCATTGCCGGCGGTTACGGTATGCTGGATTCCGGATACGTAGTGCGCGTGGGCAAGGACGGCGCCCATATGATGGCTTCGCTCATTGCCGCCGTGCTGGAGGCCCAGAGCATCGAGTTCCACATTGAGGCCCCCGGCGTGGGCGGTCTCCCCGCTATGACATACGACGAAGCAGCCCACTACTGCGCTTCGGCCAATGCCCCCTTCTCTTCTTCGGCCATCTGGCCCGCCAAGAATGCCGGCATTCCCATCCTGGTCAAGAATATCGAAGACGAGACCTTTGAAGGCACCATCATCTCTACCGGTTCTTCCCACAAGACGGGTGTCATTGCAGACAAGGATCTGAATCTTATCACCGTATACGGAACGGGCCTGCTGGGCCGCGTGGGTATGTCGGGAGGCATTTTCTCCTGCCTGGCCGCCGCCGGCGTCAATGTCCGTTTCATTGCCCAGACTTCCTCTGAGTACAGCATCAGTTTCGCCATCCAGGAGGCTCAGAAAGACTGCGCCCTCGAGGCCATCCGCAGCCTGTTCCAGGACAATCCGCTCCTTCCGCTGGACGACGTAGTGGTCCTGAACCAGGCCGTGGGCATTGTCACGGTCTTCGGAAGCCGGATGCGCAACCTGCCCGGCACCTCCGGCGCCGTGTTCAGCAAACTGGGCGCCGCCGGCATCAACGTCATCGCATCGGCCCAGGGCGGCGAGGAACTCTCCATCTCCCTGGTCCTCAACGAGGCCGATACGGATAAAGCGGCTGAGCTACTTCAGAAGTAAAAAAATAAGAGGCGCGAGCCTCTTATTTTTTTATTTGATGATGCCTTCTTCCTTGAAGACTTTGGTGAGGGCGGTGACCGCGCGGTCTACCTGTTCACGGGTGTGGGTGGCCATCAGGGAGAAGCGGATGAGGGTGTCCTGCGGGGCGCATGCCGGCGGGATCACGGAGTTGATGAACACTCCCTCGTCAAAGGCGCGCTTGGTCACGATGAAGGTCTTCTCCAGGTCGCGTACATAGAGCGGGATGATGGGGCTCTCGGTCTCACCAATCTCGAAACCGGCTTCTCTGAAGCGGCGCAGGGCGTAGTTGGTAACGTCCCAGAGCTTGGTGATGCGCTCCGGCTCTTCCTTGATGATGCGCAGGGCTTCACGGGCCGATGCGGTGGCAGCGGGGGTATCGGAAGCCTGGAAGATATAGGTGCGGGCGGTGTGGCGGAGCCAGTTGATGATGACCTTGTCGGCTGCGATGAAGCCGCCGATGGCCGCCAGGCTCTTGGAGAAGGTGCCCATAATGAGGTCTACTTCATTGGTAAGGCCGAAGTGGTTGCAGACGCCGCGGCCCTGCTTTCCAAAGACGCCCAGGCCGTGGGCTTCGTCTACCATAATGACCACATTGTCGTATTTGTGCTTGAGCTCCACGATTTCCGGCAGCTTGGCCAGGTCTCCTTCCATGGAGAACACGCCGTCCACCACGATGAGCTTGACACTCTGCTTGGGGCAGCGACGGAGGCAGCGCTCCAGATCCTTCATGTCGTTGTGCTTGTAGTGGAGGCCCTTGGCGAAGGACAGACGGCGGCCGTCCACGATGGAGGCGTGATCACGGTCGTCGCAGATGATGAAATCGTCCTTGGTGAGGAGCTGGGGGATGACACCGCTGTTCACGGTGAAACCGGTAGAGAAGACCAGGGCTTCGTCTTTGCCCACGAACTCTGCGAGTTCTTTCTCCAGCTGTACGTGGATGTCCAGCGTGCCGTTGAGGAAACGGGAGCCGGCGCAACCGGAACCGTACTTCTTGAGGGCTTCGATGCCGGCGTTGATTACTCGCTCGTCTCCGGTGAGGCCGGTATATGCGTTGGAACCGAACATCATAATCTTGTGGCCGTCCATGGTCACTTCGGTTCCCTGTTTGCTGGTTATCTGTCTGAAATAAGGGTAGATACCCTTTTCCATCATTTTCTGAGGCAGGTCATACTTGGCCAGTCTGGCGTGTAAAAGTCCCATTTTTGAACAGGTTGTTTAGTAACGTTTATCGTGCAAAAATACGAAAAATATTTTTAACCAACCTTAAATGGAGATTTTTTCGTACCTTTGGAAGTTAATTGATTATGATATATGGAAGAGCGTAAACTCAACTTTCTGGAAGAAATCATTGAAAAAGACCTGGCCGAAGGCAAAGTGGACAGCATCATGACCCGCTTCCCTCCGGAGCCCAACGGTTACCTGCACCTGGGCCACGCCAAGAGCATTTGCCTCAATTTCGGCCTTGCCCAGAAGTACGGCGGTAAAACCAATCTAAGATACGACGATACCAACCCCACCAAAGAAGACACCGAGTATGTAGACTCCATCAAGGAGGATATCAAGTGGCTGGGCTTCCAGTGGGACAAGGAGCTGTATGCCAGCGATTATTTCGATCAGCTCTACGAGTGGGCCGAAGACCTCATCAAGCGTGGCCTGGCCTATGTGGATGACCAGACTCAGGAGGAAATCCGCCTGAACCGCGGTACCGTGGACAAGCCCGGCACTCCCAGCCCCTGGAGAGACCGTACTCCCGAAGAAAACCTCAAGCTCTTCCGCGAGATGAAGGCCGGCAAGTACGCCGAAGGAGAGAAAGTGCTCCGCGCCAAGATTGATATGGCCCATCCCAATATGATGTTCCGCGACCCTCTGCTGTACCGCATCAAGTTCGCGCACCATCACCGCACCGGAGACAAGTGGTGCATCTACCCTATGTACGATTACACCCACGGCCAGTGCGATTCCATCGAACATATCACGCACTCCATCTGCACGCTGGAGTTCGACGTTCACAGACCCCTGTACGACTGGTTCATCCAGACCCTGGGCATCTATCCTTCCCATCAGTACGAGTTCGCCCGCCTGAACCTGACCTACACCCTTATGTCCAAGCGCAAGCTCCTGGAACTGGTGCAGAAGGGTCTCGTAAGTGGCTGGGACGACCCTCGTATGCCCACCCTCTGCGGTGTCCGCCGCCGTGGTTACACCGCCAACGCCCTCAAGATGTTCTGCGACAAGATTGGCGTTTCCAAGCGTGACCA
>JAEEGK010018072.1_pt1 | contig 15290 bp, 9 predicted proteins | sample 8958771 | NCBI WGS metagenome assembly JAEEGK01 (sample SAMN16246547, study PRJNA631951) | gut metagenome | biome: gut microbiome; feature: rumen; material: SC-attached | host: Bos | place: Iran: Karaj | collected 2018-10 | reverse complement strand
GGCAATTAAACTTATTTCACAATAATTAAATATATTATCATTATATATACCTTGAATTGATTCATTAAGATAATCTGGACAAAAATAATTATTAGTTACATTAATTAAATCTATTTTATCAGTTGAATAATAATTAAAATCTGAATATTCACATATATGGGTATTAATTTTATATTTATTTACTTCTCTTTCATTATTAATTTTATGAATCGAAACATAATGAAATTCATAAGAAAAAAAATCATTAAAAATATCTGTTGAATTTTCTTCTCCTTCACAATCACCTTTAAAACCAATTCCATATGAATAATTTTTAAATGATATTATATCAGTTTCGGTTAATTGAGAATCATAATAATTTATTATCATCCTTTCTTTTTCAGAAAAAGAGATTAATGAAACCATAACAAAAAAAAATGTAAAAAACAGAAAAAATATATATATTATTCCTCCTAAAAAACTTTTAAAATATTCATAATTCTTATATTTTAAACTGAATTTTGCACCAAAGTAATCAAAATATTGAATAAATTTTATTAATTTTTTTTTCATAGTTTTTTTTTATAATATTAAAATTAAATTTTTTATTATTTGAAAACAAATCAAAAATTAATGAAATTATATTAAATAATTTTTTTAAATATTTTTTAAAATGATAAAATGGTATTTTTTATTTCAGATTGAAAAATTGATAACAGTCTTTTTAATAAATTCCAAAAAAAAAAATACTTAAACCTTATTAATATTATTATTATAATTTTCATTTCTCTTTTCCTCATCTTTTGATTTAGAAAGAAGAATAATATTAGTGACTTTACCAATTTTAACAGCATCATTTTCTAAATTTCCGTTGTTTTCACTTTCATTTTTTATTTCTTCTTTAATACTTATTTTAGCAATATTAATACATTCATTATATTTTTTTTACATTTTTTCATCGGTTAAACCACAATTATTTACTTATTCTTCATTAAATTTATTTTCATTATAAAACATATTGATTATTATTATAATAATATTCAACTAAAGATTTTTTTATATTTTCATTATTTTTTCAAGACATTTTTTCATTTATTATTTTATTTATTTCATCTTCATATAAATTAAATTTAAAATTATAATTTTTACTAAGATTTGTAAATACATATTCATCATATCCTCCAAGTTTATCAAAACCAAAATGTTTCAAATAATTTTCATTTTCAACTTATTGGAGTTGTTTAAAAACCTCTCTTATTTATAAATCCATCTTCTACTTCTTCTTTTATTCCTTCTATAAATTTTTCCATTTCATTTCTTCTTTTTTTTTTCATTAATTAATTTTTCACATTTTTCTATTTTAACTCCATTTTTTTTCATTAATTTAAAATTTAAATAAATTTAAAAAAGGTTTGATAATAAAAAAATCGGAAAATTATTTAAAAAATATTTTATTTTCTTTTTTTTATTATTGAGTTTTTAAAGTTTTTTGAATTTCGATTTAAATCATTTTTGGAAACATTTTATTTAATTTTTTGGAAAAAATTTTTGATGAAAGATTGATTTTAGTATATAGAAATTGTTCTGTTAATTAAATAAAAGATAAAATAAAACGACAATAATTCATAAAAAATTACTCTTTAAATTGATGTTCATTTCCTTAAAACTTTATTTTTTAGTTGAGTAAGAAATATTTTATAATCTAAATCTCTATAAATAATATATTATTTTTTAATTGAAAAATAAAATAAATTAATATATTTTTATTAAATATTTTTTTGTTTTTCATAAAAATAATGTCAGTGGGTCTTGAAAATGGAAAAAGTGATAATGAAAATGAGATTAAAATCAAAGAATCTCCTTCAATTATTATATCGCAAACCTTAGAAAAATCATTTTCTGATTCTTCAATTCAAAGTTATAAAAAATATACAGATTTATTATCTTTAAAAGAAGAAAACAAAAGTTCTGAAAAAATAATAAATTCTTTATATTTTAATAAATTAAAAACAAATTCTAAAATGTTATTCAATCATAATTTAAATTTTAAAGGAGTTATTCAAAATTCAAATAAAGAAATAAACAATAATAATAATATAATTCAAAAAATTCAAGAATTAAACGATAATATTATATCAAAGAATCAAAATAGATTTTTTAATAATAAAATAATTTTATTTAAAAGTCCAAATAAATCACAAACTCAATTAATGTCAAAAATGGAAAATATTAAAAATAAAATTGGAGCTTTAAAAGTTTTTTTTGGAGATAATAATAACACACTTCAAAAAAAAGAAAAAAAATTATTAGCTGGATTTATTAGTAATAAATTTAAAGAAGAAGATGATATTGAAGAATTTAAAAATCAATTTGAAATACGAAATAGAAGTCCATTTGGTTGTTTAGATTTCCAAAGAAAATTTAAAACTAGTTTTAATGTAAGTAAATAATCAATTTAAGTTTACAAAAATAAAAGAATAAAAAAAAGACTTCACATTTATTCTGAAAAATTAGTCTTTTTACATATAAACAAAAAAATAAGTAAACTTAATTCAAAATTTGATATTTATAAGGTATAAAAAAATTTATATACATTTCTTAAAAAATAAACTTATAAAAATGTAAAAAAATTATAAAACATTTAAAAAGAGAAAAGTTAATTTGTTTCATTTTTTTAAAAGACTTCAAATTTATAAATTTTTTCATAAATTATTTATTTATGAGAATTGAATTATCTCTGAAAGAATTTTGATTTGGAACTATAATTTATTTGACTTCTTTTATTATAATATTGCTTATTTTATTGTTTTTAAACTTTTTAAATGTTTTTTTATTTTTTTATCCTTATTATTTATTATAAATAAAAAAGAATAAAAAATGTTAAAAATGAATTAAAATTAAAAAATAATAATCTCAAATAAATAAAAAAAAGTGAAATAGGTTTTTTAATTTATTTTTATATGGGGATTGGGGATTGGGGATTGGGCCCAATCCCCAATCCCCAAAAACAATCATTGAGAAAAACTCAAATTATAAAAAAATATTAGAATTAAAATTTAAAATTTTAAATTAATTATAATAAATGAACATATAACTTATCTGAAATTTTATTAAAATTATATAAATACATCTTAAATATATTTTTTTGAAAAATTTTTTATTTTTAATATTAATTTTAAAAAAGTAATTTTTATTGAAGAATTATAAGGAAATTAGTTTGAAATAAGTTCTTTTGTTTTTTCTCTATATTTTCTATAATTTTATCTTTCTCTTTAACAGTTTATAATCATTGCAATTTATCAATTAACTTATTAAAAAATTCAATTTCATTTTAAACAATTTATAAAAAAAATAAAATATAAATAATTAAAAATTTCAATCTGTAAAACAACATTTTTCATTTTTTTGCTTTTTCTTTTTCATTAAACATTTTATGTATTTTATCTTCAGAATAATTTAAAAGTTTAAAAATTAAATTAAAAAGTTCTTTTCCTTTATAAGTGTATTGGACTTCTTGAAATAGTTTACTTATAGCATTACTAATAGTTGAAAGTACATCATTCAAATCAGTTAATTTTTTATTTAATTTTTCAATTTCATTTTTATAAATTTTTAAATCATTTTTCATATTTGACATTTGTTTTATATTTGACATTTTTTGTGGTATATTAGATATACTAATATATTTATTAAATGTTGCACAATTACTTCCTTTACTTTCTTTACTATTAATTCTATTATTACTAAATTTATTTGAGATTGTAGAATTTTTATCTGTTAATAAATCATTTTCATTTATTCTTCCTAAATCAGTTGAATCTGGCTCTTCATCTATATTTAAATCATTTGTACTTCTTTTATTTGTATTCAAACTTATTTTATTAACATCAAATAAAATTTTTGTTCCATTTTCAGCATAATTTGATAAATCTTGAATTAAATGTAAATAATCACTTTTTAATTGCTTTAATTGTTCTTGTTCATTACTATATAAATTTAATAAGTATCTATATTTTTCATTTGAAACTAAATTTGAATAATTTTCATTATTACTGTTTAATTCATCATTTTTATTTATTATTAATAATTCTTTTATTGTTTCTTGATTTTTTTCATTTTCAATATCTCTCATTTCTATTTTTTGTAATAAATCACTTTGAATCTGTAATAAATCATTATTTAATCTTTTATAATTCTCTGCAACTAAATAATTTTCTTCATCTTCTTTTAAATTATTATTTTCATTATTACTTTGATTATTTTTAAAATTTTGGAATGTAGAATTTTGAAAAGTTTTTTTAAATGATTCACTTTTCATTTTCGTCTCATTTAATTCTTTTAAAATCCTTTCTTTATCTAAATTTAAATTATCTATTTGAATAATTAAACATTTAATACTTTTTTTTAAATTTTCAATTGCATTGGTAATTATTCCATCTTCAATATTTTCTTTAGCTTCAAAAATATTATTAAACACATTTTCATTTTCTTCTTCATCAATATAAGGTCTAATCATTTCAATAATTTCAGAAGAAGCATTTTTAATAGAAAAATATAATTTATTATTATCTGGAATATCAGAATTAAAACTTTTTTGTTCTTGAACATGTTCATTACCAGTATTTCCATTTTGAATAGAATTAATTTTTGTTTCTAATATAGAAATTATTTTTTTTATTTCATTTTCATACCATTCAAATTTATTATCTTGTAAATTTCCAGAATTTGAAAAAGAAGCTTGACTTTGAATTGATTCACCAGTATTTAAATTTATATTTAAAGAAATGGATTTTAATAATTGATAAATGCCTTTAATAGAATTTAAATTACTATTAATACTTTTTTCATATTGTGAAATAGAATTCATTTGTGAAATAATTTTATTATTTAAATTTGATATTTCAGTTCTTAATTGAGAAGTAATAAATTGAGAATTAGATTTTAAATCATCTAAAGCAGTTTTAAGAGTTGAAATAGAATCATTTAATTCTTTTATATTTTGATTATAACTTAATCCATTATAAGTTCCTGCAGTAAAAGCAGAATTATAACTAAATAAAGAACTATAAGAACGATTATCTTGTGAAATTTGATTATTAATATTATTCTCATTTTTTGTATATTTTAATGCTTCTTTGTATAAATCTAATTTTCTTTTTTCAAAATTTTTTTTTAAATCTTTTACATTAGGTTCTTTTTTACAAATACTTGTTTGAAGTTGTTTCATTTCATCAAAAAATTTTAATATTTCTCTAGCTAATATTTTTTCTATATTTTGGTTTCCACTTAATGATATATTTCCTATTGTGGAATGATTTGTATTATTTGATGAAATTAAACTTTTATTTTTATTAAGTGAATTATTATTTCTTCTTATTAAAGAATTATCTGTTAATTTTTTTGCAGTTTTTGATTGAAGAACAACACTATTAGAACAATTATTATTTTTATTACGTTTCTTTTTTATATAATTTATTATCCTTCCTTTTGAAGAAGTATTATTATTTTCTTGACTGGGAAAAATTCCAAAACTACTACTTTCACTTTTACTCAATTGATTGTCTAATAATTTTATTTTTAAATTTTCATTTGATTGAAGTCTATCTTTATCTTGACTTAATATTCTTAAATTTTTTCCGTTTATTGGACTGATAAAACCTCCATTTAATTGAGTTAAATTTGCCCAATTTATTTTTCCATTTTGGATTTTCTTTTTTCCTTCTACTATTTTATTCAATTTTGTAATTGGGTTTTCTTTCCTTTTTTCCATTTGTTCTATTTAAATTTTATTATAATATATTTTTTAAATTTTAAAAAGTATCAAATTAAAAATAAAAACTTTTATTTACATTTTAACATTTAAAAAACACTTTTTATATTAAAAAAAATATTTTTTAATCATTATTTTTTTAGATATAAATTAATTTAAAAAACTAATTTATTCTCCAACATATTTTTGTTTGAATAAATAAGACCAATGATCATCACTTTTAGCTTTTCTAAGTTTAACAATTAATCTATCATCTTTAACAAAAGCATCACATTTATCAGGAACAATATTAGCATCTAGTTTAGGAACAGCAAATCTATAATTATTTCCATTTAAAGCATTATTAACTTTAATTTCAAAAGAATCATCAGTAAATTTAGTAATTATATTTTCTTTTGTTACTTTTTCAATTCCAGGAATTGGAATTAATACTCTAACATAATTTTCAGATGAAACATAAAATGAATAATCATTAATTGTTTTATAAGTTAAAACTATATCTTTTTTATCAATATCTTTATTAGTTGATTCTATTGGAATTACTTCTGTCAATACTTTAACAAATACATCATTTTTATTTTTAAAATATGTTCTTACTTTAGATGTATCATTTAAAGCAGGAGCAAATAAAGTTTTAGCAATTGTTAAAGGAGTATATTTAATATTTGATGATTTAAATAAATTATGTAATAATTTCAACAAACTTGCTTTAAAATCTAATATTCTTATAACATCAGATGATAATTCAATTTTAACTGATTGAATTATACCTTTTTCAACTTCATTAAATAAATGGCAATATAAAGTAATTTTAGGTAATTTTGATTTTTTTTCTTCTTCAGACATATTTAGTTAAAAAATAATAAAAAACATTAAAAAAAAAATAAAAAATGGCAACTCCAATAGAAACACATTCCAGTGTTAATATTATAGATACAACTCCTCAGAATTTAATAAATCGTGAAAATACTTCTTCTCAAAAAAATACTCAGAACTCAAAAACAAATTCTCGTAGATCAAAAACAAATTCTCAAAGATCAAAAACAAATTCTCAAAGATCAAAAAATTCTCATCCAGTGACAATTTTACCAAGTGAAAATGGAGAAAATAATGAAAATACAAATAATGTAAATACTTCAATTAATGAAAGAAAAGATAATGAATCTGAAGTACCAATATATAATAATGATTATACAAATGAGAAAAATAATTTAAGAAATTATTATAGAAATCAAATAGATAATATATCTAATGAATTAAAACATAATATAATTCCAGAATTAAATGCAGGTGAATTAGCAATTCGATGTTGGAATTGTCAAAATATAAATATAGTAAAAGGAAATTGGAAAGTAATGGAATGTCCAATTTGTCATGAAGTAAATAAAATTCCACAACCTTTAAATAAATTAGATGAAATAATAAATTATTTAAGAGCAAGTGAATTAGTAAGTTGGGCGGATGAAAAAAAAACTATTCCATTAGTAAACTATATTGTAGTTTGCCCTTATTGTAAAACTGATAATAAAGTAAGAGAAACTGCATGTTATTGTATTTGTTATAGATGTAAAAATAGATGGACTATTAAAAAACCACAAGAAAATGATATTTCTCCTCCTCCTCCTAAGGATAAAAAAAATGAAGGAAATTATTATAAATATGATGTAAGGAAAAAAATGGTTTTTCCACCTGAAAAAATTTTAAGATTTTCTGATTTATTTTTCCCTGATCCTATGTTTTATCCTGGGTTTTATCCTATTAATTCTTTATCTCCTTTATATCCTGAATATATTAATCCTTATGATGATTATAGATTTAGAGATAGACAAATTAAAATGGCAAAATATAGGAATACTATTGATAAACAAAGATATTTATATGAAAATGAAAATTTAAATAATAGAATTAGCGATTATAATATTAGTAATAATATTATTACTCCTAGTGAAATTAATTCTTATAATGTTACTGGAAATCAATTGAATTTAAAAGTTAATAAAAGTACAGGTAATATTAATCAAAATTATTCTACTTTAAGTCATACTAATCATTCTCATACTCATTTAATTGATGTTGATAAATATGATTTAATGAGGAAATTAGAAGATTTAGACCTTAAATCTCAGAAATTAATGGAAAATAGATATACACCTAAAATTAATAGAGATGGGACTATTAAAGATAATCCTATAAAATTAAATTATAATTATACTATTGAAGAACCTAAGAAAATCTCTGTTGATGATGATAAATTAAAATCTTATGAAAGTACTTTTCTTCTCAAAAAATTAGGTGGTGATAATTAAATTATATAGTTTTTATAATTTATATTATAAATATAGTTCAATAAAACTAAATTAAATTCAATTTTTTTTTTCATAACTTAAAATTTAATCATCTTTCAATTTAATATTTTTTTCATAAAGAATTATTCCCTAAAATTTCAAATAAAGGGTTCATAATTTAAAAAATAAAAAACATAATTAATTAATGATTTAAATATATTTTTAAATATAAATATTAATTTTTTTTCGAAATTAAAAATTTTTAAATGTCAGTCACAGTTTCATCGAAAATTTCAGAAGTTGATTTTGAATCAGGAAAAAATATTTTTTATTATGAAATATCATCAGAAGAACATTTAAATTTTGATTATTTAATAATAAAAAATTATTATGTTGCTTCAATATCAATTTCAATATTAATAGAAGAAGAAAAATGGAAAACAGTTTTAGATAATTATACTTTAATGCATAACCCTAATATGGATGAAGATAGTGAAAGATATTTTATTTTTACTAAAAAAGAAATGAAATTATTAGATAATAATATTCCGAAATTTAATAAAATGAGAATATATATTTATCAAAATTCAAGTTATTGGAAAGAATATAAATTAAATATGATAAAACTTGCCTCAGATAAAGATCTATCTAAAGAAATTAAAGAAGATAAAATACATTTTGATTTAACACCTAAACAACAGTTTGTATTTAAAGACATAAATTTAATATTATTAAATGGAAAAGATGAAATAAATCAAAAATATATAGAAATATCAAATGGTAAAGGTGTATCAGACTTTAATTATATTGATTAAAATTATAAAATGAATAATATATATATAATAAATAATTACTTAGTAAATAACCAAAAATTCCCTTCTTTTAATTTCTTTAATTATAATTCTCATAATCAAATCTATTCTTTAAAAACCCAGAACATTTAAATTAATAATAAAAAACATAAATAAGAAATAATTATTGTCATTATGTAATCTCTCTTATCAACATTTTATAATAATGATTCAATGATAAGATAATATATTTGAGATGTGAAATTTATTAAAAATATAAAAATAAATTTATTTTTATCAAAACATTCTAATTAATTAACATATTTTTTAGATGAATAATTGAATAAACTTTTATAATCTTATTTTTTTCCTTTAATTCTTTCTTTTGACTTAATAATAAATTATAAAATGAATGTTAAACTAAAAAATAATTTTTCATAATAAAAATATTAAAACTATTTAAAGTATTTTTTAGATATCACAATTACATTTCAAGTTGGTTTTCTGACATTTAGCTTTTTTTAATGTGGTTTTAACTTTAGTGGCTTCACTATAATTAAAAATAGCAAATAAGGTAACTAAAACATATTTGATGGTTTTCATTTTTTATTTTAATAAAAACGAATATTTTGAATTTATATTTAAAAAATAATATAAATAAATATTAAAAGAAAAACATTAACGATTAATTGTTATTGCATATAAATGTTAAATAATTTAATTAAAAAAATTTTAAAGAAAAATTTTTAGAATAATACCCATTGAAAAAATTAAAAATAGAAGAAAAAGAATATTAATTTAATTAATATGTATATCATGTTATATACTTAAATTAAAAGAATTAAATTTTATTTTTTTTTAAGTAAAATAATTGTTGTTGTCGATTTTGGGATTATTATTATTATTTTGATTAAACATATTATTATTTGTATTATTATTAAAAAAATTATTACCAGTTGAATTTGGATTTGAATTAAAATTTAAAAATGGAGAAGTGTTATTATTTTGTCCTAATACACCAAAAGAACTTATATTATTATTATTATTATTATTATTATTATTATTATTATTATTATTATTATTATTATTATTATTTAAATTATTCACATTAAAATAATTTCCTAATTTTATTTGGTCTACATTATTTCCTAAATTATTATTACTTCCTATCTTTTGATGTATTCCAAACAAACTACCTTTATTATTATCAGTATTTAAATTTGTTTTTAAAGAATTATCAGCATTAGTATTAAAAATTGAATTTGAAAATGAGATATTACCAAATAAATTATTGTGAGCTCCTGCAATTGGAGGAACATTATCAAAAAATGATTTTTTTGTTATGTTTACATTATTTGAACTAAGTATATTATTCTCATTTAAATTTGATGGAAAAATAAAAACAGGTTGTTTTTTATTATCATTCTCTTTATTATTTATTTGAGGATTTATTTTTGATTGCTCAATTTTTTCTTTATTTTCATTATTATTATTTATGTTAATATTTAGGGTCTTATTCAATAAATTAGTTTCATTAATATTTTCTCCTTTTTTTATATTGTCTTTTGATTCTTCTTTTAGATTATTATTTGTATTCTGAATATTTGTAAATAATTCTTTTTTGTTGTTTTGATTCTGAGTATTTAGATTAAATATATTAAATAATTCTTTTTTTTCTTCTTCTTTTTTTTCTTCTTCTTTTTTTTCTTCTTTTTTTTCTTCTTCTTTTTTCTCTTCTTCTTTTTTTTCTTCTTTTTTCTCTTCTTCTTTTTTTTCTTCTTCTTTTTCTTCTTCTTTTTTTTCTTCTTCTTTTTTCTCTTCTTCTTTTTTTTCTTCTTCTTTTTTTTCTTCTTCTTTTTTTTTCTGAATTAACTCTTTCATAATATTTTTCTGTTCATTTTCTTTGATATTTTTTTGTAATTCATTGACTATTTTTTTATTTTGGTTAATTAATTCTTCTTTTTCTTCACATTGTTTTTTTAAATCATCAATAATTTTTTGAAAATCTTCATTTTCTTTTTTTAATTTTGAATTTTCTATCATAATTTCTTTTTGTTTTTTTTCTTCTGTTTGTAAATCCTCAATTTTTTTTTGATAATTTTTGATTCTTTCAATTGAATTTTTAACTAAAATTTTTTTTTTCTCTTCTTTTTCTTTTTTTTCTTTATTTTTTATATTTTCATTTTCATTTTTTAAATCATCTAAATTTATATAATCTTGATTATTAACAAAAGTTAAATTTCCCTTTAAATTTTTTAATACTTCAGTTAAGACATTAGAAGAATTTTTATTATTATTACTTTTCCTATTATCAAATTCTATTAAATCCTCAATTGGATTTAATTTAATATTATCATTGTTTTTTTTATTTGAAATTAATTCCGCATTTTTCTTATATAAAGTTATTTGCCTTTGTTTTGAAATTTCTTTTATTTCAATAATTTTTTTTGAAATTTGTTCATTGAAAAAAACATATAAACCATATAAAAATTTTTCAAAAACTTTCATATAATTAATAAAAACTTCATTTTGTGCTTTAATTTCAAATTTAATTTTTTCTTTATTTTTTATATTATTATATTTTGAATAAAGTTGATGATAATCATAATATTTTAAAAAAGTATTTTTTGCTCCATCTATTTCATTAATAAATTTTTCAAAAATATCATTTAATTCAAAATACAAAAATTTCTGATTTTTATATAAATCATCGTAAAAAATACATTTATTAAAAATTTCTATAAATTTATTACATTCTTCTTCACCAAAAAATTCTTTCATCATTTCTGAATTAAAAATTTCTTCAATTGAATTTTTGTCTGAAATATTAATGCTTTTAAATTTATTTATTAAATTTTGAATATCATTATATTTTTTTAACAACATATAAACTTCATCTTTTTTTTCATTAATTTCTTTTTGAGTATTTATTAACAAAATTTCATTTTCATTTTTCTTTTGATAATAATTATTTACTTTATTATAAAATTCTTCTACATTATTTTCTGAAAATTCTTTTTCAAAATTTTTACTATTTAACTTTAACTTATCTAAATTTTTTTTTAAAGAAGGTAAAAAAATTTCTTTTTTTAAATTAGAAATATTTTTTTCAATCATATATTTAAATTTTTGATAAAAAAAATTTCTGTGAACTAAAATCTCATCTTTCTTTAATAATTTTTTAAATTCATTGTTTTCATTTTCTAATTTTATTTTTTTTTCTTCATCAATTTTTTTTTTTTTATCTTGAAATTTTACTAATTCTTCTTCATATTTTTTGTCTAAATCTTCATATTCTTGTTTCAATTTATTTATTTCTTCTTCTTTTTTTTTTTTATTTTCACTAATTTTTTCTTTTATTTCATAAAATTCTTTATTCTTTTTTTTTTCTATTTCTTCTTTTTTTTGATTTTTTTTTTTAATATTTTCTTCGTTCTTTTTATTTTTTTGTGTTAACTCTTCTATCCGTTTACTCAACTTTTCTATTTTCAATTTATTATTTTCTGTATCTTTTTCTGATTTTTTAATTTCTTCCGATAATTTTAAAAATTCTTCTTCTTCTTCATTTAAACTATTATTTTTTATGTTTTCTTTTTTTTTATTCTCTGCTTTTTCATCTAATTCTTCAAAATCATTATAATTTTTCCCTTTTGAATTATCAATGGGCTTTAGTTTGATTTCTTCTTCTTTTTCTTCTTCTTTTTTTTCTTCTTCTTTTTTTTCTTCTTTTTTTTCTTCTTCTTTTTTTTCTTCTTCTTTTTTTTCTTCTTCTTTTTTTTCTTCTTCTTTTTTTTCCTCTTCTTTTTTTTCTTCTTCTTCTTCTTTATTTTTAATATCATTATTATTTGAATTTACTATTATTTCCTTTGTCATTTGGAGATTAACACTAGTCGAAATTTCATTGTCCTTATTAATAATCACATTATCAATTTTCAATTCATTATTTGGAAAATTGATTTTAAATTGTTCAATAGGAATTAAATTCATATTTTCTTTTTCTGAAGTTATGTAAAATAAATTAACTCCTCCTAAAAACCCTATAGTTATAAATAAATAAGGTTTATTATTTTCTACTCCCTGAATATTTTCTTTTTCTCCAGTATAGTTTTTAAATTCAAAATTAATTATATTAAATCCAATAAAAGTATTATTATCACCTGAAGTTCGATTTAAACTATTAATTTTTTTATCATCATCTAAAGGAATAATTTTTGGTTCTTCATTTTCTTCCAAATAATAAAGTTTTTCAATATTATTTTCTTGTTTATTGATTAAATAATATATTTCTAAATTTTCATCAAATAAAGATAAAATGGCTCTTTTTTCTTTTGATTTTATTGATATTCCATTATTTTCGTAATCATCAGGATAAAAAATATCATCATCCAAATAAATCCCTGAAATTTCATTATTTTCATTTAAAACTATTATATATAATTTATCTGGTTCTTCTTTATCCTCCTTTGATATTGTATAAATTATTATTAAATTATTTATATTTTCTAAAAATATAATTTCTTCATTAATGTTTATTATTGTATTTAAAGAAAATTGTGAAATCAAATTGTTTTTTTCTAAAAATATACTTTCTTGTGAATTATAAATTATTGAATTGTTTTTTTTATTATAATTGAAATTTTGAATATTTGTTGATAACATTTTTTTTTCATTGAAATTATTATCATATAATAATAAATCATTATTTTCATTTAATATTAAGAATTCATCATTTATTAAAATTTGAGCATTTAAAATTTGAGAGTCTAAAACTTTATTTTGTCTTAATGATTTATTTTCAATCAAATCTGAAATATTAAAAATACCTATAATACCTTTTTTTATAGTTTCATCATTTTGAAATACAAATAATTTTTTTTCATTTTCATCTAAATAAACATTAATAATAGGAAAAGTAAAATTTAAAAGAAAAAATTGTTCCTTTTTAATTGAATAATAAATTTCATTTTCATTTTCATCTTTTATATAATTTTTTTCAAGTAAATTACTCATCTTTTCATTATCAATAAAATAAATTTTATTAGAATTAAAAAATATTAAACAACCTAATCGTTCACTTATTAAAATTTGATTTTGTTTAATTCTGGAATTTTCACTTTGATAATTTTCATTTTCATTAAAAGTATCAATTACTACTTTATTATTTTCAAAAATTTGAACTGGACAAAAATTTTCAACTGGAAATGTTTTTTTAACTATTAAATTTTGTTCCATTTTTAAATATATAAAAATATTTACAAATTTTAATTTATTAAATAAAGATTAATTTTAAAAAATTATAAAACAAAATAATTTAATCTTATTATTTATTAATTATTCTTTTCATTAAAGAAAACACTACTTAATTTTTGAAAAACATTAAATGTTGAATATTTAATAATTCAATTTCTCATATTAATTTAATTAAAAAATACTATTAAATAAATATAATTGTGAATAAATAATTATTTGATTTAATTCTTCAATTTAAAAAATCATGGGTTAAAAAAATAATTTTTTTATGAAAAGATCTCAAATGAAATCATAAAAAAAAAATAAAAATAATAAAATTCAATCACAATTCAAAAAAAACTACTTTTAAAAAATTTAATTTAATCTAGTTACAACAGAAAGTTGTCCATTTTTTTCAGCAAGAACAAATCCAGCATCAATGTTAGTTCCTTTAACATTGCATTTAACAACGTAATAACTTTCTCCATAAACATCAACTAAATCAACATCACTAATGAAATTTAATTGATTATTACTATTCATTAAATATTTACTAACAACAGCATTAGCTTGTGAAAAAAGAGGAGAATTCATTGAAACACTTTCAGAATTGAAATGTTTAATTTCACCTTCTAATTCTAAATCAGGAATGGAATTTTCTTGGAATGAAATTGCTTGATAAAAATTATATTCATGTAATTGAACTTCATTTCTTGTATTTGCATATGCTTGTGTTGCTATTATTACTTTATATTTTATTCCATTTACTACTTGAGAATATAATGCTATTGGTTCTACTGTCATTAAATCTGCATTTGTCATTGCGTCAAAGTAAAATTGATTTCTTGATTTTTGGATTAAATTATTCATATATACGTCATTTATTTCTTTGAAGTTTTCTATTTTATTTAATCCACCTAATGAACATGCTGATAAAGCAAAAAGAAGTATTATTATTGATTTCATTTGTTTGTTTATTCTTTTTTTATTTTTTCAATTTATATGGTTTTTCGATATTTTTTTTTTTTGGAATTTATAAGATCTTGATAATTTATTTAATTTATTTTTTTATTTTCTAGAAAATTGTTTTGTTTCATAAAAAGTGAAAGAATAATAAGAATTATTTTAAAAAAAAAGGAAAAGTCTATAATAAAATAATAAAAAAAAATTTATAAAAATTATATTTATAAGGGGGATTGGGGATTGGGGATTGGGGATTGGGGATTGGGGATTGGG
>JAEEGK010018069.1_pt1 | contig 15292 bp, 8 predicted proteins | sample 8958771 | NCBI WGS metagenome assembly JAEEGK01 (sample SAMN16246547, study PRJNA631951) | gut metagenome | biome: gut microbiome; feature: rumen; material: SC-attached | host: Bos | place: Iran: Karaj | collected 2018-10 | reverse complement strand
CATTAAATTCATTATTTTCAAGTAATTCTATAGCAGCACTTTCCTTAATCATTTTAATACTTTGATATTCAATATCATTTAAAAAAAATTATTTAAAAATTAATAATAATAAAATTTATTTGCTTATATTTAAATTCTATTATTTATCTATATCAAACAATATCATATCACTTATTTTATAATATTTTAAAAATTTAAAAAGATTATCATCAAAAATATTTTTTATTTCAATTAACTTATTATTATTTATATCAAAATATCTACTTTTTCTTTTCTTAAATTACATATTATTTTTAAGAATAATTTTTTATTTCTTTTTTATATTCTTATTTATTTTTGATAATATTTTCATAAATAATAAATATGTAAATTTTATAATTTCTTAAAAATAAAAATTAATTAAAAAAAAACTTTAATAAAAATTCAAATCATAAATTCAAAAAAAATAATTATTTATTTATTTACATTAAATTATATTCATTATTCTTTTTAAATATCATTATTTTTTCTCAAATCTTCTTCATATTTTTTAATTTTATTTTCAATATCTTTTTCCATATTTTTAATTATTTTATTACCTTTAGCTCTTTCTTTATCCATTTCATTTTGTAAATTTTTTTTAACTTGTTCATCATTTTCATTATCATACTTTTCAATTCTTTCTTTTTCTTTTTTCTTTTCATTTTCAATAATTTTATTTAATTCATCATAACATTCTTTTTTAAATTCTTCAATTTTTTCTAAAATATTATTTTCATTAGTTTTATTTTTATCTTGTTTTTCATTAATATCTTTACTATCATTTTTATATTTATTTCTTTCAGAATAACTTTTATTTCCAACTTTCTTTTTTTTCTTATCCTGAGTAATATAAGTTCCTTTATCATCAACTTCATTAGCATCAATATATTCATTTGAATTTTCAACTTTATAAACATCATCACAACTTTTATTTTTATCTTTTTTATAAACACTATCAGTCATTGCTTTAACTTTAGAATAAAGTTTTTCATCATTTGGAAATAATTTTTTAACTAAAGATGGTTTTATTTGTTTTCTTTTACCCATTGCTTTTTCAAATCTATATATTAATTCCATTTTTTCTTTATTTATTTGTTCAGACATTTTTGCTTTTGATTCTAAAACTTTTTGTTTTTGTTTTTTAAAATCTTCTATTTTTTTTTCTTTTTCTAATATTTCTTTATTTTTTTTTTGACTTTTATATTCTTTTACTTTATGTAATCTTTTTATTATTTGATTTTTTTCATATTGTTTTAGATAATTATCTTCTTGTTTAATTATTAATTCATTATGTTTTTTTTTATTTTCATCTTCAATTCTTTTTTCATTTAATTCCATTTTTTTTAACATTTCTCTTTTTTTTTTTTCTAATTCTTTAACATGTTCTTCTCTTACTTCACAAGTTTTTAAAAATAAATCATTCATACTTTTACTTCTTAATTGTATTTTTTTTCTTTTTTCATATTCTGCTTCACTTACATTTTTATCAATTATTTCTTGTTGTTTAAAATATTCTTTATTTCTTTTTTCTCTTTCATGTCTTGATTTTACTAATTTATCATGAATTTGTTTAAATTTCTTTTTATTAATTTCTTGTTGTTTTTTTAAAGATTGTTCTCTTGAATTCATTAATTCATTATATCTTTCTAAAGTTAATTTTTGTTTTTGATCAATTTCATTTCTTACTTTTTCTAAATTTTGTTCTATTATTAATTTACTATGTACTAATCTTTTTTCATATTCTTTCATTTTTTCTTCTGATTCTTTTATTTTTTCTAATCTTTGTTTTTCTTGTAATTCTCTTCTTTCTTTATCTTTAATTTCCATTTCTTTTTGTTTTTCTAAATTTTTTTTTTCAACTTCTTTCCAATATTTTTCTATTTGTGTTCTTCTCATTTCAACTTTTTTCATTTCTTTTAATTTTTTTTGAACTTGTGCATTTTGATTTTTTTCATTTATATCTTGTAATTCTCTTAATCTTTTTTCTTCTGCTTCATGTTTAGCTTTATTTCTTTTTTCTTGTTCTTCAATTTTTTTTGCTAAATCACTTTCTCTTTTTTTTTCTTTTTCTTTTCTTTTTTTATCTTCTAATTTTGCTTTTTCTTCCATTTCTTCTTTTAATTTTTTATCTCTTTCTCTTATCAATTGATCTTTTAAATCACTTTTAACTCTTATCATTTCTCCTTTTACTTTTGTTTCAATTTCAGCTTCAATTTCATTTTTTTGTCTTCTTCTTAATTTTTCAATTTCTCTTTTTTCTCTTTGTATTATATTATCAATTTGATTTTGTAAAGTAAATGGTGATATTTTTTCTTTTTTTTCATTTTTACCATTTTTTTTATTTTCTTCTTCTTCTTTTTCTTCTTCAATTATTTTATTTCTTTCTTCTTTCACTAAATTAACTGTTTGTTGACGAAATTTTTCTATGTTTTCATATCTTATTTTTTGAACTTTTTTTGATAAACTTAATACTTCTGGATTATATTTAATATAATCATCAAAATCTAAAAAATAAAGATCTTCTTGTATTATTCCTAATCTGTTTAATGCTTCTATTGTTCTTGGACTATTTAATATTTGTTTTCTTTTTGTTAAATCTATATTTTCTATTGATATCGTTTTATGTTTTTTATTTTCCTAATTTTTTTTATTATTTTATTTTTTTATTTTTACTTTTTTATCTTTATTTTCTTGTTCTTCTTCTTCTTTATTATATTCAATATCTATTATATTATTTTATTATTTTATTATTTTACTTTCTGTATCATCTTTATTATTTCTATTATTGCTTTTATTTTCCATTATATAACTAATTTTAATTTTTGTATTTATTTAATTATTATTTTAGGAAAAAAAATAATAATTATATGTCAAAAAAAACATTAAAAGAAAAACCTTGTGAGACTCTATATATAAAGAATTTAAATGAAAAAATAAAAATAGATGAATTAAAAGAAGCTTTAAATAAGGAATTTTCTCAATATGGAGAAATAATAGAAATAAGAGTGAGAAATACAATTAGATTAAAAGGACAAGCTTTTATATCATTTAAAACAAAAGATCAATCATCAAAAGCAAAAAAAAATTTAAATGATAAATTATTTTTAAATAAAAAATTAATAATTGAATTTGCAAAAACACCTTCAGATTCAATTTTATTATTACAAGGAAAATTAACAAATAATCAAAAAAAAATAAAAGATTTATCAAGAAAAAGAAAAAGAGATGAATTTTATGAAAATTTAAAAAATGAAATTGAAAAAGAGAAAATAAATAATATAAACAATAATGAAATGATTATAAATGCAAAAGATTCAAATGAGAATGAAATATCAATTAAAATAAATCCAGAAGAAGTAAATAAATCACTTTTTGTTCAAGGATTAAAAAATAGTGTAACAAATCAAATGTTAATTGATTTATTTAATAGTTTATCAGGTTTTAAAGAAGTAAAATATTTTCCAACTAAAGGAATTTGTTTTGTTGAATATGACACAGTTGAAAATGCAACAAATGCTTTATTAAAATATGATAAATTTGATTTAGGTAATGATTGTATTTTAAGAGTATCATTTAGTAAAAAATAAAATGAATTACTATTAAAATAATACAAAAATTTTATTAATTAATTAAAACCTTAAATAATACCACTTTTATTTTTCTCATTTTTAAATAAAAAATTATTATTTTAAATAATTTATATATGTACAAATCACATACTTCTACTATTGAATTAGAAAGTGATTTTCCTTCAGTTAGATCTTCGAATTGTAAATGTGATTTTAAACAAATTTTCAAAATATTAAATTGTTTTAAAAAAAATGAAAAGAAAAATAAAAAACATTTTATTTCAGAATGGAGAAAATATTTAACAAATGAATCTAAAAATATTTCATCAATTAATGATCCTTTTACAATTTTAACTAATTTATGGGCACATAAAAAAGTAATAAGAGATTTTGAAAATGTAAGAATTAATCCAAATTTAATTAAAGCAAATAATAATATTTTTATAAGAAACGATTTAGAATTTTATATTCCACAATTATGTTCATTTATTTTATTTGGTGAGTTCGAATTAGTTGAAGAATCATTATCTTTTTTATGTAAAGCTTGTTATTCTTCTTATTTTTTTGCACATAGAGTTGTTTGGTTTTTAAAATCAATGTTAACTGTAAATCATAATAATGTAAATTTTAATACTAAAATTAGAAATGTTTTACATATTATTCAATCAATTTTTAAAAGTGATGATGATAAAAAAATATTAGAAAGATATCACATTCCAGGTGGAGATGAATATATTAATTTTGTAAATAATAATCAAAATGGAAATGGTGGTTTAGATTTAAATATTTTTCATAAATATGGTTATTGTACAAATTCTGAAGAAGATATTATTGATTCTTCTATAAATTCAATTAAACAAATTGATCATGAAGATATTAATTTATCTTCTTTTTTATCAAATATAAATTTTTATGATCATTTATGTAATATATGTGAGAGAATAAGATATTTATCAAATGATGAAACAAGACAAGAAGAATTAATAAAAGAATTAAATAAATTAAATAATAATATGCCATATAATATTTATATTCCCTTTGCAACAAGTGATATTAGAAATTATATTATTGGTAAAATATCAATTAAAGATTCAAAAGTTTTTAAAACAAAAGAAAGAGCTCCTATATTAATAACTGCAGAATGTTTTAGATTAGAAGAATGGTGTTATGATAAAAAATTAAATAGTAATTTAAATGAAAATGATGAATCAAATATGTTAGAAACAGAACGTATAAATTTAAATGGTAATTTATTAGGTAAAAGAAAAACTTATAATAATAAAACTGGAATTAGTGATTCTTCTTTACATAAACAACTTGATAAAATTAGTTATATGATGTCAGTTGATATTGAATTAAATAAACCAATTTTTGTTAAAAAACATGATGAAGAAGAAGAAGAAGAAATAAATGATGATAATAAAAATAAATGTGAAAATGGTGCAATAAAAGAAATAAATACAAAAATAAAAAAAAAGAGAAGAAATTCAGAAAATGAATATAAAAAAATAGAATTAGTATTACAAGAAAGTAAAAATGAATTAAAAAATGAAAATAATATTACAAAAAAATTAGCAAGTAGTTTAAAATTATCTCCAATTCAAATTCCAAATAATAATGATTTCAACAATAAAATAAGTCCATCAATAATAAATAAAAATTCTCCTTCCTCTGATTCACCATCAAGTGAATCATCAAATGCAAATTCTCCAAATGACATATCAGAAATAAATAAAGATATATTTTTTGATTCATTTTCCTTTAATTCAATATTTGGAGAATCAATATCATTACAAGAATCTCATTTAAAATGTCAATCTCAATATGGTTATTTAAATTCATATAAAATATTTAAATTTTTAGTAAAAAGTGGAGAAGATTTAAGACAAGAACAATTTGCTTCACAATTAATAAATGAATTTGCTCAAATATTCAAAATTGAAAAAGTAAAATGTTACTTATATCCATATGAAATAATAGCAACTGGTAATAATGCAGGAATAATTGAAATAATACCAAATGCAATATCATTAGATCAATTAAAACAAAAAATATCATCTCAAAATTATTCACTTAAACAATTTTATGAACATTACTTTGGATTAAATACAAATAAATATAAAAAAGCAATTAAAAATTTAATAAGATCTCTCGCAGGATATTCTTTAGTTTGTTATTTTTTACAATTAAAAGATAGACATAATGGTAATATTATGATTGATAATGAAGGACATTTAATTCATATTGATTTTGGTTTTATTTTCTCACATGCACCTGGAGGAGAATTTGAAAAAGCTCCTTTTAAATTAACTGATGAAATTATGGAAGTTTTAGGAGGAATTGAAAGTAAAAATTTTCAAATTTTTAGAAAATTAATGTGGGATGGTATGATTGCAATTTCTAAACATTATAAAAAAATTATGATTTTAACTGAAATGATGTTTTGTGGTTATGGAACTGATTTATTATGCTTTGAAAGAGGACAGGATACTTTACAAAAATTAAAAGAAAGATTTTGTCCTAAGGAAAAAATGAAAAATAGAGATTATTTAGAATTAGTTGATAATCTTATTGAAAATTCTTTAGGGAATTGGAGGACTAAATGGTATGATAAATATCAATATTATTTTCAAGGAATTTTCTATTGAATTTTTTTTATTTTTTATTTATTTATTATAGTTAATATTTTATAAAATTTGAATTTATTATTTATTTTTAATTTTTATATATATTTATATATATAATTTAATATTATATTTGTTTTTTTTTTTGGAAAAAATTATTATAATTTTTTTTATTTTTTTTAGTTTATTAGTTTTTTTGGATAATGAATTATGATGTTTCTGTTTCTGCTTTTTTTTTGTTTGTATTTAATTTATTTTTTATACTTTGAATTATAAAACCTTTTCTTTTTAAATCTGCATCATTATTATGTCTTATTCTTATTAAATCATCAAGAATTCCTTTTACTTTTAATTGGTTTTTTCTTATATCTGTTTTCAAATTTTTAAACATTTTTTTTTTATTTCTTTCTTCCTGATTTTGTTCAAAAATAGATGAAAATAATGAATATGCAAAATTAATTTTAGTATTTTTATTATGACTAATTTTTTTTAAATCGTTAAATGTTTTTTCATTTCTTGATAAATTATTTTTTCTTTTTCTTATATAAATTGGAGAATTTGGATTTAATTTAAAATAACTTGATGATTGATTTATTTTAATTCTTGTACTTGATGTATTAATCCTTTTTAATTTTTTTTTTGAAAATTCATGATATAATAATTTATCTGAATTAGAATTTTCAATATTATTTTCTACTTTAATTTTTTTATTTTTTAAATTTTTATTTATAAGACATAAAGATAAAGGTCTTGGTCGATTTTTTTCTTTTCTCAATTGTAATAATAATTTTTTTTGCATTTGAATTGCATCTGTTCTAGTAATATAATCTTTTATATTATAATTTTGCATTAAAGGAATATCTGTTGAAATATCATTTAAATTTATATTATCAAAATTTGTAATAAAATTGTCTAATTTTGATATTTGTTTTATTTGACTTTTTCTTTTATTTTGTTTTTTTTTTATTAATGACTCTTTTCTAGATAAATTTTTTATTTTTGGTATTTCATTTGATAAATAATATGGATTTTTTTCTGGACTAAAATTTGCTGATAAAATTCTAATTCTCTCTTTTTTTATTTCAAAAGATGATAAAATTTTATTTATATTAATTACACTATTCATTTTATTTTATTTTAAGAAAAAATAAATATAAATTAGACTTAAAAATAATTATTTTAAATTATTTTAAATATTAAATCTTATTTTTGATTATTATATTCAGAATCATATTTAAATTCAAAATTAACAATATTAATAGCAAAAGTAAAAACTAAATATGATTGACTAATTTGACTTTTATTATCACCATATTCTTCATTAGACCAAAGTTTAGTAGTTCCAGTCACTAAAGATTCAATATTAAAAGCTAATAATGCTCCTCTTAAAATTCCACTTATAAACCAAATTATAGCTTCTAATTTTTCATTATTTTCAGAATTTTTTTCAGTAATTAAAAAATTATATAATTTTATATCTCCTGATAAAATATAATATACTCCTTTTTTATCTGATTTTAATTTTCTATTTTCATCTTTAAAAATATATATCCAAACTTCTCTTGCAATAAATGCTAAAATATTATCTGTCACTTTCATTGAAACATTTGAACCTTCATTTAAATTATTATTCATTAAATGATTTGTTACTTTTTCTCCTAAATTCATTCCTAATTCTTCAATTTCATCTTTTTTTTCTTTTTTTTCAATATTTTTAGATAAAATATAATTTATTGATTCATATGTCATTAATAAAAAAACTGAATCTTGAATATTTTGATTGTTCATTTTTTTATTAATTAAATAAAATTAAAAATTAAAAAAATAATAAATTTTATAATTCTCTTTAATTTATATTTTAATTTTTTATTAATGATAATTAATATATTTGTTAGATTTTAAATTTTTCAAAAAAAATGATAGAAGATAATATAATTAATTATATTGACTTAGGAGAAACAATGCAAAATTTAGATGTATACTCAAAAAAAGGATTGATATTTTTTTTTAAAATTTTCGAAATAATGTTAAGTTATAAAATTAATAGTCAAATAACTTTTATTTTATTAAAAATTATTTTTTTTCTACAGGTGATTGTAGTTTCATCAATTTCTATTCCAGCAGATTATAAAAAAGATGATTATATAATTAAAATAACAGAATCAATTAAAGGAATATTAATTCCTCAAAAATATATTGTAGATAAAAAATCTTATATTACATGGTTTATTATTGCAACAATTTTTAGTTTAAGTATTATTTTTTGTATAATTTATTTAATTCTTTTAACTTGTGTAAAAAAAATAAGTTTTGTTTTGCCAATTAAAGTATTAAATATTTTAAATTTAGTATTAAATAATTATGGTCTTTGTCCATTGATAAATATAATGATGATGATTATACATTGTGATAATGGAATACATAAATATCTTGAAATCAAATGTTATACAGGTAAACATTTAATTTATTTAATTGTATCTTTATTTTTATTAATAAGTCTTTTGTTTTATTCTTTTTTAATTTCTATATATTATTATGAAATTGGAACAATTCAAGATAAAAATTTTTTATGTAGAACAAATTCTTATTATGAAACTTTAGAAAATATTCTTTCAGAAATTTGCTTTTTTTTAGGTTATCTTCTTATTCATCATTTAAATAATCAAAATATGTATAGATATATATATATTGGAATGTTATTATTAAATTCACTTATAATTGCAATTTACTTTAATCATAATGTTTTTTATTATAATCATAATTTAAATATTATTACTGTTAATGGATGGTATTTTATAATTTGGTATTTATTTATTCTATTATTAAAAGACCTATGTAAAATAAATAATATTTTATTACCTATTATTATTGGATGGATTCTTATTTCAGTTATAAATTATTATTATTATCATTTAAAAATTATTAGATCTTTAACTGAATCTAATATTTTTGAATCCACTAATTTGAAAAATATTGAAATGTTTAATTTTTATCTTATTCAAAAGGGAAATGAAAATTTAATTGAATCTAGAGTACTTTTAAAAGGGATAATAAATAGTTTTGAAGATTATTTATCAAGTTCTATAGATTTAAAAGAAAAATATGAAATGTTTTTGAATAATTTACATCTACAAAAAAAATTTGGAGGAAAAGATACAATAATTTTTTCAGTGTATAATATAGCATTTTTAATATATGATTATTTTTTTGATAAACCAACAATCAAAAATGATATGTTATTAATTATTTGTTATTTTTTAGTTAATAAATTAGAAAACTACACATACGCAGGATTGTTATGTTCACAAATAAAAGTATCAAATCATAAAGCAATGTATTTGAAATATTTATTAATGGAAAAAATAAAAAAATTTCAAATGTATAAATTATCTCAATCTGGAATTAAAGAATCTATAAAACAAGTAGAAATAGGAAGTGTAATTGTATATAATTATTATATTAATAATTTTAAATTAAAAATATATGACGCTGCATGTACTCAAATTGAATATTTTGATATTTTAAAAAATACTCAAATTAATAAAAATTTAGCTTCAACTTTTATGAAACTTGGTGAAAAAATATTAAAATTAAGAAAAGAAATTACTGAGTTATGGGGAAATATTATAAAATTAAATCCATTTAATGAAGAAAATGAAAGAGATTATTTATTATATTTAGAAACAATAATTCAAGATTTAGAACTTGCACAAAAAGAACAAGATAAATATATTAACTATAGAAATTCATTATTAAGTCAAAAAAATAATCTTTATTATAGTTTATTTAATAAAGATATTTCTTCAATTATTTTAGTTGATGGATATGCATTAAAAGGAAAAATTTTATATTCAACTCCCAATTTTTCATTATTATTTAATTTTTTACCAAAAGATATAATGAATTTATATATTTATGATTTAATGCCTCCTATTATTGCTGAATTTCATAAAGATTTAGAAAATGACGCAATTAAATATTCAAATTTAACAAATATATTTACAAAAAAAAATAAATTGATTTTAAAAGGAAAAAATAACAATATATATAATATTTCAATATTTGTTAAATGTTTACCTAATTTATCATATGGTTTAATTTATATTATTAATATCGATAAATTAATAGATAAATGTTTTTTAATTATTTTAGATAAAAATTTTATTATTAATTGTTTAAGTGATGCATATTCATTGAATAATGGCGAAGATATAACTATAAATACAACAAAAGTTTTTGATTTAAAAAATACAATAATAGGTCATCATATAGGAGTAATACTTCCTGAATTTTTAATTCAAATTGAATATAAAAATGATAAATTTATAATTAAAAAAGAAAACACAGAATTAAAAGCAATTTTATTTCCAAATATAAGTGATTTAAATGAAGATGATTATTCTATTGAAAAAATAATGGATATAATTAAAACATCAGGTAAATTAATAAATGAAGAAGATGCAAAACAAGTAAATAAACATAATTTACATGAATCAACAACAAAAGCAATGTTAAGACATAGAAAAAGTCAAATTGGAGCAAATAATCAAGAATATAAAGAAATTTTATTTAGATTATCAAAGAAATATACTGGGAAAAGTTATAATATATTTTATAAAATTTTTGAAAGAAGTTTTTTAGATAATAAATATCATTATTATAAAATTGTAATTGATAGTGATTTTATAGGAAATGAAGGAAATACAATTAAAGGAAAAAATGTAAATTTATATGAAACTAAAATAAGTGAATTTAATAGTATTCAAAATTTTAAAAATAAAGTCAAAGCAATTAAATTTCATGTTTTTGATGAACCAGTTAAAAATGAAAATGAAGAAAAAAATAAAGAAGTAAATTTAAATAATGATAATGCAAATTTTGAACGTTCTCATAATTCATTTATGTCATCTAGTTCTTCAATTGATAATTCATCTTATAATAAATTAAAATTTGGTATTATGGATAAAGAACAGCCTTTATATATTATATATATGAAAATTATACTTTTTATTTTTAATATTGCTTCAATTATTTTAATAATTTGTGATTGTATTACAACAAATAATGAATTTTCAGGAGTTGATACTTTTTTAAATGAAAATTTATTTTTTAATTTTACTAAAATTTCAACTGATTGTTTTTATATAGCAGCATCAAATTTAAAATTTAAACAATATAATATAAATAATTTATGTAATGGAAGAGAATGTGATAATTTATATAATGATTTTATCTTTTTATGCATAAATCAAGTAAAAGAAATATTAGAACAATCATCAAATTACAATGAAGAATATCAACAAATTTTAACTAAAAGATATACAGTTTATATATATGCATATGATACAGAAACTCTAGTACAAACAACTTTAGATACTATAAATACATTAAGATTATTTTTAACTCAATCATTATATATTTATCATCATTATCAAGATTTTTTAAATGGAGATAATGAAACATATGCTTTACTTGAAAATGTTGTTGGTGGTACCTATTATTATTATAAAAGTCTTACTTATATTAAAGGACTTGATGAAATTGAAAGAAGAAATCTTGCTATTGAAAAATATAAAACTAAGAAAATATTTTTAATTATTAATGTTGTTATTTGTGCTTGTTCTGTTGTTGGTCTTGCTTTTTTAATTTATAGATTTTTTAGAGAAGAAAAAAATTTTATTCAAAAATTAATTAAATTTCAAAATTCTAAATTTGATCTTTATTTAAAATATTTAGATAATTTAAAAAAAAAATTAAGAAATGATAATGGTGATGATGATGAACAACAAAATCAAGATGAAAATCATAATAATAATTCAAATGAAAGTGATGATAATAAAAATCTAGGAAGAAAAGGAAGTGCAGGTAGTAATGAACAAAAAAAGAAAAAAAATGATAAAAGAAGAAATAAAAAAAAAATGCAAGGTAAAATATCAAAATTACAACAACAGAAAAATGAAAAAATAAATATAATGACATTATATTTTTTTAAAAATAATATGATTTTAGGAATAGAATTAGGATTTATATTAATAAGTTATATGACTTATTATATTTTGATAAATTTAATTTATATTTATAAAAGAAATAAATTTTTTGATTTTGATGATATAATAAATAATTTAGAAGGAATATATAAAACATGTTTTGATATATATGTAGATATAAAATATGAAGAAATTGCATATGTTAAATTTATTAATGAACAAAAAAAAGCAATTTCAAAATTAGAAAATAATGAATCATATGTTGAATTTGAAGGAGTAAATTATACTGATATTGATGAATTATCTAAACAATATTATACAATAAATATTCCTAATGTTACTTTTACTAAAATAGGAAATCTTTTATTATCAATTATACCATCTGAAGATACTAATTTTGTTAATAATCCAAATCCAAGTTATTCAACACAATTAAAATATTTATATAGTGGAAATATGTGTAATTATTTATATGAAGAAACTGATATAACTAGGAAAAGTTGTTATAATTTTTGGTCATCTATTTTAACTCAAGGAATGGAACAAGGATTTAATCAATTATCAGTAGAATTAAATGCTCTTCAAAATGAATTGATTTTATGTAATAAATATCGTAAAAATATAATTGATATAATATTAAGTAAAAAAATGGAAGAATTAGAATATTTTTATAATTATTATTTTATGGATGCTTATTTAAAAACTAAATTCTTATTAGAAGAAATTAGAACTGAAAGAGTAAATAGTATTTATAAAGTTTTTGAATTAACTATGATCTTTTATATTTGTATTTCTGCAGCATTATGTTTTGTTCTTGTTATATTTGTTGAAGCAAAAAGAAAAGTTTTTTGCTCTTTTTTAAATTTTATTGGAATAATTCCTTTTCAATATATTTCAGATGATGATGATTTTTATAGAGATATATTGAGACTTGAAAAAGAGGTCTTTTAATTTAATTTTATATATAATTTATTGATTGAATATTTATTTACTTTGATATATAAAAACAATATAATCTAATTATTTAAAATATTGTATTATAAAATAGATTATTATAAAAAACTTTTTTAAAAATGGTTAAGGAAAAAAAAATAAAAAAATATAAAACACCATATATATTTTTTGTTCAAGATGAAACAGAAAAAATGAGGAAAGAAAAACAAAATAATTTGAATTTAATAGCAAAAATGAAAATAATTGGAAACAAATGGAAAAATTTACCTAATAATATAAAACAAATTTATATAAAAAAATCAGAATTGGATAAAGAAAAATTTAATAAAATAAAACTTGAAAGTGGAATTCAATATAAATATAAAAAAAAAAAAGAAATAGAAAAAAAGATTAAAAGATTTAGAACTCCTTTTATGATTTATTTACATGATAATAAAGATAAAATAGATAAACATAATTCAGTTGAATCATTAAAGATTATTGCTAAAACTTGGAAAGAAATGGATTATAAAGATAAAAAAATTTATTTTGAGAAAGCACAAGAAGATAAGGAAAGATATAAAAATGAATTAATATTAAAAATAAAAAATGAAATAAAAAACAAAATATCAAAAGAAAAAAGTAAGGAGAAGATAAACAAATTAATATCTTCAATGGAAAAATTATATGAAAAATTTCCAGAAATAATAAATGAAATAAAAGAAAAATTAAAGAAATGAAAAAAAAAAATAAAATATCTCTTTTAATCAAATATATATATTAACATTTTAAAAATAATAAAAAAAAATTAATATAAATTAATGAAATTAATTATATTCTTGTTTTTAATTCCAATATTAATAAAATCAAAATTAATTCAAATCCCATTATATACTGAAAATGGAATTCCATTTATTTCATTAAAAATAGGAGAAACTCTTTCATCATTTAATATGATTTTTGATACATCACTTCATAAATCATTATTAGCTTCAGAAAATTGTGAAATTTGTATAAGAAAAGGTTATAATACAAAAAATAGTAAGAAATTATTATCAAATCAAACTCAAATAAAATATTATTATACTTTTTATGGAAATGAATATGAAGATTCATTTAATATAAATTCAAACAATATAAATTTAAAAAGTAATTTTTCTTTTATTTCTTTTACAAATGTATCATATATATATCAAATTCCAATTAGTGGTTTTTTTGGACTTTCATTTACAAATTATAATTTTAATACTTCAAAAAAAATTTTTGGATTACAATATTATACTGGAAAAGTTATATTAGATATAGGAGAATTAAATACTAATATTGTTAAAAATTACTCATTATTAAAAAATTATTCTGTTTCTTATAATCAGAATAAAACTCAATGGTTTATTGAAGTAAATTCAATAATAATAAAAAATAATCCTGCTAGAAATAAAGAAAAACAAAAATTAATTTTTGATACTTCAACTTATAATATTTATATTCCTAAAACATTTTTTTTTGATAATATTGATTTAATTCTTCCTAAAAATGGGAAATGTCAAGTCCAATTATCAGGTACTTTTTTATGTAAATGTAATGAAAAATTTAAATCCATTTTTCCAGATTTTATATTTTTAATTGATAAAGAAACTTTATTTATAAATGTTACTGATTATGTTATTTTTGATAGTTCAGTTTCAGGAAATAATTGTTATGTTTCATTTATTGTTAATTACTATAATGATTTATGGATTATTGGAAATAGTATTTTAAATAATTATTATACTATTTTTGATATTGATAATAATTTTGTTAAATTATATGATAAAAAAGTAAAATTAAAAGTAAAAGCAGAATTCATATTTATGCTGTTTTTGTTAATTTTATTTATATGCTTCATAATTTTTGCTGCATATATTATATATAAAAAGTATAATTATCAGCAAAATTTTCCTGAACCTTTAATTTAAATTGTAAAGTTTTTACAATACCATTTTTATAAATAAAATTGAAAAAAATATATATAAATTTTTATAAAATATTTACAATTATAATTTATAAAAAAATTATTTTGGCAATTCATCAATTTCTTGAATAAGAATATTAATTTCATTTTGAATTTCATTTATTTTTGGTTCATATTTATTTTGTAAATCTAAAAAATCTTTTTTTA
>JAEEGK010018068.1_pt1 | contig 15292 bp, 11 predicted proteins | sample 8958771 | NCBI WGS metagenome assembly JAEEGK01 (sample SAMN16246547, study PRJNA631951) | gut metagenome | biome: gut microbiome; feature: rumen; material: SC-attached | host: Bos | place: Iran: Karaj | collected 2018-10 | reverse complement strand
TTCGTTTCGGTTCATCCGCGGTAATGCAGGGTGCAGCCGAAGTCATTGCCTTCGGTACCGCAGTTAAATTCAAATAAAATAACAGATCCGATGAAAACAGGGCATCGCGTATCAAACGCAATGCCCTTTTTTTTATTATACATACCACACTTTTTGTTTTTCATACATAGAATAGAACTCGCCCTTTTGCGATAATAATTGTTTGAGATTTCCTTGTTCAACAATTTTACCATTCTTTAGAACAATTATCTTCTTTGCATTTTTCACACATCCCAATCTATGAGTAACAACCACAAGAGTGCAACTTTTACTTACTTTTTCAAATAAATCAAACAATTCATTTTCTTGAAAAGGGTCTATTGCAGCAGTCGGTTCATCAAGAACAAGAATGTCCGGCCGGGCATAACATCCTCTTGCAATGGCAACCCGTTGCCATTGTCCTCCCGATAGTTCCTCCCCACCAAATTCTTTTCCCAAAAATAGGTTCTCATTTTTTTCTTCAATTTTTACCTTGCTTATTAAATCACGAATCTTCTCTTCTCTATCAAACACGTTCGAAATACAAATATTCTCCTTAAGCGTCATTCGATATTTTATAAAATCTTGAAAAACCGCTGAAACAGATCCATCCGTTTTCCTTTTTACTGTTCCACTCGTAGGATTATACAACCCCAATAAAATTTTGGATAATGTCGTTTTCCCAGATCCATTTTCTCCGACAATTGCCACATACTCCCCGCGTTTTATAGAAATATTAACATCCGACAAAGCGTTTCTGTCAGTGTTGGGGTATTTGAAAAAAACATTTTCAAGTGCAATCTCGCAATCATTTGAACTTGGCAGAAGGTTTTGTTTTCCTTTTTCGCTCTTTATGCTTAAATAGCCTGTAAGATTTTTTATTGCACCTATATGTTCAGCTATAAGCATTAAATTTTTATTGATCATTTCATCTGCAAGAAACGCAAAAGACGAGAATGAAGCTAAAACAGCCGTGAACTCACCAATGTTTATTTGTCGACTTATTACAAGAAGAACAATAATCACAATCATCATGCTACTTCCCATCGAAACACAGATTTTTGAAAGGCCATCTAAAACGAGTGCTTTTATTTGTGCTTCTTTTTTCTTTTGAACATATGAAACCAACCTCGAATTCCATTTCAAAAATAGTTTCTCAAAGAACGCCAAATGTATATTTTCCTTAAAATAGCCCCGAGACGAAATACACTCATCAAGGTAATCCATCGCCCTCTCATCATTTGCTATTTCTTCAAAGTACCTTTCACTATTTTTTTCTTTTTTTCTTTCCACAAACAATGCAGGAATCGCCGTCAATAAAACACATAAACAAAGCAATGGAGATAATTTTGCATAATATACAAGTAATCCGAATAAGGCAGGAGCGTAAAAAAATATGATCCCATTAACAATAATAGGAATGAAACCCGCAGCATCAGTTCCGTCGTCAGCTTTTTTTATATAATCCAAAAATTTGCTATTTTCGTACGTCTCAACCGATATTTCTCGTTGTTTTAAACACAACAAAAATCTGTTATATTTTCTGATATATTTTCTAAAAACATCCGTGCAAAGATTTACCGTTCCATTCAGCAAACCATAAACAACAAGAAAAGCAATCAAAAAAAAGCAATTCAATATCAATTCTTCTTTTCCAAGATCTTCCTTACCAGTAATCAGATTAATAAACCATTCGGGGAATAACGCCTCAAAGATTATGCTAACCCCTGCCATAGCAGAAGTTAACACATTAAGAAAAAATAAAAGTTTATTTGCAAAAAAACTATTTTTATACACTGTAAAAATAGCGTTCATGCTACTTTTAAACATACCACTTTTTTTGTGTTTCATACATCTCATAATACTTACCACGTTTTTCATACAGTTCAGAATTATTTCCTGATTCTACCAAAGCCCCTTGATCCAACACCAAAATCTCATCACATAGTTTCGCCACGCCCATCCTATGACAAATTATAATTCTCGTTTTGTCCTTAATTTCATTAAGTAGAAGTGAAAAGGTATTCAACTCCGATACAGGATCAAGGGAAGCCGTCGGCTCATCCAGTATGAATAACGAACCATTTTGATACAAACTTCGACAAATCGCAATTTTCTGAGACAATCCTCCCGAAAGAGTCACATCATCTGTTGATAGTTTACCAAGAATTGTATGCTCATTTTCCGGCATAGATTTAATAAGATTCTCAACCCCCATAGCGGATAATGTTTTCTCAAATTTGTCTTTGTCCCAAGAAAACTCTGTAATAACATTATCCACCAAAGAAACCGGATATATGGAATAATCCTGATATACGACACTTATTGCAGCATGCAACGATTTTGCAGATATATTCCTTATATCAATGCCGTTCACTTTTATAGTTCCTTCATATGAATCATATTGTTTCAGTAGAAGTTTAAAGATTGTTGTTTTCCCAGATCCATTTTCTCCAACGAAAGCATAACTCTTTCCTTTATTGATACAAAAGGAAATATTATTAAGAACATACTCTTCCGAACCCGGATATTTAAAAAATACATTTAGGAATTCTACTTGTTCAACCGAGGAGATTTCCATTCCCCTTTCATCATCTCTGTCTTGTATATTGAGGAATTGTGTTATTTTTTTCTCCATTTGCCTATTATATGAATAATTCATAAATGCATTCATAACACCCCATCGCAAAGAAGATGCAAGTATCACCACTTGAGAAAGAATACCAACAATTATTCCTATTTGAACCTTTTTCTCAAAATACATAAATGCAAAAGCAGTTAAAATCATCCCGAACAAAACATTAATTATTATACCGGTTGACTCCATATTTATCGTATTTTTAACTGCAGTACGGTTTTCTGCTTTTAAATACCCCCTATAGTTTTGATTCCATTTTTTTAATACATATGTATCAAAATCAAACAGCTTCCTTTCCTGCGCTGTTTCTCTTGACACCATAACATCTTGAAGATATTTTGTATATCTTTTCTGATTTTCCGCACTTTCTAAAGTTGAAAACTGTTTCTTACCGCAAACATATCCTATGTAGCATATAGGTACAAGTAGCAGTACAATTACAAGGGCAAGCAATTTTGATGATAAGAATACAACAAAGGCCAATGATAAATATGAAAGAAGAACTCTGACAGCTTCCATCGAGTCAGAAATATAATAAAAAAAAGCGTTACCTATGTCTTCTTTTATCATTGCCAAGTCATCTATAAACTCTTCATCTTCTGTTTTTTCAAACGGTAATCTGGTTTCTTTGTCTACTACTAGTTTTCTTGCTATAGTTTCGAGTTGTTCTTTGAATGCCCTTTCTACAATTTGACTCAACAGTTCAAATATTGGCAAAACAGAATAGATAACTACCAAGAGCACAATTTTAATAACGAATTCCTTGGTAATCCCATACGAAGTTGCCTCAATAATATCGTTATCAACGAAATTTTTAATTCTATAAGTTAATACTCCGGGATAAATACCTAACAACACTGTGACTATAATAAAACCAAGCAGTAAAAAAGGTGCTTTTTGCAAAGAAGTCCTCAATATTCCTTTAAACCGAGTATACGTTATTTTATTCATAGCAATTCTCCAGATAAAAACGTAACCCTTCAAGCACTGCTTCTTGTTTTTCCCTACATGAGGTCTTTATTTGATGCGCTTCCTTGACGCAGCCTTTCATACAAATCGGAAGGAGCTTACAATTAATGCACTCCTTATCCGAGAATGGCGAAAATGATAAATAACTAAGTTCTTTATCGGTTAACATATCACGCTCAGCATTTTTGATATTTCCAAACGATAAGTCAATCTTTCCAACATCACACCAGCACTTATACATATCGCCTGCCGGTCCGATAGAATAGTTTCTGGTCTTTTCAGCTCCACAATAAATAGTCTTAGTTCTTGGAAGAAACGAGTCTATGTCGCATAATCCTAAATAATAAGCTTTCTTCTTTAGCTCAAGTTCTATTTTTTCGAATTCTTCTATTGAAAAAAAGCTATTATCCACATCAGCACATTTCTCGGTGAACGATCTAACCCTTGCAAAATCCAGTGTTATATCATCAAACTGTTCTCTTGCTATGATTTCTAACAGTTCTTCTATGGTTTCAACATTTGATTTGTCAACATTAATCCTTATGTCAGCTCTAATACCGCATTCATTCAACAATGCGATTCCTTTCAGACATTTTGAAAAAGTATCAATGTCATCCGCTTTATGGCGTCTTCTCTTATTATGAATTTCTTTCGGCCCATCAATCGTAATCTGAACATTTCTTACTTGAAGATCTTTTAACAAAGCAACGTATTTTTTTGAAAGCAAGTATCCGTTAGAGACCATAGATGCATTATATTCAACGCCATTCTCTCTACAAAAATCCCTGAGCATACAGGTTATCTTTTCTATAATCTTGAGTTGAAGCAACGGTTCACCTCCAAACCAACAAACGTCCAACTCATGAATATCTGTAAAGCTATTAACAAAGGAGATAAGATCTGCAACAACGTCTTCACTCATAGTCTCCGTAGTTTCGCATTGATAGCAATATGGGCAGCGAAAATTACAAGCTAAAGAAGGTAAAATAGTTATAGAAAGCATTCCGTCGGAGTACTTACCTCTGAAAAAATTATTTTTAACAGATTCATATTCGTTCAGATCATCCTCAACCATAAAACCTTGATTAATTAATTCTTTGGCAGCATTTATGTTTTTCTCTTTCTTTCCTTGCAGTACATCCAAATATTCATCATCAAGGCCCGCCAATGCCCCCCTTAACGTATTAAACACAAAAATGTTTCCTTTATACTCAAACTGAATATTATAAAAAGATGATTTCATTGTTAGGTCTCCCTTCTATTTCAAAAATATCGGTTCAGCTCCTATGTTTTCGAGAAATTGTCTGTCATGCTCTACCAAGATCATAGGTATATCATACTTCACAATAGCCGCTTCCAATTGTTCTCTACATATTACATCCAAATAATTAAGTGGTTCATCCCAAACATATAGATTCGCCTTTTCTGATAATGACTTAGCAATAAAAATCTTTTTCCGTTGTCCTTGACTCATCTCAGAAATCCTATTTCCAAAATTTCTAGTTTGAAAGCCAAGTTGCGACAAAACAGAATAAAAGATTTTTGAATCAATCTCATTTTTTTCCAACAGATTATCGATATATTCGTATTCACCATCATAAACTTGAGGCAAGTATGAGACTCTTAAATTAGGACTTTTTGAAACAATACCATTAGATGAAATAGAACCAATTATTCCTTTTAACAGAGAAGACTTTCCTGCTCCGTTGCACCCGGACACTGCAATTCTTTTCCCGTTGGATAAAGAAAAATTCACCTTATCAAAAAGCTCTTTTTCGCCAATCCTTACTGTCAAATCTTGTACTGCAATTAAATAAGTGGATTTATTTTTTTCAAAATTGAATTTCAAATTTACCGTTTCCTCTCCCTCAAGTATAAGCTGTTTTCTTTCATTAATGGCATTCTCAATTCTATGTTCCATATTGTGTTGCCTTGCGCTAAATTTTTTAGCTGATGGAGAAGTTGAGGCAAGCCGTGTCCATTCTTCAAATTTTGTTGCATTTTCCAAAAATCTATCGGACGCATTCTTTAGCGCGATGTTTCTTTTTTCAGCAAATTGGTTTATTCGGTCAAAAGAGGTTTTCCAAGTAGTATAATTCCCAGAAATAACAGAAATTGTTCTTTTATTTATACTTACTACATGGTCGATACAACTGTCCAAGAAAAAACGATCATGCGAAACCACAATATAACCTTTTTGCTTTTCTAAGAAAGCCGCCAGTTTTCTTCTTCCCTCCAAATCCAGATGATTTGTAGGTTCATCAATAAGAAGGAAATGATTAGGCTTAAGTAACAACGCCATGATCAAAACTCTGGTTTTTTCCCCTTCACTGAGTAATTTATATTTCTTAGAAAGTATATCCAAAGGCATTCCCAAATCAATCACTGCCGATTTGATCGTGTCTCTGATGTTATAACCATCCAAGTCAATATACTTATTCAAACAATCTGTATATTCTTTCAGGCAATCATCAGTGCCTCCCTGAAGACTAAGCTCCATTTTTTTTTCAAGCTCTAGATAATTACCAATAACGCCAAGAATAACATCTTCTGTGTTCATTTCTCCATCTTGAACAGTATATGGAAAATAATCACATTCAACTTCTTTATTGATTGTCCCTTCATACTCATATTTCTCCAACAACAAACTCAGAAAAGTTGTCTTTCCAACTCCGTTACGTCCAATTAGCCCGGTTTTCCAGGTGGAATCGATTAAAAACGAAACATTTTCAAATACATAGTCACATGTATTTTCATACCTAAACGAAAGATTCGTAGCCTCTATCTTACTCATTTTCTATCCATCTCACACAATAATAGTGCATTCTGTCATGTTGATCACTAACAGAATGCACCTTCTTTCTTAACCACGTGTCACATTGTGTTTATTGCCATTGCCTCTCTGATTCGAGCAAAAGCAATCCCTGCAATCAACAACTACAGGTTTCTTTTTAACCACAACCGTCATATTTTTTACCTCCTTCTGAAGTATTTATAAGCGCTTATTGTGCATAATTTTACTGTTCTCGCCCATATATGTCTATGTCATCTTTTCCCGAAAAAAAAAAAAAAAAAAACGTGTCAAACTACATAGACCAAACACAAATAACCATATAAACTTAATAAAAAACAAGGGGGTTTAATCTTATGAAAAAAAAAATTGCCAAAGCATGGGCTCTGGCGCTCATATTGTTATTTCTTTTTGGAACAACAAATACGTTTTCTGTCTCACCTAATCCAAGTCCAACAGGAAACGATTCGGGTTCCTTTCAAAATGTTGCAGATTGACATTGAGTTCATTATGTAAGAAAGTATAATAAACTTCATACGCATACTCAAAAAAATAAAGATAGCTATAATAATACATGGCTTTAGAAAATAAAACAACCTTTTCTACGTCATTACTCTTTTCGGAGTTTCGGATAAAATATAGGATTTCGGTAAGAAATCCGCACGCCTTCCCGTGTGATATATCCATTTTAAATGCCCTTAATGCGTCTTCTTTCGTTTCCGTTAAGGTTAAAAGTTTATTATATAACGTTCCGTACGTCCTATACCTGTACCTTTCTTTACCCATACACCCTTCTATTGTAGACATCATATTTGTGAGGAGATGGCTTACGGTCATCTCCTCTCCCTTTTGTGATAAATGATTCACATAATCCTTCAGTACGAACATATCTATAAAAAAAGGTACCCTTTTATCTGTAGTTTTATCAATATCTATAAAATCCCCCAGTAGTTTTTCCTCTCTATCAAGTAAATTATCCACATCACCTTTTTTTAACTGTGCCTTCACTATTTCCCAAAGAACGCTCAATTCCGGATCATCTTCAAATCTTCCATGACCAATCTCTTCTTTCATTTGTATCAAAATCCTATCAATTTCTTCAAAATTTTTTTTTGAATATAACAGGTTAAGATTTACTTTTTTCTTTTGTAACTCATATGACGAATACGAATAATATGAATTCCATACATGTTTATTGGCATCAAGTTTTTGAAGGACTTTCACTAGATTTTTTCTCGTCAAAGATGTTTTTCCTCTTTCAAAATCCGAAATAGGCTTTGCTGATGAAAAAATTCCTTCTGCTAAATGCTCCTGTGTGATTTTTTTATTTTTTCGTAAATGAGATACTACATCACTGTCCAAAATCAATTCTTTCAGTGAATAATTCCTAATAACAATATCTTTTGGATAAGTCCTAATTCCTAGTTCACTTTCAAACACACTAAACGTTTCAAACGATTGTTTCCATACATTATCGTCGTCCGAAACCCCCATTCCGGTATACGCTCTCCCCATTTGCTCAAGAAGTGGTTCCATGAAATAAAACTGATTCCACTTTCCAAGTAAGTCAATAGCTTTAAGACAATAATATGCAGCCTCCTCATAAAACTTATTATCATTCAAGACTATTGTAATGAGCCAAGTACACTTGGCAAGAAGTTTGGATCTTTCTTCCTCTTCCTCAAAATGCATCATAATATAATTGTAATACCTAAATGCTTTTTCAAGGACAGTTTTATATTCCTCCCCGTTCAAATACCTAACTTTCGTTAATGCAATAATATTTTCGATCTCAATTTCTGACAATAATAGATTAGAGAATTCCTTTTCTCCTTCTCCATCTAAAGAAACTTCTACAGCCATCATTAGCATTTTTTCACATTGACAGAAATCTTTATTGATTAAATACTCTTCCAGCGCTTTTAACCTGAAATAATACATTTTGACATACTGCTTTGACAGATCAAGGCAATTCAATTTTTCTTCCACCTCAGTTTTTCTGCCATCGTAAATATCATCTTCAATTTCATCTCGATATAAAATCTCGGAATAATCATCATGTGTAACCAGTATTTCAAAATTATCCAAAGAAGCTCCCAGTCTTTGAATCAACAATTCCATCAAAGACAAAGAGGTTTCCATTTTACCTTGTGCTATTTCACTGACATATTCTCCCCGCATAAGTCCTTTCCCAACTTTCTCCCATGACACCCTTTTTTTATTTTTCAATTCGTTCAGTAACAAAAGTATTGGATTTTCATACTCTTTTTTTCTCATATCGCAATTTCCCCCTTTTTATGCCGAATCATTTTACCATTTTCCGCCATTTGAAACAAGTTTGATTTTGATACTCCACTTGTTTAATACTTCAAAATGGAGTATTATACCAAAGGCTTGATACATCTGTCACAAGATGTACCCGGCTTCAAAATCAGGAGTAACCATTAGAAAAAGGTGACAAAATGACATTAAAAGAATTGAAATTAGGTGAAACCGCTGTCATTACCAAAGTCGGCGGCGAAGGTGCCTTAAGACAGCACTTCCTGGACATGGGGCTGATCCCCGGCAGTGAAGTGGAACTGATAAAATATGCCCCGCTGGGCGATCCCGCCGAGCTCTCTCTCCACGGCTACGAGCTGACTCTTCGTCTCGATGACATGGCAAAGATCGACATAACGCCCTCTTCCCGCGGAGAAAAACCGTCAGCCCAAAAGGATCAGACAGACGAAAGATCTGTACACCCCGGACTCGGTGAAGGCGGCAAATTCCATCCCAAGGGAAGCGGAAATCCCCTGCCCGACGACACTGTTCTGACGTTTGCGCTCGTCGGCAACCAAAACAGCGGAAAAACCACTCTCTTCAACCAGCTTACAGGCTCAAACCAGCATGTCGGAAACTTTCCGGGTGTCACTGTCGACCGAAAAGACGGAGCGATAAAGGGACACCCCAATACTCTGGTTACGGACCTTCCGGGCATATATTCCATGTCCCCCTACAGCAGTGAAGAGATCGTTTCAAGGAACTTCGTCATAGACGAAAAGCCCTGCGCCATCATCAACATTGTCGACGCAACAAACATCGAGCGAAATCTCTATCTCACTATGCAACTTCTGCAGATGGGTATCCCGATGGTCGTTGCCCTCAACATGATGGACGAGGTCCGTGGGAACGGCGGAACCATCGACGTGAACAAAATGGAAGCCGCCCTCGGCGTTCCCGTCGTACCCATTTCGGCAGCCAAGAATCAAGGCATAAGCGAACTGATCGAGCACGCGATCCACGTTGCTCACTACAGAGAGGTTCCCCTCAAACAGGACTTCTGTGATGAAAACGACAACGGAGGTGCCATCCATCGCTGCCGTCACGCAATCGGACATCTTGTGGAGGATCACGTAAATGCGGTCGGACTTCCGCTGTCCTTTACAACAAGCAAGATCATCGAAGGAGATAGTCTGATACTGGACCAGCTGGGTCTGGACAATAACGAAAAAGAAACCATCGAACACATCATCCTGCAGATGGAAAAAGAACGCGGTCTTGACAGAAGCGCTGCCATTGCGGATATGCGCTATTCTTACATTTTCAAGGTCTGCAAAAAATGTGTAAAAAAGCCCAAAAAGAGTAAGGAAAGCCTCCGGAGCGAGCGCATGGACAACATCCTTACCGGAAAATGGACAGCAATTCCTTTCTTTGTCATCATCATGCTGCTGATCTCTTTCCTGACTTTCAATGTCATCGGAGGAACTCTTCAGGACCTTTTGGCCTCAGGCATAGAGGCACTTACCGAGGTCACTGACGCTGCCCTTACACGCGGTAACGTCAGCCCCATACTCCACGGTCTCGTAATCGACGGAATATTTGCGGGAGTCGGAAGTGTACTGAGTTTCCTTCCCGTTATCGTAACACTTTTCTTCTTCCTTTCATTGCTTGAGGACAGCGGCTACATTGCAAGAGTTGCTTTCTTCATGGACAAGCTTTTGAGAAAGATCGGTCTTTCGGGAAGAAGCATCGTTCCGATGCTGATCGGATTCGGATGCACGGTACCTGCGGTAATGTCCACCCGCACTCTTCCGAGCGAACGTGACAGAAAGATGACCATACTTTTAACTCCGTTCATGAGCTGTGCGGCGAAAATGCCGATATATGCTTTCTTTGTCGAAGCATTTTTCAAGGAATACAAAGCGCTGATCTTTGTCGGTCTCTACGGACTCGGGATCATTGTTTCCATTCTGGTGGCACTTCTTTTCAGGAAAACTCTTTTTAAGGGCGAGGCTGTGCCTTTCGTAATGGAACTTCCCAATTATCGTATGCCCGGCATCGGAAATGTGGGACGACTTCTTTGGGAGAAAGCCAAGGATTTCCTGCAAAGAGCGTTTACGATCATCCTGCTGGCCACCATTGTGATCTGGCTCCTGCAGGGCTTCGATTTCCGATTCAATGCCGTGTCCGATGCCAAGGACAGTATGCTTGCGACAGTAGCGGGCCTTCTGGTTCCCATCATGAAACCCGCGGGTCTCGGAGACTGGAAGATCTGCACTTCTCTCCTTACCGGCTTTATGGCTAAGGAAAGCGTTGTCTCAACCTTAGAGGTTCTTTATGCTCAAGGCATACAGACTGCCCTGTCGGTAAAAACAGCCCTCTCCTTCCTTGTATTCTCGCTCCTTTACACGCCCTGCGTTGCCGCCATTGCTTCCATCAAACGCGAGCTGGGTCACAAATGGGCTGTGGGAGTGGTTCTCTGGCAATGTTTTGTTGCCTGGCTCTTTGCCGTGATTGTCCACCTTATAACACTGCTGTTTTAAGGTCAAGGAGGTTTTATGAACGTACCTGACATCATAGTGTTAGCGGTCCTCGTGATCGTAATAGTCATCGCGGTCTTCGTGATCGTAAGAAATAAAAAGAAAGGCTGCGGATGCGGTTGTGGCGGAAGCTGCAGCGGCTGCAGCCTTTCAAAAAACTGTAAAGATAAAAAATGACACCCATGACCCCGTCCCCAAAGGGTCAAAAAAGCCATCGGTCAAACCGATGGCTTTTATAATGCTCTGTTATGATTTAGAACTTGCCTGCCTTAGCTGCTTCTTCGATGGAAACTGCTTCTTATTCAGATAGGAATAGAAATTAAGGATGGTCAACGCCGGAAAGTCAGAAACATTTCTGACTTTGATTTCCCGACAGCCAAAACCGTCTCAACACGTTGAATACTCTTTGCAAAATCCCTCTTTTGTGAGATAATATAGGTTGGCTGAGATCAATAGCCAAACTATTTTTTAAGGAGAAGGAAATGAAGATTCAAAACGAACAGCGAAAACAAAAAGAACTGGAGAGGCTCACAAAACTCTCCCAACTCAAGAAGCCTGCGGGGTACATGCTTCTTGTCATGATCGTCCTCACGGTGGTTTACATAGTGGACGAGATCACATCGAATATGAACTCGACAATGCAGCCATATGCCTTGTTCGACCTTTTCAAGATCGCATCCAGAAACGTCAATTCCGACGAGTATAAGAACGCCATAAACACTGTGGCTCCCATATCAGTAGCCTCGAATTTCCTGCTGATCGTCACACCTTTTTACAAGGCTCTGTCGGACAAATACGGCAGAAAGCTTTTCCTCATGATCAACACCGTGGGTATGGGCCTCGGTATGCTGGTGGTCATGACTTCCGCAAACGTGGCAATGTACATCATCGGTATGCTGCTCATGATGTTCTTTACGCCCAATGATATGCAGGTTTTGTACATCATGGAGACCGCTCCCAAGGAAAAGCGCGCCACCTACTGCTTCATCGCCAAGGGCGTTGCTCTGGTCAGCGTTTCCCTCATCGGCGTCTTTTCTAAGATGTTCCTGAGGGCTGATGTGCCTTCAAGCTGGAGAATGGTCTACGCCATCCCCGTTGTCATGGCTGTGGTCATCGGTCTCCTTTCATTTTTCCTGCTCCGCGAAACTCCTGTTTTCACAGAGGAGCGCATAAAGGTGCTCAAAGGGGTTGAGAAAAAAGACGTTCCCGAAGAAAAGAAGGACGTTCAGAAATCCGGTGTCATCAACGCCGTAAAGTTCATTTTCAAGAGCAAACAGTTGAGGTGGATCTTTATTGCGGGCTTCGTGTTCTACGCCACCACCTTCTACACATCCTACTATGCATCCGTACTTGAAGGCGCAATGGCTACGGAAATGGTTGCCACCGCCCTTCTCGTTTATCCTTTCTGCAACGGTCTGATCACCGTCCTTGCAGGCATATTCTCCGACAGGATCGGTCGAAAGAAAGTTTGCCTCCTGCTGGGTTCTCTGGCTCTCTTGGGCATCCTCGCCTTTGTGCTTTCATGCCGTCTTGGCTGGGGTCCCATAGCTGCCGGCATCGCATATGGCTGCTCCATCGGAGGTCTCTGGTCAATGTCTGACACACTGATCCTCACAATGCCTGCGGAGTCATCACCTTCAGGCATCCGCTCCTCAGTTATGGGTACCATCTCCGTAATGATCGGAGCAGGCATGTTCATCGGTCAGGCAGCATTCATAGTGCTGCAGAACTTCGTTCCAATGGATGTGCTGTTTATGGTTCTCTGCCTGCCCTTTATGGCACTGTCTCTGCTGATCCTGCTGACCAAGGTCAAGGAAACAAAGGATGTGGATCTTGACAATATAACCGAAGAAACATTTAGGTAGAACTAAAGCACTTAAGGGTGAAATGGACACGGTCCATTTCGCCCTGTTTTATTATCAATTTTTGTGCTATCATTATCAAAAATAAAAAAAAGGAAATCATTTTATGATAAAGAATACAGCAGAGATCAAAATCATGGGCGATACATATGCAGGCTTTTACTCCTGCGGTCTCACAATGCTGGGGAGCGACACCATGTTCCGTTTCGAGGACGGACAGGAAACGGAAGACACCAATGAACTCCGTTCCAAGGACGGTCTGGTCATTCTGGCAAAAACAAAGAAGAGCCCCTACAGCGACGCCTATGAACTCACCACGAGTTTCACCAACGGTTCCGAAGCCGACGTGACCCTTGAGATGATGACGTCCTTCCTGCTTCCCAACATAAAGGCAGACAAGATCCACAGGATCCTCTCCTTCTGGAGTGCGGAAGGCCGCGTAAAGACAGACGTTCTGGCAGACCTCAATATGGAACACGCATGGAACAACAACGCTTACCGTGTTGAAAAATTCGGAAACGTGGGTTCTATGCCCGTACGCAAGTACTTTCCTTTCATCGCTCTGGAAGACAGCGAAAGCCGTACTTTCACGGCAGTACAGCTCTACTCTCCCGCTTCATGGCAGATAGAACTGGTGGTGCGCCGCGGAGATGTGGTGACTCTGGCAGGCGGAATAGCGGATCGCGATTTCGGTCAGTGGACCAAGAAGATCCTGCCCGGCGAGACTTTTACCGCTCCCAAAGCAGTTCTGGCTACAGGAAGTTCCCTGGAAGAAGTCTGCAGCAAACTGGTAAAGGCCCAGCATCCCGACATCAGCCCCGTAGACAACTCAATGGGCATCGTATTTAACGAGTACTGCGCTACCTGGGGCAATCCTACCATCGACAACCTCAAAAAGGTAGCAGACAAGATTGCAGGCAAGGGCATACAGTATCTGGTAATGGATTCAGGTTGGTATTCCGATTGCGGCGACTGGTGGGATTACAGAGGTGACTGGAGCATCAACAAAAAGCGTTTCCCCAACGGTCTAAAGGAACTCACGGATTACATCCGTTCCAAGGGCATGATCCCGGGCATATGGTTCGAGCCCGAAGTCGCATCTCCCAAGGCCGCTGAATTCAACGAGACGGAACACTTTGTAAAAAAAGACGGGAAGCCTCTCACCGTGGGCTGCGTCCGTTTCTGGGACACAGAAGACCCTTGGGTAAAGGACTTCCTGTACAACAATGTCATAAAACTTTTAAAAAACAACAACTTCGGATATGTCAAGATCGATTACAACGACACCATGGGCGTGGGCTGTGACGGTCCCGACGGCCTCGGCGAAAACCTCCGTAAGAAGGTTCTGGGAACCCAGGAATTCTTACAGCGCATGAAGAAGGAGATCCCGGGTCTCGTTATCGAAAACTGCTCCAGCGGAGGCCACAGACTGGAACCCAGCTTTATGGAGATCGTTTCCCAGTCCAGTTTCTCGGACGCTCATGAGATCAAGTCCCTGCCCATCATAGCAGCCAATCTCCATCGTGTGATCCGTCCCGAACAGAGCCAGATCTGGGCAGTGCTCCGAGCCAAGGATGACGACGCCCGCCTATTCTATTCCATGTGCAGTACGTTCTTCGGCCGTATGGGTATGAGCGGCGACATATATGACCTCTCCGATCACCAGTGGCAGCTGGTGGACGAAGGCATGGCTTTCTACCACGAGATAGCCCCCATCATCAAGGACGGCTACACATCCCGCATCCTGTGCACCGCGAGATACTACAACGAGCCCAAGGGCTGCCAGCTTGTGGAAAGAACCCTTGCCGGCAAGACCCTCTTCGTGTTCCACAGATTTGCGGATTCCTGCACTTTTGAGGATTTTGCGAAGACACAAGGGATAGACATCTCCAAATATAAGGTCCTTAAAACCTACGGTAAAGCAGATCGGGATTTCTCGGCTTGCGCGGTGTTGGCGGAATAATCTTTCAAAAACACAATGTAGACAAAAAGCATCGGAAAATGCAAAAATCTTCATTTCCGATGCTTTTTTCTTGCTTTTCCACATGTCCAAACTCAAAAAATGCATCGGAATTCACAAAAAATTTCATTTCCGATGCTTTTTATCTTGCTTTCTCTCTGTCCGGCCGCAAAAAATGCATCGATCTTTGCAAAAAACTTTGATCCCGATGCTTTTTATCTTGCTTTCCTCATGTTCGACCGCAAAAAATGCATC
>JAEEGK010018067.1_pt1 | contig 15294 bp, 9 predicted proteins | sample 8958771 | NCBI WGS metagenome assembly JAEEGK01 (sample SAMN16246547, study PRJNA631951) | gut metagenome | biome: gut microbiome; feature: rumen; material: SC-attached | host: Bos | place: Iran: Karaj | collected 2018-10 | reverse complement strand
GGGCACCCAGGGCCAGGAGACGGATATCCAGATCGAGGCCCGGCACATGGCCCGCATCAAGCACACCCTCACCGAGGCCCTGGCCGCCAACACCGGCAAGAGCTACGATCAGGTGTACGCGGACTGCGAGCGCAACAACTGGATGACCGCTGAGGAGGCTGCGGAGTACGGCCTCATCGACAAGGTCATCGTAAAGCGCTGACCCTGACCATCGGCAAGCGTCGGCCGCCCTTCGGGCGCGGCCTCCGCTTGCCGTAGTCGATTTGACCGATCCGCGGTCTGAACGGAGTGTAAACATGAAGATGGACGAAAAACGGTTTGCCCGGTGTTCCTTCTGCGGCAAGTCCCAGGACGACGTGACCCGCATCTTCGCGGGCCGGAACGCCTTTATCTGCAACGAATGCGTCAGCGCCTGCCTGCGGATCATGCAGGAGGATATGACCCTGCCCATCCAGCCCAAGGGCGAGGGGCTTGTGGGCGCCAACGGCGGCCTTCCCACACCCGGGGAGATCAAGGCCTTTCTGGATCAGTATATCATCGGGCAGGAGCGGGCGAAGATCGCCCTGTCCGTGGCGGTTTACAACCACTATAAGCGCATCCTCCACGGCAGGGAGGACGAGGACGTGGAGCTGCAGAAGAGCAATATCCTGCTCCTGGGTCCCACGGGCTCCGGCAAGACCCTCTTTGCCCAGACCCTGGCGAAGCTCCTGCAGGTGCCCTTCGCCATCGCGGACGCCACCACCCTCACCGAGGCGGGCTATGTGGGGGACGATGTGGAGAACATCCTCCTGCGGCTGCTCCAGGCGGCGGACTATGACATAGAGCAGGCGGAACGGGGCATCATCTATATCGACGAGCTGGACAAGGTCTCCCGGAAGAGCGAGAATGTGTCCATCACCCGGGACGTGAGCGGCGAGGGCGTGCAGCAGGCTCTGCTGAAAATCCTGGAGGGCACCGTGGCCAACGTGCCGCCCCAGGGTGGGCGGAAGCACCCCCATCAGGAGTTCATCCAGGTGAACACCAAGAACATCCTGTTCATCTGCGGGGGCGCCTTCGCGGGCCTGGAGCAGATCATCGAGAACCGCATGAGCAAGGCCACCATCGGCTTCGGCGGGGACATCCAGAGCCGGACCAAGAAGGACGTGGGGGCCATCCTCCAGAACGTGCAGCCCCATGACATCCTGAAATACGGGCTGATCCCCGAGCTCGTGGGCCGTCTCCCGGTAATTACCCCCCTGCGAAGCCTTACCAGGGAGGATATGATCCGCATCCTGACAGAGCCGAAGAACAGCCTGACGAAACAATATGAGGCGCTGCTGGCAATGGATCATGTGGACCTGCATTTTACCAGAGATGCCCTGGAGGCCATCGCCGACAAAACCATGGCCATGGATCTGGGGGCTCGCGGACTCCGCAGCATCATGGAAAACCTGATGCGGGACATCATGTTCCAGATACCTTCCGATCCCACCATCACAGAGGTGGAAATCACCGCAGCCTGTGTTCGGGGAGAATCCCAGCCCAGGCTCATCCACGCAGCCAAAGAGATCGCCGGCTGAAAAACAAATAGGCAATGCCGCGTCAGTTCTGGTGCGCAGATTGCGTAGTCAGAATCTTCGTCAGATTGTCTGAAAACCGCGGGGAATACTTGCTGTATTGGCCAAGATTTTCGGGCAATATGACGGAACATTATGCAAGCAAGATGTGTACCGGGAATTATGCGGTATTGCCTGAATTATTGGTGCGCTCCGGCTGGGGGATGGCGCGCTTCGCCCGGTTCTTCCGGGAAGGGCCTAGGACGCCCGGGTCTCGCTGACGACGGCGGAGCCGATGATCAGCACCGCGCCGACGATGCAGGGCAGGCTCAGGGGCTCATGAAGGAAGAGGGCGGAAAAGAACAGCGCGGAAACCGGGTCGATATAGCTGAGGATGGCGATGGACTGGAGGCGCAGGCCCTCCATGCTCCTAAAATACAGCAGGTAGGCAAGCCCCGTGTGGACGACGCCGACGGCCAGCACCAGGAGCAGCGTCGGCGCAGGCAGCTCGACCTGCCGGAATCCACCGGTCAGCAGGAGATACGGGATCATCACGAGCCCGGCGGACAGCAGCTGGATCACCGACTTTTGATAGGCGCCGACGCCGCTGATCCGCTTATTCATCATGACGACGGCGGCATAGAGGACGGCTGCGCCGAGACCCGGCAGGATGCCCCGGAGGCTGCCGCTCCGGGCAACCGAACTGCCGGACACGCCGGATACCAGGACCATCCCGAGGATGGCGACCAGGGCGCAGACCGCTTTTTTCGCCGTCAGCCGCTCCCGGAAGAACAGGGGCGACAGAAGCACCACGATGGTGGGCTGCATATAGTAGCAAAGCGTGGCGACGGCGACGGTGGTATGATCGTAAGCCTCGAACAGCAGGATCCAGTTGGCGCCGATGACCGCCCCCGTCAGGGCCAGCCACAGGCTCTGGCGGACCGTCGGTCTCCCCTCGCCGCCCGTCCTTTTCAGAAGCATGAAGGCCAGGATGCACAAGCCCCCGATCAGCCCCCGGGCGCAGGCGAGGAACGGGGAGGACAGGGGGATATACCGCCGGAACACCCCGATGGAACCGAAAATCAGCATGGAGGCGATGAGCGCCGCCATGGACCCTTTCTCATTCCCGCCGGACGCCGATGTCGCATTCATTCCGTTCCCACCAGATGCACGATCACCGGCCGGATCCCCAGCGCGGGCAGGATCTTCTCCGTCAGGTCCTTCGTGGCGAAGCGGATGGAGCTGGTGTTCTCGCAGGGATGACAGCCGAAGAGTTCTTCCTTCAGCACATCCTCGTCGATCACCAGCTGCACGCGCTTCTCTCGGTCGTTCATGAGCCCCAGGACCGAGACGCTGCCGGGATGGAGATCGAGGAAACGCACCATGGCCTCCTCATCGCCGAAGGAGAGGCGGCTCACGCCCATCTGCCCGGAGAGTTCTTTGGTTTTGAAGGGCTTGTCCCCCGGCATGACCAGCAGATAGAAGCTGGTCTTCTGCCGGTTGCAGAGAAAGAGATTCTTGCAGATATGCACGCCGAGGATCGCGTCCACTTCCGCGCACACCTCCATGGAGGTGGCCGGCTGCTCCGGATGATCCGTCCGGTCAAATTCGACGCCCAGCCTGTCCAGAAAAGCGTAGGCCCGTTTTTCCCGCTCGCTCCTTCCGGCCTTCTCCGCCGGAGAGCCGTGGCAAAGCTCCATTTCTTTTCCTCTTTTCCGTCTTGGATCCCCCGCCGGGAAACGGGGACCCTCTTCCGATTCGCTGCCAAGACAGTTTACTATTTTTCCCCCGATAAATCAAGGAAGGCGGAACTCCGGCGTGGGATTTCGGTCCCGGCAGGCGGGGGAAAGCCCCGGGGGGATCCGGCGCCCTGGGACGGCTGCGCCGATCCCGGATATGCCCCCCGCGTATCCCTTGCATCGGGGCCGCGCAGAGGGTATAATCAGGGCAATATCGCACGATTCGTGCCGTGCGTCGTGCGGTAATGCCGAAAGGAAATGTCGAAAGAAGGAAAAAAACTTGGACGGAAAGAATATCCTGATTCGCAGAGAAGAGGCCGGGGATCACCGGGCCGTGGAAGAGCTGGTGCGGGAAGCCTTCTGGAACGTATACCGCCCCGGCTGCTATGAGCATTACGTGCTGCACCGGCTGCGCAGCGACCCGGCTTTCGTGCAGGAGCTGGACCTGGTGATGGAGGAGGATGGGCGCCTGATCGGGCAGAACATGTTCATGCTCGCCTCCATCCGCCTGGACGACGGCAGGGACCTCCCCATCATGACCATGGGGCCGATCTGCATCACGCCCCGGCTGCAGCGGCAGGGCTACGGGAAGCTGCTGCTGGACGAATCTCTGGAGAGGGCGAAGGCCCTGGGCTGCGGCGCGCTGTGCTTCGAGGGGAATATCCTCTTTTATGGGAAAAGCGGCTTTACCTATGCCAGGGAGTTCGGCATCCGCTACCACGATCTGCCGGAGGGGGCGGACGATTCCTTCTTCCTCTGCCGGGAGCTGATCCCCGGTTATCTGAAGGGCGTCCGGGGCGTGTACGGGCCGCCGGAGGGCTATTTCGCCGCAGAGCGGGAGCCGGAGGAGTTCGCCCGATTCGACGCCCTCTTCCCCCCGAAAGAGAAGAAGGTGCTGCCGGGGCAGCTGGGCTCGGGCGGTTCCAATCAGGCGAAGAAGGCGGAATAAGGCTGTAAGGCCAGAGGAACGGAATGATACAACGGATCAAGACCGGCGGGATCGCCTATCTCGCCCCTCTCCCCGGCAGCGGGGACTGGTACTGGGGCACGGACTACACCTCCGGGGACCTGTATGAGGCGGAGGAGCTGTATCGGGACGGACACCGCATCCGCCAAAACCGCCTGATCTTCGTCCACCGGCAGGATGGCCGGGTGGTGGAGCCGGTGCAGGCCCGGGAAGGGCAGTATTTCGGCGCGCCCGCCTGTGACGGCGGGAAGCTGGTGATCCTGCTGGCGGACTTCCCCGCCGGGGAGATCCGGCTTCTGGCTTACGACGAGGGCAAAGCTTCTCTCTCCCCCCTCCTCACCCTGCCCCGCAGGGAGGTGGAGGACTGCTACAACCTGGCGCCCCACCTGGCCCCCCTGACGCTGACCCGACAGGCGGGCGGGCGCTTCCAGGTCCTCTGGCCGGAAAAGGCGGACTTCCCCATCCACAGCGCGGAGAGCTTCTGCTTCCGGGAGGGGGACAGGCTGTATTTCAGCCGCTGGTACGAGGACCCGGACTACCGGGAAGAAACCGTGGTGCGGCGCCTGCCCGACGGCGCGGTCCTGGAGCAGTTTCCCGGCTCCCTGCTGGAGCTGCCCGGTGGACAGAAGTGGCTGCTGGTATAAGACGGCGAGAATATGGGAAAGACGGAAATGCAGCGGGAACTCCGGCCGGCGGACGAGACGGAAAGGGCCGTCTGCGCCCTGATTTGCCGCAGCGGGGGCCTCAGGGCCAGGGAGATCGCCAGGGAGCTGTCCCTGGATCACAGGGCGGTGAATCGCATCCTCTACTCCTCTCCCCTCCTGCGGGAGCTCTGCTGGCAGGACGGGGAACACCGCTGGCACGGGATCCTGCGCCAGGCCAGGCCCCACAGCGGCCTCCAGGAATTTGCCGGGTATTACGGCCTGGTGCGGGATTTCCTGGCCCTGGACGAGGAAGCCTGGCTGGCCGCTCTGACGGAGGGCTGCCGGAACATCGGCCGCAGCCTCAGCGACGCAAGGGGCCTGCTCCACTCCTTCCGGGACTGCCGGGAACATACACTCTCCCTCTTTTCCGACCTGCGGGAGATGCTGGGGGAAAGCTGCCTGGGCTGGGAGATCGCCTTTGAGCTGCGGCTCAAGCGGGCCCGGTACGTCCGCATTTATGCCGACGTGCTGGTAATCACCGAGAACCGGGTCTTTTCCCTGGAGTTTAAAATGAAAAGCGACCCGGAGCACGACGAGGTGCTCCAGGCCGCCAAATACAGCCCCTATCTGGAGATCATGTTCGGACCGGATTATGAGGTCATCCCGGTGCTGGTGCTGACCAGGGCAAGGGAACGATTTGAATTTCTGCAGATCGGACAGGCCGACGCGGTATTGCCCGTCTGCTCCGGGGATATGCTCTTCAACGTATTCAACGAATACCTGGGATTTTTGAAGGATTAAGGCAATACCGCATAATTCTGGTGCGCAGATTGCGCAGTCAGAATTTTCGTCAGATTGTCTGAAAATCGCGGGGAATACTTGCTGTATTGGCCAAGATTTTCGGGCAATATGACGGAACATTATGCAAGCAGGATGCGTGCCGGGAATTATGCAGTGTTGCCTTAAAAAATCAGCCAAAGCCGGGCGGGAATGCTCCCGCCCGGCTTTGACTTTGATCCGATCCCCCGATCAAAACAACACTGCCCTTGCGCCCTGCTTCGCTGCCGGCCCTGCCGGGCGGCTGCCTGCCTGCGTCCTCCGTCCCCTCAGACAAAGATCATCCTCGCAGTTCCTTGTCCGGTTTCCGTGGAAGAACAGTTTGCCCGGTTTTCAACGGTACTGCGGGCCGGCCTAAATCATGAAAAAACTGTAAACTTTTAGCTTTATAACAGGAAATAGACCCGTTTTCACAAATTGATTGTTGATTTTTGCCCTTTCCCTGCTTATACTCATCATGTGTGATAATGTGCCATCGTGGGCACAAGGCGCCAATTCCCGGCAATCCGACTCTGCGGCATGATATAATCAGATCGCCCCGAGAGCGGCGGGCCCTTGCCCGGTGCGGAAGGCGGCAGATGATCAAGGCCGGCAAAGGGTCCGATACATATAATTATAATGATGGCTGCCGCCCCGGGCCGAGGGGGAAGCGGCCGGATTCGGAGGATTTGCCCATGGGCAGAACTGCATTGGATAAGCTTCGTTCCCGCAAAGGTGCTTCGCTCACCTTTGCGCTGCTTGCATTTTTGGTTTGCGCCGTCATCAGCGCAGTCCTCCTGGCTTCCGCTTCCGCGGCAACAGGCCGCCTCAGCAACCTGGCAGAGACGGACCAGCGTTACTATGCCGTGACCTCCGCCGCCCAGCTGTTCTGCGACGAGCTGGAGGGGCAGCAGTTCACCATTGAGCGGACGCATACGAACTACCAGGTGAAGATCAGGGGATACTATACAAATATCGATGGTAATGTGTTCGGATTCACGCCCGGCTTTGATGACGATGATATAAGCTACTGGTTTGGGGAGAGTGTGAAAAAAAAGAACAATCTGCAGAATGTTTACACTTTCTATGCACATGCAGCCGGACTTGATACAATGATCTCAGATGAAGCCTTGGATCCGGATACGACTCCCAACTTGATTTACGCTATACGCAGTAACAGCCTTTTGGCGAACGCCGCTCTGACCTATTTGCTCGGCGTGCCCCCAGAGGGTACAGAAGGGCCGAAAGAATGTTCAGCTATGCTGGCTTTTGAGCAGTCTCCAGGAGAACAGTTTGAGATCAAAAAAGACGGAGCTATGGTCAAAGTCGACGAGATTGATTTCGGGAAGTATATACTTGACTTCGTTGGAGACACACCTAAAGGTGTAGATCACCCCAAGATCACCGCTGTCGCCAGCCTGCGAAAGGATGGGAGCATCGTTATCGAGTTCAGCAACGGAGACGACCCTGAGAAGCCATACAAGGTGACCGTGACACTGTCGGCGGAGGTGACGGACAATTCCGATCTGCCGATCACGATCTCTTCGGACAGTACCTATTTCCGTTTCGATCCCGGCACCACCACCAGTACTCCCTGTTCTTATGAATGCACACTCACGACAACGGTAAAAACGAAAACGACGACCATCAGATGGCACGTCACGGATATCAAGAAGGGAGCCGCATGAAAAAGCTGAAATCGTGCCTTTCAAAGAAGCTGAAAGGGAATGCGGGCGAATCCATTGCGGAGGTGCTGATCGCCCTGCTGATCGCGGCTCTGGCCCTAACGATGCTGGCCTCCGTCATCACCACCGCCGCGAGGACGATCACCCGGAACAAAAAGCAAATGGATGCTTATTATGCGGCGAACGAGTGGCTTACGGCGCATGCAGCTTCCGTGACTGATACTTGGACGGTGACTGTCAAGGATGCGGTGTCTAAAAACGCTATCAACCTGACAGGGGCTACCTCAAGTGTGACCGTCAACTATCAGGTCAATGACGTCGTTGGAGAAAAGAATAACGACGGGAAATTCGAAGGAATACCCGTGGTCGCGTTCTGGAAAGCGGGGTGATCCATCGTGAAAGCGATATTGAAAAAGCGTAAGAGGAGTCAGGCTGGTTTTTCCCTGGCGGAGACGCTGATCGCCATCCTCATTTTGCTGATGGTATCCGCCATTGTAGCAGGCGCGATCCCCACCGCCTCCAACGTTTATACCAAAACGGTGGACACTGCCAATGCCCAGGTCCTTATGAGTACCGTCGTCACCGTCCTGCGGGACGAACTGAGTACCGCAACGATTATTAGCGCGACGGGGACGACCATCGAATACATCAACGGTAACGATGGCTACCGTAAGCTTGTCCTTCAGGGAAAAGGCACGAATGCGGACGACCCGGCGGCGGGGATTTGGCTCTGCGTCGGGGAACTAAAGGAGAATCCGTCGACACATAAAGAGAGCATCGAGTACCCCGCTCCGGGTAAAGCAGGAGCCCGGCTGCTTGTCTCCGGTGAGGCGACGACAAAGAACCTGAGTGTCAAGTTCGATAGCGTATCTTACAGCAATGAGATGGTCGTATTCAGTAAACTGAAGGTAGAACGCAGCGGCAGCAGCACGCCGCTTGCAAGTCGGGATAGCTTAAGGATCCGAACGATCAGACAGACGGCGCCGTGAGCTTTCACGGCAGGACAGATTTCATGAATGGTTGCCCCGCAGCCTTGATCGCGGCGGCGAACGCGGAACACTTAATGCAGGTGGGGTGAATTATGAGAAAACGTTTGAATCGAAAAGGCTTTTCCATGGCCGAGGTGTTGATCGTCGTGGCGATCATCGTCGTCCTCATGGGCGTAGGCTTTATCGCGCTGATGTCGCACATGCGTAATATGCAGAAGCTGGAGATGGACGGTCAGGCCAAGGAGATCTTCGTGGCCGCCCAGAACCATCTTTCCATGGCCAAGAGCCAGGACTATCTGGGAGTCGCGGAATACAAGAAGGATGGCGAAACGACAACGTCGACGGGTTATTTCGGCATTGCTGAGGATGCGAACAACGGTGTTTATTATATCGTTGTCAACAACGCGTCTGCTGAGGGCGGAAAAGGCGATCCGCTGCTTGCCCAGATGTTGCCTTTCGCTTCTGTGAACGAAGCTGCCCGTACCGGCGGCAGCTATATCATCCGCTATCAGAAGGACCCGGCTCAGATCCTGGATGTGTTCTATGTCAGCACGACCGGGCGCTATGGGCTCGCATCAGGCTTTAAGGCAGACGATGATCATAATGATTATGAAGAAAAGCTGAAAGGCTTTATTGCAGGCACTTCCGATGTTGATCTCAAGGAATACGGTGAAACAAAGGCCGTCGTCGGCTACTATGGCGGTGGTACTGCAGGCATTCCTGCGGGCGAAAAGCTGAATGCTCCTGGCCTGGAGATCATCAACGGCGACCGGTTGCTGGTCAGAGTCACCAACTACAATGATGATGCCAGCAACGGCGGAACCAATGAGCTGGTTTTGATCGTCAAGTGTAATGATGATAGTGTTCAATTCAAATTGAAAGGGACGGACGTCTATTCTGGCGATCGCCTGGATTCGACCTCGTCAGATGGTCGTACATTCACCATCGTTTTGGATGACGTTACCACCGAGGGCTTGCATTTCGCAAATCTGATGGTCACAGCTGCAGGCAGCAATCTCGAGGTCGTTGCTAGGGCCTATAACAACAAATTGATTACGAATATTGCCGAGAGCCCCAAGCTGACAACCAACAGCCTCTTTGCTTCCTATAATGAAAGCACGAAAACGGTCGAGATCGCCAGCATCCGGCATCTGTTGAATCTGGATACTGCGATTTCCAACATGCCTGAAGATGTAACCAAAAATATCAGTGTTGCCAAGCAGATCAGTGACCTTGTCTGGGACGACGGGGATGCGACAAACAAAGGCAGCTTCCTGGACAATACCCATGAGGCGGATACGCAGATTTATCCTTATTCCAGCACCGGCTCGCCCAGCGCTAAAGGTTCCTACATGCCGGTGAATCCTCCCAGCGACCTTGAATATCAGGGTCAGTCCGGAACCAACCACATCACCGGCATCGTGGTGACCGGAGGGAGTGGCGATGCCGGCCTGTTCGGCAGCCTGAATCGCGGCAGCGTTTCTAATCTGGAGTTGGTCGATTTCGATATCTCTGCTTCTGGCAATGTCGGCGCTCTGGTCGGCAGCGCCAGCGGTACGGAGATCACCAGCGTCCTGGTACACAACAGCAAGATCGGCGGAGCGGAGGGGACGACGGACACAGCCGGCGCAGATAAAGAATATCAGATCGTGTCCACCGGCGCCGCAGCAGGCGGCCTTGTGGGCAAGATGGATGGCGGCGATGTGAACACCTGTGCGGCTGCGGTCTATGTCGACGCTAAGGGCGACGCGGGCGGTCTGATCGGCCTCGCCTCCGGAACCGTTGACGTGGAGAGCAGCTATTCCGGCGGCCACACTGAGAAAGCCAAATATGAAACCCTGACGCCGACTGTCGGTACCAAAACCGTGGTCAATGTCCAGTCTGCCACCGGCAATGCCGGCGGTCTGATCGGCCATGCCTCCGGCACCCTGACGGTCAGCTACAGCTATTCCACCGCCTCTGCGTCCTCCAAGGGCGGCTCCGTCGGTATCGGCGGACTGGTGGGAAAGACGGACAGTGCGGCTACGATTGCGAATTGCTACGCAGTAGGACTCGTGACCGCGCCGGCGGACTCTACTGCGTCAATCAGTCCCTTCGTAGTCGGGAGTCTCAGCAGCGCCAGTACAGGCAATTACTATCTCACCGGCGTGTCCCCCATGGCCGTGACGCCGGGCGAGGGAGTGACCGCCGTTTCCTCCGGGGAGACATCCTCTTCTCTGATCCTTGCGGAAGGGGCTCGCAGCGACGCCGTACCCTACGATGCGACTCTGGCCATGAATTATAAGGGCAAGTTCTTCTTCCCCACGGTCGCTCAGCTTCACGGCAGCGGGTGGACAGGAGGAGAGCCGGGCATCACCGACGTCCACTATGGCGACTGGCAGATCCCCAGCATAGCCCCGCTGAACTATATGCTTATCAATGGCGATACCCTGGACCTCATCGTTGAGCTGGATGCCAGCGTCACGAATTTGTCTTTTGCCGTGAGCGGCGAGACAAGTGGGGTAACGCGTATTTACAACTTGGGTCTGAACCTGAATACTGCTAACAACGAATGGACGATTACCAGTGTGCGGGAGTATGCGGAAGGCGAGGATGGCAAACTGCTTGAAAACCTGGCTGCAAGCACGAGTATCTTCGATAACCGTTTTTCAAAATACGAAGAGTTTGCGGAAACTGGTAATGCGAATCGGCGGACCGTGACGAGGAACGGCGCAGAGGTGACGGTTTACGACGTTAAGATCACTCTGGACGACATCCGGGGCATCAAGACGCACTTTGCACAGCTTCTCGCAAATGACAACAAGTTCTCGGACGGGAACAGAGCAGAATATGTAAGGAAACTCATTCCCGGCGAGAATATCACCGTTAGGCTCGGCAGCGGCGACGCTTCCTGGTCAGATCTTGAGACGATCAAGCATTTCGATGAACTCGAGTCGGCCGATGAAAAGGAGGCGATCACAGACTACGCGGATGCTTATGGGCTTCCTGAGGATTATAACTACTGCGCAAGTTCCGACAACAGCCTCTTTGCCCTCAGCTTCAAGGACGATCGCTCGGACATCGACAAAATGTCCACAGCGAAGATTAGTTATATCCGCCACCTGCAGAATCTGGACACCAGCACTTCCTGTGTGAATATCGAAGGTATCGCAGAGGCTTCACGGGTGACGACGGCGGAGTTGACCAAACCCTTTGACTGGAATACGGAAAAGGTCAACTATGCTTCGATCCGAAATTACAACGGTGCATACAGCGTCAGCTCTGCCTTCAACGGCATCTATAACCGTTACTTGAGCGAATTCAAGGGCAATAATAATACCCTCAAGAATTTTGTCATCGGGACGACCAGTGTTGGATATGCGGAAGCTTTGAAGTTCGAAGAGAGCGGAGAAGGCGCTGCGAATCTGGTGACAAAGAATTATGGCTATAACAATGCCGGTTTGTTCCGGTATGTGCAAAATACCCTCACGATCCACGATCTCTGTCTGGAGAACTTTGTCGTTTCCGGCAAGGATAATGTCGGCACTGTCGTTGCAAGTAACGACGGCTCGGTAACTCTGCGCAGTGTGCTGGTCAAGGGCGAGTATAACGTTGCCGCTGCGGAAGGTAACCAGGTCGTTGGCGTCAGCTCTACTGGAATGACCACCGAAAGTAATGTAGGCGACGCCGCTGCCGGCGGTCTGGTCGGCTGCAACAGGGGCGGCCTTATCATCAATAACTGCGCTTCCGCCGTTTATGTCTCTTCCGACGGTGGACCGGCTGGCGGTCTGGTCGGCAAGCACTCCTCAGACTCTCTCCAGATCATCAACAGCTATACTGGCGGGCATGTCGGTATCGAAGAGTGGGATGAATGGGATGAAGAATTCGTTCATGTCGCCAAGTATTACACGAAAGACGATCCGATCCGAATGGTTGAGGGAGAATCGGGTTCTGTCCCCTATATGGATGAGGAAACGCACCGCGTGCAGCGCTGGAACGTCATCTCTAAGAGCGGTGCGGCTGGCGGCCTCATAGGCGAGACGGTAAGCGGTTCTACCACCAGCATCGAAAAGAGCTTCAATACAGCCTCCGTCTATTCCAAGATCGCAAACAATGGCGGCGGCCTCGTCGGTGTTGCCAACGGCACCTTCGGTGACTTGGAGTTGGTCTATACTGTGGCCCCGGTCTACAAGATCAAGACGACTTCCGCCGGCGGCGATAACGGCGCAGTTCTGGGTACTCACGGTACCACCGGTTTGACCAGCGAGAGCAACCCTGACGTCTACTACCTCACGGACATTTATCCGGAGGCGGAGATTTCCAGCGAAGGTTCTACCCTCATCAGCAATATCGAATACATCGGTTCCGGCACTCCGACAAACATGAAGCTTGCGTCCTTCTTTGCGAAGAAGGGCGACGAAAGTGCAAACATTATCGGTATCCTCAGCGATACATATACCCAGTTGGAGCAGAAGACCTCTGCTTATGATAAGAACCTCAATACGAAAAAGGAATTCCCCTTCGCCATCTGGACTCAGTTCAAGTTCGACACCACCACCGGCCAGCTGTATTTCTATGGCGACTGGCAGCCGGTGGAGAATGACGGCACTGAAAAGTTCACCTTCTATTTTATGATGGAGGATCCGGAGAACGCCTTGACCAAGACTAAGATGCCTGTGAAGGCTTTTGATGGACAGTCCGCTATTTATCAGATGGCTGTGCAGCTGGAGCCCTTCACGGGAGCCTCTATCTCGATCCCCACCATGCCGTTCATTCCCGGCTATACTTACGGTTATAAACCGACCGCGACGACAGCGGATGCGGATATGATCGCCTGGACTGTCTATTTTGGTGATAAGAGCAGCGATTTGACAGCCGATTCCTATAGCATCACGATCGATGCCAACGGAAATCATGAATGCACGCTCGACGATCCTGATCCGGCCAAGAAAAAGCCCCTTACGACTTATAATATCACATACATCGGCGATTCCGTGGAGATGGAAAAGGAAGACCTGATGTACGCTCTGGAAAAAGGCGATGGGTGCATCACCTTCGTTGCACACTACACGAAGATCGCGACGCAGAGGACGTTCAAGCTGATGGATGTAAACGACCCGGCAGCGGAAAAGCTGACTTATAAGAATGTGGGCGGCATCCAGCTGTTGGAGAGCGGCAAGAAGTTGAGTGAAGTTGCAGCCTCCCTCTATATCCCCAAGCGCAGCATTGCCGATTATCGTTTCCTCGGCTGGTTCAGCGGAACGGTCAACAATGATGGAACTGTGACCCTGGGTTCGGATCCCATCTTCGCAGTGAATGCCACGACCGGTCTCATGGAGTGTAAGAGCCCGGACACGGTGCCTGATGACGACCTGATCCTCTATGCCAAATATGAAGCGATCAATACTGGGCATATCACGATGAAGTTCAGGCTGGTGGACGACAAGGGAACGGCGGCTACCAGTGACGATACGGATACCCCGCTGGACGTGGTGTTTGACCTGACCTACGATAAGAACGTCGGCTTCGACGAGGATGTGACCCTTCCCGGCAGTGACGGCAAGATTCAGGGCGTCAAGGTCATGAAGCCCGGTTCCACTGATCCCGTTCCCGAAACCGAGGCGAAGTTCAAGTTCAAGACAGGATCTAACACCTATCACGATACCGTACACATCACGACGGGTAAACTGGATCCCGATAGCTATCCCTCGGAGTACACCGTATATCTGAAGGGTGCGCTCAGTTCCAGCGGATATGCAGTCGTCCATGTCCTCTCGAATACAGATGCGGTCGATCATATCGATTATAAGAAAACACTGAGCCAGTATCCCAATATCACGGAGGATGACATCGCCACTATCGAGGGCTATAAGATCAACACGATCCAGCGCGTCCCGACGAAGTATGTTGCCAGCAATAATGAAGTGACGCATTATTCCATCCCGGCCAACAACGGCAAGACCGGCGATGATCTTATCGAGGTTGATTATTTCTTCATCCTGACCTATACCCCGGATATGTATACGCTGAAATTCGAGTATGTGGGCGACAGCGCCTCGGATCCGGACTTCTGGGACCGCAAGATCCCCTATAATGCGGATCTGACCGATTACAATGGTGTGAATATCGTTGAATTGGAGCCGGATTTCGGAAGCCATGTGTTCTTGGGTTGGGTGTATAAAAAAACCTCTGACGGGACTGTTCTGGATGAAGCGCCGACCACCATGCCCGGCTTTGGTTTGACTATGTCGGCCCAGTGGGAAAAGGTGCGGGTTGGCTATAAGGTTGCCTATTGGTATGAAAAGCCCGACGGCAGCGGATATGACTATCTGTCAACAAAGACCTATTCGTCTGTCGATACTGATCATCCTCACTATGGCATGGACGTCGTCTATGCCGATGAGTTCGTGTACGATTGGCTTAATGGGAATAGTCCGTATCGGACACATGCGGTCTTTGAAAACAATAGCGGAAAGGATCCCAACGGCGTCCGGCTGGATTACGATGGCAGCACTGTCGTCAACGTGTATCTTAAGCGCAAGACCTATACGATCACGTTTAAGGATACGGTTCCTTACCATCAATACTACAAGAATAACGACGACGGGAATTACGGGCTTGTGAACGGAAGCTATGTATCCTTGGGCAGCCCCACCGTGAAGTGGTATGACAAGGACAACAATGAGTACACGACCAGATATGAGCTCGTCAGTCAAAACAATACGAGTAGCCCTCAGGTCGGCATCGTAGCCGGGATCAAGGTAGATTTGGAGTATAGAGCCAGCGAAATCAAGTACACATATACAAGCAAGATCCCGACAAATGTGCCGAACGACGATAATGAAGGAGTGCAATACCGAAAAGGAAAGAGTGGTAGTTATCACCAAATCTACTTTAACGCACAGAACGGAAAATGGTATAAAAACTTTGCTTATAATGC
>JAEEGK010018066.1_pt1 | contig 15294 bp, 12 predicted proteins | sample 8958771 | NCBI WGS metagenome assembly JAEEGK01 (sample SAMN16246547, study PRJNA631951) | gut metagenome | biome: gut microbiome; feature: rumen; material: SC-attached | host: Bos | place: Iran: Karaj | collected 2018-10 | reverse complement strand
TGACCTTCGATATGACGCTGCTTACCTTCGATCTTGACTGGTTCATGTATGGTGTCACAATGATCGCGGTCTTTGGAATTCTGGGCATCAGTATGGCCCTTAGCATTAGCAAGATCAAGGATGATAACATCATTGAAGCCCTTAAGGAAGATGCGGTATAACAAAACTAAAAAAATGCCCACGGAAGATTTGAATACGTCCCCATCAGATCCATGGAAATCAGGCATTTTTCCTGAATTCTGTAGGCGTCATATTATAGTTTTTTCTGAATACTTTAACGAAGTAATTATTGTCGGAGTATCCGACATAGCTGCTGATCTCCTGAATAGGAAGATTCGTCTTCTTCAGGAGGCCGGCAGCTTTTTTGCAGCGCATGGAAGCGGCGTATTCCGTCATGGTCACGCCTGTTTCCTTTTTGAACAGCCTTGCAAGGTGGGAAACAGACATTCTTGCGGCACTTGCAAGGTCTTCGTTTGATATGTGATCTCCGAAATGGAGACTAATGTACTCAAGGACTCTCTGAATTGGCGCAGAAAACCTGTCCAGGGACAGTTTGTGATTTCGAACTGCTTTCGTGAGCTCAACGATCATTTCGATCTGGTAGCGGATCTGCAGCTCCGAGCTTTTTGTAGCTGATGAGAGCTGAGTATACTTCTGAGTGATCTCATCTATTGTAATGACCGAAAGCCCTGATTCTTCCGCAGCTTTTCTGGAAAGGGCTTTAAGTATTGCCAGACCATAGCCCGAGGCATAGTAGTTAAGGGTCTCTTTAGAAAAGTCGGAAAGAGACTCAGGGCCGGATAATTTTTCAAATGCTGACATGACGTTTTTGGTATCCCCGTTCCTTATCATTGAGAGGAACTGTTTTTCCTGGTCGTATCGCCTGTAGATCTCGCTGTAATTCTTCTCAGACAGCTCCGTCCTGTCGTCTTCCTCGGATACATTCTGGATAAAACCCGTAAGCCTTCTGTACGAATACTCTGACTCCGCAGGAGAAAAAGAGATTATGCATTTGTTTACCACGCTGGTGATCTGCTCAGTATACACTATTGGAAATGCAGTGTAATACAGCTTAAACGCCAGTGATTTCGAGGAGGATTCATCGTTTCTTGCAAGCACGGTCTCTGTCTTAAGTTCCGAGTATTTCTCTTTTACATAAGGCCCGATTAAATAATACCTGTTATCAAATGTAAAAAAAGACATACAAATGCCCAGCTGGTCTATGAGTTCATAGATCATTCCTCCTTTGGACGAGCTCAGAAGATAGTGCAGGGCATCCTGTGTAAACATGGGCTGCATCCTGATACTGAAGCAGTATTTCTTTTCGAAGGCCTCAAGAGATATGTCCATATCCGTGGCATCCGTTACATCTACTGAGAGCAGATTATTTAGAAGAGCTGAAAAAAGAGCATGATCCATACTAATTCCTCACAAAACAGCAAAATAATACTATAATAGACAAAATAATTCTAACATATCCCGGAGCTGAATGGTACTATGACCCTAACAGGAAAGCTTTCACTATTTAACAGATTCTCAAAACAGCAATAAAGATGTAATTGAAAGGGGCTTACAATGGGCAAGGACAGATCTCTTTTTAGAGAAGAAAATGGGGTAACTTACAAGAGGGCAAGGACGTGGCATATCGCTCTTGCAATGATGACAGGTGCCGGGCAGATGGCTTTTTATCTGCTGATGAACGGGGCAACCTATATAGGAAATTCGAACTTTGGAATACTCGTGGCAGTTACAGGCCTTATTATCACGGGATCAAGGCTTTTGGACGGTATTACAGATCCGGTAATAGCTTTTTTCCTGGAAAGATTTAATTCAAGATTTGGAAAAGTACGTTTTTCGATCATGTTCGGATGGCTGCTGATGGCAGTTTCAACCACACTGATGTGCAATATTGGGGCGAAGCTTTCGCTATCCGGAGCGGCAGGGATAACTTTCTTTGTTCTCTGCTATGTGATCTACATCATTGGTTATACCTTCGTAAGTATAGCCGGCCAGATCAACATGAACATTCTGACCAATGATCCCAAGCAGCGTCCCACCATCGGCGTCTGGAGCACAGCATATTCATACCTGGTTCCAATGATCATGAGCGTTGTGGCATCGGCTGTGATCCTCCCGAGATTTAACAACATTCAGGGAACGGAATACTTCGCAACTTACAACATAGTGGTGGTACTTGTTTCGCTCTTTTTCTATATTCTGGCATGTATAGGAATTGCTCCTTATGACATCCCCGAGAATTTTGAAGGAATTAAAAAGGATGGCGAGACCGATGAAAAGCCAAGCTTTAAGGACATGCTGGCGCTGATAAAAGAGAATAAAGAGCTTCAGAGATTCATCATGGCTGCAACCTCGGATAAGCTGGCTCAGACCATAGGTTCAGCTGCGGTGGTATCCACAATGCTCAACGGCATTATGCTGGGATCAATGGCTATCTCATCGATTCTCTCTGCTGTGGCAATGCTTCCGTCCATCATCTTCGCCATCATAGGTGCAAAAATTGCAGGTAAGCAGGGTAGCAGAAAAGTCATGATCGACTGGACCAAAAACTGCATTGGACTGAACATCGCATTTGCCGTATATCTGCTGTTTACTCCTACAACCCTTGTGGGAACGGTATTTGGCGGCAATTTATCAACAGGCGCAGTTCTTATGGCCATTACTTATGTGCTCTTCACCTTCGGAAACAATGCGATGAAGATGGTGGTTTCCGTTTCGACAAGCGCATTCAGGATGGATGTGGTCGACTATGAGATGGACCGCTCCGGAAAATACATGCCTGCGACAGTATCTGCCACCTACAGCTTCGTTGACAAAATAGTTTCATCCTTCGGTGCAACCATCGCAACACTAATGATCGGACTTATAGGATATACGACTACAGCTCCCCAGCAGGGAGATCCGCTTACCTTCGGCGTCAAAGCCATGACTGTTGTGCTTCTGATCGGCTTCCCCATTATCGGATGGGTCTGCACACTTCTGGCAATGAAGAATTCCGAGCTCACATACGAAAAGATGGAGGAGATTCAGAAGAGCATAGGCGAAAAGAAAAAGGCAGCAATGGAGCAGTAAAAGCAGGAGAGGTGAAGCATGAGAACAACAATTCTTTGGAATGATAACTGGATATTTGAAAAAGAGGGCAGGAGCGAGGCAGTAACTCTCCCCCACACATGGAATGCTGTTGACGGACAGACAGGTCCGGATCCGTATTACAGGGGAACCTGCACTTATAAAAAGACATTTGAACGGCCTGTAACAGAGGAAGGCCAGCGGGTGTTTGTGGAATTTCGCGGGGTCAATTCTTCCGCCAAAGTTGTTTTAAACGGCCGTGAACTCATAAATCATGACGGCGGATATTCCTGCTTCAGGGCGGATATTACGCAGGCGCTTTCAGATTCAAACGAGATTGAAGTCTCTGTCTCCAATGAGCCCAATACAAGGGTGTATCCTCAGAAAGCGGACTTTACCTTTTACGGCGGGATATACCGGGATGTCTATCTTGTGATCGTGGATGAAAAGCACTTTGACATGGACTACTATGGAGGAAACGGACTTTATGTAACTCCGAGAATTGTCGGAAGTGATGCAGAAATCGAGGTCAAGGCCTACGTAAACGGCGGCGAAAGTGTAAGAATATCCATAGACGGCGTAACAGAGCAGGAGTTCAAGGTTTCTGTGTCAGGTGAAGCCACCAGCGGATATATCGCCTGCGGCACCATCACCATCAAAGACCCGCATCTGTGGAACGGACTTAAGGATCCGTTTTTATACAATATCACTGCGACTCTTCTGGACGGAGCAAAAGAGTGCGACAGGATCTACGACAGATTTGGCGTGCGGCAGTTTCATGTTGACCCTGAAAAGGGATTTTTCCTAAATGGAGCAAGCTACCCTCTTCGAGGCGTCTCAAGGCATCAGGACAGGGCAGGAGTCGGCAATGCACTGACAAAAGAAATGCACAGGGAGGACCTTGAGCTTATCCTCTCCATGGGCGCCAATTCCATAAGGCTTGCACACTATCAGCATGATCAGTATTTCTATGATCTGTGCGATGAAAAGGGCATAGTTGTATGGGCTGAGATCCCATATATCACCGTGCATATGGACAGCGGAAGGCAGAACACCATATCCCAGATGAAAGAACTGATAAGCCAGAATTACAATCATGCATCAATAATGTGCTGGGCACTTTCAAATGAGATATCTCTGCAGGGCGTGACCGAGGACCTCCTGGAGAACCACAGGATATTAAACGATATTGTCCACGAGATGGATCCTGTAAGGTTTTCTGCCATGGCAAATCTGTTCCTTCTTGAGACAGACTCTCCGCTGGTGACCCTGCCTGATATTCGCGGATACAATCTGTACTATGGCTGGTATGTAGGAGAAATGGAGGACAATGACAGGTGGTTTGACGACTTCCACAGAGACCATCCGGGTGTCGCAATAGGACTTACGGAGTACGGCGCAGATTCAGTGATCACGCTTCAGTCTCCAATGCCTGAAAAAGGTGATTATACTGAGAGCTATCAGGCTGTTTATCACGAGCATATGCTTGAAATGTTCAGTACCCGCCCATATATCTGGGGTACCTACCTCTGGAATATGTTTGAATTTGCCGCAGCCGGACGAGACGAGGCCGGAGATCCGGGCAAAAACCACAAGGGTGTCATCACCTTTGACAGGAAGCAGAAAAAAGACGCTTATTATATCTATAAAGCTTGGTGGTCAGATGAGCCCTTCATCCACCTTTGCGGGAAAAGATATCACGACCGCATAGAGGATACTACCGAGATCAAGGTGTATTCAAATCAAAATAAAGTCACTCTCTTTGTGGACGGGAAAGAAACAGGATGCTCAAGCGGAGAACACGTATTTAAGTTTAATGTGCCCATAAGCGGAGTTCATACAATAAAAGCCGTCTCAGGAAATCTCTCTGATGAAATGGAGATAGCAAAGGTTTCCGAGCCCAATCCCGCTTACTTTGCTCCCGACAAAAAGGTCAGGAACTGGTTTGACAAGAAAGATGCGCCTGAGGAAAAAGAGGGCTACCTTTCCCTTTCGAGTACAATGGCAGAGATTCAGGCTATACCTGAAGGAAAGGCAATACTCGACAGAATGATGGCTGCAATGACTGCAAAGACAGCTGGCGGCATGGGCGAAGGAGTGGAGATATCCGAAGCCATGCAGCAGATGATCGCCCGCCAGCCCCTCATCAAACTTTTGCAGCAGGGCGGCATGGACATAGAATCTGACGAGATTAAGGCACTTTCAAATGCTCTTATGAATATTAAAAAGCAGTAAAGAATGCAAGAGGTGTTAAATGGAAGCGGCTAAGATTTTTGAAAAATCAAAGTGGATATCGCCTGAAAACGTCACAGAATCTGAAAAGAGAAAAGGCGCAGGGTATCTAAGGACCACTTTCTCTTATAAAGAGGGAGATGTCAGGGTATTTGCCACAGCCCATGGACTGTATGAAATACTTATAAACGGACGTAAGGTCACCAAAGCACGACTGACTCCGGGATGTGATGAGTATGATAAAAGGCTTCAGTATCAGGAGTTTGCGATCACAGAGGCGCTTAAAGTAGGAGAAAACGAGATATTCGTCACACTGGGCGACGGCTGGTACAGAGGCTGCAGCGGAATTGACGGTATAAGAAATCTGTACGGTGAGGATATTTCTTTTTTGTGCTCGCTCATAGCCGGAGACGACTTTGATAATCCCATCCTTGTATCTGACACAGTGTGGGATGCCTGTGAAAACGGGCCCATAAAACTTACGGACCTTGAACTTGGAGAAACTTATGATGCCAATGTACCGTTTGATGAATGGCATAAGGCAAGGGAGATGTCTTTTGACAAGGGAAACCTCGTGGCCCAGTCCGCGCCATTTGTTACGGAGCATGAGGTGTTTGAGGGAAGGCTCATCACCACCCCTAATGGAGAAAATGTCTTTGATTTCGGGCAGAACCTTGCCGGTTATACGTCTTTTGTCGTAGAAAATGCCAGGGGAGGCGAAAAGATCTGTCTCATCCACGGTGAAACCCTGGATGAGAATGGAAACTTCACAATAGAAAACTTCCAGCCCGGAGAGCGCAACAAATCCGGCGGAATAAAGCAGGAGATAAACTACATCTGCAAGCCGGGCAGGAATGAGTTTAAGCCGCTTTTTTCCATGTTTGGATTCAGATACGCAAAGATAACTGGTGATATTTTACCGCCTGACATCCGGATAAAGAGCATTGCCGTGTATTCAGACATGAAGGAAACAGCATACTTTGAATGCGGCATGAGTGAAGTAAACAGGCTCTTTAAAAACAGCGTATGGTCCATGAAGTCAAACTTCTGCGATATACCGACTGACTGTCCCACAAGAGAGAGGGCAGGCTGGACCGGGGATGCGGCGGTCTTTGTGAGGACGGGCGCATATCTCATGGACTGTAAGGGCGTATATGAGAAATGGCTTGCAAACGTCAGGATAGGGCAGCATCCTGATGGCAAGATGGCCTATATCTGCCCCAGAAATTCCAATCCCGGCAAAATAGCTGAGATGTTCTCAGCTTCTGTGGGCTGGGGCGATGCAGCGGTCATCGTGCCCTGGAATCTTTACAGAATATACGGCGATGAGCAGATACTTAAAGACAATTATGAAATGATGAAGAAGTGGGTGGACTTCCTCGGAAGAAGAGCCGGAAAGAGCAAGCTCAAAAACCGCTTTGGAAAGAACCCCTACAGGAAGTACATCATCGACACCGGGATGGACTACGGTGAGTGGTGCGAGCCAGGTGCAGATGTCATGAAGACCATGATGGCTGCGTTTAAAGACGGACAGCCCGAAGTAGCAACAGCTTACTATGCATATTCATCGGGGATTCTCGCCAGAATATCAGAGATTCTCGGAAATGGCGCCGATGCCGATAAGTACAGAGAAATCTCCGGGAAAGCGACGGAAGCATACAGATATCTGGTTCTCAAGGATGGACATATAAAGTCTGAGCGGCAGTGTGAATATGTAAGGCCTCTTGCGTTTTCTCTTTTAACGGAAAAAGAGACTGAGGATGCGGCGAAGGACTTAAATGAGCTTGTAGTGAAAAATGACTATCATCTCAATACGGGCTTCCTTTCAACACCTTTCCTTTGTCAGGTACTTGCGGATCATGGCTATACGGACACGGCATACAGACTGCTCTTGCAGAAAGGCTATCCTTCATGGCTCTATGCAGTTGAGAAAGGTGCCACAACTATCTGGGAGACCTGGGACGGTATCAGAGAGGACGGCACTGTCCATGATTCGCTGAACCACTACTCCTATGGAGCTGTTTCCGGGTGGCTTTTGTCAGGCGTTCTGGGAATCAGGTACGATTTTGACAAAGTTCTGATAAAGCCGCTGCCGGATAAGAAACTAAAATATGCCAAGGGATACTATGATTCGCCGAGAGGGCGCATAGTTTCCGAATGGAAATATATTGAAGAGACGGATTCTTTTACCTTCCATTTTGAGATTCCGGAAGGTATGGAAGCAGAACTTGAGCTCCCCGGGCAGGAAAAGAGACTTATCACCGGCGGCAGCTGCGACATGGCAATAGAAAACACAAAGTGATTTAGGAGGATCAAAGATGAACAGATTTGAGAACGGCTTCATGCTTGGCGCATCAACAGCAGCTCACCAGGTTGAAGGAAATAATACAAATTCAGATTACTGGGTAATGGAGAATATGGAGTATTCCCAGTTTGTGGAGCCATCACTTGACGCTGTCGACCACTATAACAGATATGAGGAAGACATCAAAATGCTGGCGGATGCGGGCCTTAACACCTACAGATTTTCTGTTGAGTGGGCACGCATCGAGCCTGAGCAGGGCAGATTTGACGAAAAAGAGATCGAGCACTACAGGAAGATGATCAGATGCTGCAGGGACAACGGCGTTGAGCCTGTTATTACCCTGATGCACTTCACCTCACCTGTGTGGCTTATAAAGCAGGGCGGCTGGGACAACGAGCAGGTCGTAGAGCTTTTTGCAAGCTATGCAAGATATGTCACAGAGCAGCTTGGCAGCGAGATTAAATATATCTGCACCATAAATGAAGCAAATATGAGATTGCAGATCGGCGCTCTCATGGAGAGATTTAAGAAGCAGATGATGGCAAAAATGGCAGATGCAGCCAAAAACGGTGGTGATTCCATGGAGGGGCAGGTTCAGGTCGGCCTTAATCTCTCGGATCCCATGGAGAAAATGAAGCTGGCAGCTATGGAGAACGCTAAAGTATTCGGTGATCCTCAGCCCCATACCTTTGTCTCCGCAACTGATGCTAACGGCGATATGATAGTGATAAAGGCACATCAGGCTGCAAAAGCGGCGATAAAGGAAGTTAATCCTGATATTAAGGTTGGCATCACACTTTCCCTTCACGACTGTCAGTACATCGAAGGCGGCAGGGAGCGCGCCGACAGTGACTGGAACGAGGAGTTCAGCCATTACGTTCCTTATATCAAGGATGACGATTTCTTTGGACTTCAGAACTATACCAGAACCACTTACGGCCCAGACGGGATCGTGCCTGTTCCTGAGGGAACTCCAATGACACAGATGGATTATGAAGTATATCCTGAGGCCCTTGAGCATGTAATAAGACGTGTACATGAAGAGATGCCGGAAGTGCCGATCCTGGTTACCGAGAACGGAATTGCAACATCAGATGATACTCAGAGAGTTAAGTTTATCGACATGGCAATTGAGGGCGTTCAGAGCTGTATCAGAGATGGCATTCCCGTTATCGGCTACTGCCACTGGTCACTTATCGATAATTTTGAGTGGCAGAAAGGCTATGCGCTGACCTTTGGCCTTTGCGCAGTTGACAGAAAGACACAGATAAGGGCACCAAAGCCCAGTTTGAAGCATCTTGGAGGCTATTTGAAATAATGACAGGCAGAATACTTACAGGCGTACAGCAGATAATGATAGGAAGCAGATGCGGCAGCTATGAAAGTGCCCTGCGCACGCTTGAGAGCATCAAGAGTGCAGGGTATGACGGCATTGAGCTCAATGAATTCATGATAAGGCCAACACCTTTTATTGTGAGACTGCTTACGAAATTTGCCGGCATGCCCACGGGAAACAGCGGAAAGCTCGACTGGAAGAAGCTGATCTCAGAGAGCGGCCTGAAAGTCATAAGCCTCCACAGCTATCTGAATAGCATTGAAGAAAACCCCGAGGCTGCTGCGAAAGAAGCCTTGAGCTTTGGAACGGACACCGTTGTTATAACCGGTATGTACAGGTTTGATTACGGGAATTTCGCTGAGGTAAAAAAACTGGCTGTGCGCCTGAACATGGCCGGAAAAGCTCTTTTGCCCTATGGAGTGAAACTTCTTTATCACAATCACAACGTAGAGCTGCAGAGGGTCTCAGAAGAAAAGACCGCCTATGATCTGATCGTAGAAAACACAGATCCGCAGTATGTCAACTTCGAGCTTGATACATACTGGATGGCAGATGGCGGAGCAGATGCACTTTCTATTATTAAAAAGCTCGGAAACAGAATGGTAATGTGGCACATTAATGACAGAGGTTGTAGGAAGAAAGGCCCTTTCATGACCCCTATTCTAAAGGAAGATGCTGCAGAACTCGGCTACGGAAATATGCCACTTGAAGAGATGCTTGTAATTGCTAAGGAAAATGGCGTTAGGGCAATTGTTCTTGAAACTCACAAAAACTGGATTGATAAGGATCCGATCAAGAGCCTTCAGGTTAGTTCAAAGTGGTTTATAAAGCAAAAAAAGGAGCATGACCAATGTTAATGAATAAGGGAAGCGTGATCGTAGACATATCGTCTAATTCAGCCTATGTGCTTCCTAAATTCCTTATAAGCAGGAAGGTGTATGCTCTTGCAGAAACAGATGAGGAATTATTTGTAAAGAAATTGGTAAAAAAGAGCAATCTGGCAAAAGGTGAGTATCAGAAATCAGGATTTGCATATGCATTGTCAAAGAATTTTGTAGTATGGTATGCACAGAAATCAGCGTTCGAGTATGGAAAAAAAGGCATCAGAGTTGTATCTTTTAGCCCCGGACTAATTGCTACGGGAATGGGGAATCTTGAAGCAAAAGAAGGTGGCTCAATGCTAAATTATGGTGCAGAGGAAAGGATGGGAACCCCTGCGGAGCTTGGATTTGCAATTGCTACCGTGGCAGATGAGAGAAACGGATATCTTGCAGGTGTTGACGTCTTATGCGATGGTGGATGCACAAACGGAAAAATGTTTAAGAAATAATCAAGAGTTTTTACTTTCAATTTACCATTAAAGAATATCCTCATATTATCAACAGGAAACAAAAGCACGCAGGTGCTTAGGAATAGCAAATTGATAATATGGAGGATATTTTTATGTCTAAGAATAACAATAACACAATGATTCTTGTAACAGGCGCAGCAGGCTTCCTTGGCGGAACAATCTGCAGACAGCTGGTAGAAAGAGGAGATAAGGTAAGAGCTTTTGTTCTTCCCAATGACCCGGCAATGAGATTTGTTCCTAAGGAGGCTGAGGTTGTTGAGGGCGATCTTACAAATAAGGAGTCTTTAGAAAAGTTTTTTACTGTTCCTGAGGGAATGGAGAGCATCGTGCTTCATATAGCAAGTATTGTCTCAATAAACCCTGATTATAACCAGAAGATTATGGATGTAAATGTGGGCGGAACCCAGAACATTATCGACCTGTGCCTTTCACATAAAGAGTGCAAGAAGCTTGTATACTGCAGCTCTACAGGGGCGATACCTGAGCTTCCAAAGGGACAGAAGATAAGAGAGGTTGATCATTTTGATGAGGACAAGGTTCTTGGCTGTTATTCGCAGAGTAAGGCGCTTGCAACACAGGCTGTACTTGATGCAGTAGAAAATGAAGGACTTAATGCGTGTGTTGTTCATCCAAGCGGAATAATGGGCCCGGAGGACTTTGCAATCGGAGAGACCACAGGAAATCTTATAAAGATAATAAATGGTGAAATGCCTGCAGGAGTCGATGGCACTTTTAACCTATGTGATGTAAGGGACCTAGCTGCCGGAACAATAGCAGCTATTGATAAGGGAAAAAAGGGACAGTGCTATATTCTTGGCAATGAGCCTGTTTCCTTCAGGGAGTTCTGTAAGCTGGTAAGTGATGAGAGCGGATGCAAGCCGGTAAAGATGTTCCTTCCTATATGGGCAGCAAATCTCATGGGCAAGATGATGGAAAACAAGGCAAAAAGAACCGGAACAAAGCCTATTATGACTACTTTCTCGGTTTATAACCTTGCTCGCAACAATACATTTGATTCATCGAAGGCAAAGAAGGAGCTTGGATATCACACAAGATCCTATCAGGAGACCATACATGATGAAGTTAAATGGCTTAAAGCTGCCGGCAAGATTGCATGATATATGTAAATTGAATTAAAATGGAAAGGAAAGAATACTCATGAATAAAATTGGAATTGGAACTGCTGTTGTAGCTGTTGTAGGTGCGGCTGTATTTGCTATAGTAAAGCTTAGAGAAAGATGTAATGATTAAGATTCTTTTGGTGGAAGATGAAAAAGCAGTACGGCTCCTTACCAAGGTTAAGCTTCGGGATAAGTATGAGATAATTGAGGCTGTAGATGGCAAGGATGCCTTAGATAAACTTGAAGAGACAAAGGTCGATCTTATGATTGTCGATGTTTGCATGCCAAGAATGGATGGTTATGAACTGGTACGGGAGTTGCGCTCTATAGGGGATGCAACTCCCGTTATTATGCTTACTGCCATGGGAGATTTCTCCCACAAAAAGAAAGGTTATGAGCTGGGGATAGATGAGTATTTGACCAAACCCATAGACTATGAGGAGCTTACTTGGCATATTGAGGCGATACTTCGAAGATCCAGGATAAACAGCGAAAAAGAAATTTGTGTTGGAGACTTTGTTATATCAGAAAATGGTATGTATGCAAGGCTGAATGATAAAAATCTGGATCTGACGGATACTGAGTTTAAGCTCCTTTATAAGCTTTTGTCATATCCGGGTGTTACCTTTACAAAACAGCAGATAATGGATGAAATCTGGGGATATGAGACTGAGACTGATTACAATACTATAAAGGTTTACATTAATCGAATCAGGAATAAACTGGAAGGCTGTACGGCCTTTGAGATTATTTCTCAACGGGGAGTAGGCTACAAGGCAGTAATAAACCAATAATTTGTAAATCAGAAATTATTGACCTAAGGGTGAATAGCATGAAAAAATACAAAACAGATGCGAAAAAGTTCAAGATAAAAGGCTTGAATTGGGTATATTATATAGGCATGATGGTTACTATAGGCGGTGTGATGGCCTATGGACTTATTGGAGCTGCGGTTTTTGATTTCGATGACAGAAGCTCTCTCACGATGCTTGCAATGATCCCATTGATGGGCCTTGTTTGTTATTTTTCATTAAGTCCTGTTGTGAAATCCATATCCCGGAGAATGGAGAGACTTGCCCAGGGAATGAATGAGGTTTCCGAAGGCAACCTTTCATATCAGATAGAGCTTAAAGATGCAGGAGAGTATAAGGTTTTATATGAACAGTTTAATGCTATGACTGCTGAGCTAAAGAAAACAAGGCAGGAGATGGAGGATTTTACAAACGAGTTTGCCCATGAATTTAAAACTCCAATCACAGCGATAAATGGGTTTGTAGAGGTCCTTTTGCAATCTGCGGATGGGCTCGAAAAAGAGGAACGGGATGAATACCTTAAGATGATAGAGGATGAGTCACGAAGACTGCTGAATCTGTCGCAGAACACCCTGCTCTTGTCCAAGGTTGAAGCAATGCAGATAGTGGCAGATAAAAAGAGTATTGATTTGGCCGAGCAGCTAAGGCGTTGCATAATCCTTTTGGAAAAGCCAATTGAAGATAAAGAAATTGAGATAGTTATGGACGAGGATTTAAAGCTCTTTTACAATGGCAATGAAGAAATCCTTGAGCATGTCTGGATTAATCTGCTTAACAATGCAGTAAAGTTTACCCCTCAGGGCGGTAGAATTGAAATAAAAGGTAGAAAAGAGAATGACAATGTTATCGTGAGCATAACGGATAGTGGCATTGGAATGGATGAGGAAACATGCCGTCATATCTTTGACAAATACTATCAGAATGACACTGTCAGCCTTAACAAGGGAAGTGGCATAGGACTTGCAATAGTTAGACGTATCGTCACGTTATGTGGTGGAGAAATTACTGTTTCCAGCTGGCCGGGAAGCGGAAGTACATTTACGGTATCGCTATAGTTTCGGTGCGAAAAAACGCACAGTGGGAACGAATAACAGAGACATTTTATTCGACTGACGTTTAACTAATAATATGCTTGTGAGTCGCATAAACGCTGGGGATTAGCCGGTGAAAGAGTTGTGTTCATTATATGGTTTAGAAGCTGTGGCTAAAAATTTACCAGTAGCGTAAACAATTTGTTGTCATGGCTAGAATTTTTAGGATCTGAAGCGCGTAAATTGGTCTTTTTGTGATTTAACTATAAATATTTGGCTAGAATATTGCGCACAATCAATTGACTTCATAAATGAAGAAAATATAGTTCTAATGAATTATAACAAGCAACCGAAATATAGAGTGATTAAGGGATTATCCGGATATCAATGGACTGAAAGACCATGATATCCGGATTTTTTGCTTTTGTAACCAGTGAAGTTCAGTGTACAGCAGTTTTATATGGATTGTGGTGCATGACAGATTCTCTTGGTATATAATGGGTGAAATAAATCCATGTGAAGCAGCGGAAAGGAGTTTTTTATGATCAAGCAGCTTCAGAATAACAGAATAACAGCTTTGTATGGTATACCAGACAGTTGAAGTGGAGATGGAAAAAAACAATGACATCTAAGACAAAAGAAAAACCTTTAGGAATGAGAATAGGTGAGAATGCATTCTGCATTGGCTATTTGGTATTCGCACTAATCGCAGGGATTATTTTTGCTATCCGTACAATAAGTACCGGGGACCTGTTCTTCAGAATCTGCGCGGTGATGACTCTGCTTCTTGGTGGAGGAGATGCATTTCATCTGATTCCAAGAATAGTAATCAATTTCAGGGGAGAGACATCGGATAAAGAAGTACAGAGGAAAAGAGATTTCTGGCTCGGCCTTGGCAATCTGATCTCATCAATTACGATGACTGTTTTCTATGTTTTCTTCTTTGCTGCGCTATCTGTAAAGCATGGGAAGTATGATATCAGCTCTGTTATGCCAGAGAAGTTTACTCTGTATCTGGTGCTGAATGTGCTGGCACTTATTCGTATCATACTCTGCCTGTTCCCTCAGAACCACTGGTTTTCGAGAGATCATGAGACAAAATGGGGACTTTACAGAAATATACCCTTCGTCATCATGGGTGTGGTTACTGTTCTGTACCTGATTATATGGTACCAGGAGTGGCTGCTGGCTGTTCTAGTGACGGTGAGCTTTGTGTGCTACATGATAGTAGTACTTGGAGCTAGGAAAAAGCCGATGCTTGGAATGATGATGATACCCAAAACAATATGCTATATCTGGATGATTGCATTGTTTTTGTGAAAATGAGGAAAACGATATGTCTGTTGAAAATGGCGTATGGGTAATGCATGGTGTGGATTGGAAGCATCCTGAATGCATCCACACAGTAGAAGAACTTGAAGATTATGTAAATAAGGTTGGTTTCCTGCCGTTGTTTGGGAATGATGTTACCGGCTTTTCAGTTGAGGAATGGACTGATCCGAAGTATTGGTGGACGGGCAATGAATCCAGGGATCCATGGGAGTGGCGAGAGATTATTGCCAGGCGAGGCAAGATTGCCTATGGTAAATTTTTTGACAAGAAGGCTGGATTTATCAGTCTGGAGTGGCTTCCTTATTTTGCGAATTTCAGGCGCAGCGGCTATGATTTTGATGCGCGATGGGAAGATGGCTTGGCAAATCGAAGAGAGAAGGCCATCATGGATGTGTATGTTTCAGAGAGCAAAGATGGGGATACGGTCTATAGTACGGAGAAGATTCTCTCTACTGAACTAAAAAAGCAGTGCGGCTTTGGGAAAGAAGGCAGCAAGAACTTCCCTGGTATTATTACAGGACTTCAAATGCTGACATATCTCGTGATCACAGACTTTGTTCGAAGAAAGAACAAAAAGGGTGATGAATATGGTATGGCAGTATCCATCATGATGTGCCCTGAAGCTGTTTGGGGCCGACAATTGGTTACAAAAGCATATGGCGAAAGTCCTGCACAGTCATGGCAAAG
>JAEEGK010018061.1_pt1 | contig 15297 bp, 13 predicted proteins | sample 8958771 | NCBI WGS metagenome assembly JAEEGK01 (sample SAMN16246547, study PRJNA631951) | gut metagenome | biome: gut microbiome; feature: rumen; material: SC-attached | host: Bos | place: Iran: Karaj | collected 2018-10 | reverse complement strand
CTTCCAGCAGTTTGTCAAAGTATTCCTGTGCCTCCCCGTAGCGTTCACTCTTCTTCAGTTCCTGCTCGTATAGTGCGAAGTCAAAAGCGGACAGTTCCTCTTTCTCTACGCTCCCGTCTCTGTATGCCGTGAGCAGGTCATGGTAGAAGACCTCCTCAGAGAGTCCGTCACTTACTAAGTGATGGAAGTCCTTGAACAGCCAGACTTCATTCCTAAAGGCATAGACCTCCAAGCGGTAGAGGTCATCCTCGAACGGATTGAACGGTCGTACCCTGCTCTGGAAGAAGTCGATGTCAGGCTCCTGCTCCAGATATCTCAATGAAACCTGTGCTGGCTCCTCGTCCCAGCGCTGCTGCATCACCTCCCCGTCATGGATGACGAAGCGGGTCTTGATGTAGCTGTGGGCATCCACCACCTTGCGTAGGGCTTCTGCCAGTTTCTCAGCCTCCATATCCTTGAACCGGAAGACATGAGGGATGTTGTACTGCGTCGTGTCACGGTTCATCTCCCAGTCGATATACACGCCGCGCTGGTTCTCCGTCAGCGGATAGTACTCCTGGAGGACATGGTAATCGGCAAGGTTAACCTGTCCTGCTGGCTGCCCTTCGCTTATTACCTTTGCCATCTGACGGATGGTGGGCTCAGAGAGGATATCCCTTACGGGAAGGCTGAACCCTGTCTTCTGGTGGATGGCGATGCTAAGACGCATGGCGGCTATAGAGGTCAGTCCGATGGAGATAAGGTTGGATGTCACACCGAACCTGTCAGTACCAAGTCTTTCGGCTGCAAGGTCGAAGAGTTGCTGCTCCAAAGGTGTGGCAGGAGGAACAATCTCATCCTCTGCCATGTCGGGAGCCGGCAACTTCTTCCTGTCAACCTTGCCGTTAGGAGTAAGCGGAAGCTCTTCCAAATGGATGTAAGCAGCTGGTACCATATAGTCAGGCAGCGATTGTGCAAGGAATTCCTTCAGAGTACCTTCGTCTATATCGCTGTCTGCAGTATAGTACAGGCACAGCAGCTGTCCATCATAAACCGAAGCCACAGCCTGATGGATGCCGTCATACTTCATCATCCGGCTTTCTATCTCACCTAACTCGATGCGGAAGCCCCTCAGCTTCACCTGCTGGTCGATGCGACCGAGGTATTCCAACAGCCCCTCCTCGTTCCAGCGGCACAGGTCGCCGGTGCGGTAAACCTTTACAGGCTTGCCATCTACGATGATATCAGTGAACACTTCCTTGGTCAGTTCCTCACGCTTCCAGTAGCCGGTTGCCATCTGCATGCCAGCCAGACACAGTTCTCCGGCCATGCCCTGCTGCAACAGCCGCCTGCCGCTGTCGATGATATATGCCGTCTGATTGTGGAGTGGACGGCCAATGGGTATATTGTCATACTGCCGTCCTGGCTCAAGTTCATACCAGGTGGCATCCACGGTGAACTCCGTAGGTCCGTAAGTATTGATGAGCCGACAATGGCATGAGGGATTCTTCGTCATTCGCTCTCCGCCTACCACAAGGTAGTCCACAGGCAGGTCTGGATACTCATCCAGCAGCATCTGTCCCAACTGTGTAGTGAAACATCCACCAGTAATGCGATTGTCAGTTATGAACTGATGCAGCAGATGCAGGTCTTTGGTCGCATCTTCGGGCACGATGCAGACCGTTCCTCCAACTGTCAGTACTGGATATAGATCCTCTATTGAGGCATCGAATGCGAAAGGAGCATGACAGCTGATACGGCTCTCGGCTGAGAGTCGCCACTCGTCTGCGATGAATTGCAGGAAATGTGAAAGGGCTCTGTGTGGAACCATCACACCCTTTGGTCTGCCTGTAGAGCCAGAGGTGTATATCATATATGCCAGGCCGTCTGGTGTGGCAAGGTTGATTGCCTTGGTCTCTTCTGTGAAGTCCACATCCTCGATGAAGATGACCTGCATCCCTTCGGGCAGAGCCATCCCCTGTGACAGTTTCTCCTCCAGCAGGTCATGACTGGTAATGAGCACCTTGGCCTGGCTGTCTTCCAGTATATACTGTAAGCGCCCTGCCGGGTATTCCGTATCCATGGGGACATAGGCACCGCCTGCCTTCATGACGGCGATGACAGAGAGAGGGAACTCCTTCACGCGGTCGAGCAGGATGCAGACAAAACAGTCTGGCTGCACTCCGGCGTCTGTCAGCAGGTGAGCCAGCAGATTAGAGCGTCTGGATAGATCGGCGTAGGTCAGCTGGCTATTCCCATCTACCACAGCTGTCCGCTCTGGAGTCTTCGCTGACTGTCTTTCGAAGGCGGACACGAAGGTATCCTGGGTATCGATGTCTATATGTTTACCTGTGCCGAGCCTGATCAGCTCTGCCTGCTCGGCTTTGGTAACCAGGCTGAGCGATGACAATGGCGACTGCGGATGCAGCATCATGTCTTGCGCCACTGTCTTTACCGTCTGCACCATAGTTCGCAGGAAGCCTGGGCTGTAAAGCCGGTCGGAAGACTCTGCACGGAGGTCATACTGACCATCGCGCTCTACGACAGTGAACGTCAGGTCGCTGCACGTCGTGTTGGAGTCCAGGCGACAACAGGGATAGCTTTCCTCGCCAAGCTTTATTTCCTCGGTGATCCCACCGCTGTAAAAGTTGAAGCTGATACCCGGCTTCATCTGGAAGTCACGGCAGAAATGGCTGAAGGGATAACTCCCATGACGGATGGTGCCCATTAGTTCGGTACGGAACGATCTGACAAGATCCGCGACCTTAGCGTTTGGATCCACCATGGCCCTGACGGGCACAGTGACAACAAACATACCAAATGCCTCCCTGAGCCGGCGCTGAATCCTGCCGTGGCTCGTAGTGGTAAAGACAGAACTGCTTTCCCTGCCTACAACGGAAAGTGTATAGGCGAAGGCGGCCATCAACAGCAGGTTGGGAGCTGTATCATTTCGCTTGCACCACTCAGCGACCCCTTCCATCGGCATAAACTCATCGTATCTGATATATTTTCCTAACGGATCGCTGACGGACTCTGCCAAGGAGAGAGCCTCACAACCCTGGAAATGCTGGCGGAAGTATTCCCTGTCTGCCTCGTATGCAGCAGTGTGGAATATCGCTTCCTCGTCCTCTGCCCATGAGAGCAGGCCGTAATGCTGCTCCGGCAATGGCATGTTTGCGTAAGCTAACGGCAGATATACTTTTCCCAAAAGCAGGGCAATGGACGTTCCGTCGGCAATGAGATGGGAGAAATCACCGAGAGACACAATTCTGTCTGGAGTCTCTATCAGGTGGAAACGGCAGAGTACGTCATTGAAAGGGTCGAAGGGTCTTAGAGCCGTCTGGAGATATTCCTCACATTCGGATTCCGACAGCGTGAGCCTGAATATTGGCAACTCCCTTGTTTCGTCAACCGTTTGCCGCAGCTCATCATCCTCTGTCAGAAAACGGATGCGAAATGCCGGACAATTGGCATAGATGGTCCTGAGTGCCTGCTCAAAGCGGTCAAGGTCAATACTCTTGGGTAAAGAAGTCATGTATCCCAGATTATATTGTGTCATCTGGGGATGCTGTATCATCTCAAGGAAGACGCCTAACTGCGATTGTGACAAAGGATATGTCTTCATATATTTTCCTATTTCGTTATTTTTTGATATTCAGGTATAGACAATTCAATCCATTGGCATATTTGTAATTGACCTCATCGCAGAGCCCCTTTACAATATCTAAGCCTATCTGTTCTTCATCTATCACGTCATGCTGTCCCGGCTGATAGCTCACCAATGGGTTGTATGCCTTGCCCACGTCCTTTACGATGATGGAAAAACGTGTGGGCTGGTCGATGATACTCACGTCGAAGGAGTCTTGTTTCTGTTCTTTCTTCCCCATATCATATTGGTGAAACATGATCTCCTCCAGAACATGCTGTACCTTCGTCATGCGCTCCTCCCCAATGTCGAAAATACTGACGTAGAAAAGAAGGTCGTTAAGTTTGCTGTCCACGTCGTCAAAATCGTAGCGCACACTAACAGAAAAAGAATCAAGATTGCCTATGGTAGATATGAGGTATATCCTATGGATGGCGACCTTACGCCTCGACATAAAATATGGAATACCAAGGGAAATGAGCATGAGTGTCCACATGCCTATGGGGAAGGCTATCCATACGTTTGATGGAATCCAGTACGAGCATGCCAGGAAGGGAATCAGCACACAAGCCACCAAACCCAGTATCAGGCCTGTGGCAAGTTTGGCCCTTTTTGTAATAAGATAAATGTTAACCAGCATGATTGTCACCGCCAGTGGAATCAGTACTAAGCTGAACAGACGCAGGGGCTGTTCTGATATTGTCAGGAGAGCCTCATCCGCCCCGAAAAGCCGTGCCAGGAAAGACGGGAAGAGGAAAAGCAGCAGGGTGGTCAGTCCCGCTCCACCCAACACTCTCCTGAAGACACTGTCGAACAGCCGCCGCATACCGTTCCAGTCCTGTTCGCCATAGAGTCTGCCTCCAATACCAGTGATGGCACCGCATGCACCTCCGACTAAGAGCATGCCGATGGAGAACATCTGCATGCAGACACTGAGGATAAACATACCGTCGGCTCCCTGTATATGCATGATGATGGCATTCAAGCCCAACAGCATGACTGCCACGGAGACCATGTTTACGGCATTTGGCAGTCCACGAAGCAGGCACTTACCCCCCAGCTTCAGCGAATCTATGGACAAGGGGAGTTCGAAACGGAAAGGTCGCGGTTCTTTTGTAAGGTATGGCACATAGCTGAGAATGGCAACCACAGAGCTCAGGGCCGAGGCAATGGCAGCGCCTTTCATGCCCAGCTGGAAGTGGACTACCAGCAACAGGTCGAGCAGGATGTTTGCCGACGTAAGGATAATCATTGCTTTGGTTACCAGGCGGGGACGACCGCAGATTTCTATGAACTGGCCGAGGCTCATGGCTAAAAGGGTCACCACACCTCCTATAAAGGAAATGGGAAGATAGTCTGCCAGAAAGGGGAGCAGACGCTCATCATCGGTGATCATGTGTGAGATAGGGTCTGCCCAAATACATAAAGCAGTGGCAAGCAGGCCATTTAGCACTGTCACGCCGACCAGGCTCAAGGTAAAGATGCGGTTTACCTGCCTGTACTGCTGATTGCCGATGGCTGGCGCCATCAGCAGTGATGCCCCCGCGAATATGATTAATCCCAATAGTGAGGAAACTGACAGAATCGGGGATGACAGCATAATAGTCGAGATGGCATCAGCACTCAACTTGTTGCTGACGATGATTCCGTCAACAGTGATATTGACTTGTCCGACAACAGAACTCAGGATTGCAGCTATCAAATAGACCTGCAGGGAGTGGTTGATGATGTATGAGTTCCTTCTTTCTTCCTTCATATATGGTTCCTCTTTACATTTTTATCGTGTGTAATAGAATTTCAGGATTTTCTGGCGTATCAGGCTCTCGTACTTGGCTTGCACGGCATCCTGTTGGGCTTTGTGGAATTTCTGACGGGCCTGTAAAAGATCGAAGATGCTGGAGCGACCTTCTTCATAGCGGATTTCCTCGTATTCCACACTGATGCGGCTGGCTTCGCAGGCCTTAACCGATGACTGGCGTTTCTTTTGAGCTACAGTGGCATTGTAATAGGCATTCTGGATATCTTCACGCAGCTTTAGCTTGGCATCCTCGAGGGCGAGACGCTGGTGGAGTATTTCATTAGAGGCATGTTTTACACTGTTGCGCGTCTGGAAGCGGTTGAAGATGGGGTAGGAAAGCGACAGGCCTATAACTTCACCCAAATTGCTGTGAAGCTGATGGCCAAAACTGCCTAAGCCTCCCTGGTGGAACAAGTTGTAATAGGCAGTTCCTATGCTACCCGTCAGGTTGAGTTGGGGATAATAGTCTGCCTTTCTAACCTTCAACAAGGATTCGCTCTGGCGGATACCTGCCTGTGCAGACATGATGGTAGGCCAACTGTCGACGGTGGACTCATAGATTGTCTGTGGCATCTGAAGTGTAGCATCAGAAGAAAGTCCCAGAGCCTGTTCATCCTCAACGATACGGAAACCTTCGATATCAGGCATGTTAAGGGCGTGTGCCAGAGTTAGTAAGGACAGCGTATATTGCCCCTCATCATTTGTCAGTGTATGCTCGTCAAGAGCCAACTGCGCCTCGGCATCGGCTTGCTCACTACGTGGGCGTTTACCCTCTTCCACCAGAATGGCGGCACGTCTTACCATCTCACGGCTGGTCTCTACCTGCTTGCGCGATACATCGGCCATGCCTTTATAATAAAGACATTGCAGGTAATAGGCGGCTACCTGAATGGAGATGTCTTTTTTAGCTGCTTCCAAGTTGGCAGTGGCAGACATCAGCGAGAATCTGTCAGCCTGGATCTGATTCTTGATCCTAAAACCGTCGAACAATGGCATCGAGGCTCTTACAGATCCTGTCGTGGCTGAACCGTCCTCGGCAAGTGAGACGCTGCCATTGCCTGACGCTGCCCCAGGATTATTGAAACCGAACATCTGGCTCATGTCCAAATTGAGGTCTGGCAGCCATGCATTCTTCGATGTGTTGAGTGCTATCTCCTGCTGGCTGATGGCCAGCGCACGTTCCTGTACATTGATATTATGGCTGATGGCATAGTCGATGCACTCATCGAGTGTATAGGCATGTTCCTGAGCTCTTGCTGCTGACAGCGCAGCTAAGAGTATAGCCACGGAAGTTATCATCTTATATTTCATATCGCTCTTTACTTTTTAATTCCCCGTAAATGGTCTTCGGCATTTACGCCTTGAAGTATCTCCACATAGATGCCATTGCTGATACCCACCTTGACGGGTATGCGTTCCCATTCCTGTGAAGACAGATCCTCCGGCCTGGAGGTGAGGCGATAGACGAATGCCGAGTCTGCATCGAACACCACTGATGCTTCATCGATGGAGAGCACATCCTTGTGCTCCTCAGTGACTACACGGGCATTGACACTGTAGCCAGAGCGGATATCGACACCATCGGGGATGCTGGCAGCTGCCCATACCTCAAACCTGGTTACCCCGTTTTGCTCTACACCTTCTGGCGAGATATATTCCAACGTAGCAGGCACCTTGACTTCTTGCATGGCACCGAGTACCAATGTGGTCTCCATACCAACACGGAGCCGTGCTACCTCTGTCTCATCGATGTGGCCCTTGAACAGCACGTCGCTCATGTCGGCCACCGTGCAGATAGTGGTACCGTCGGAGAACATACTGGTAGCCGATACCGACGAACCCTCCTTGACTGGCACATTGAGCACGATGCCCGACATAGGACTGGTGACAATCGTCGTATTGATAGTTCCAGAACGTCTGGAAGCTCCTTTGGTCACGACCTCATAAGCTGCCTCGGCTGCAGTGAGTTTTTCGCGGGCCGCCTTCAGCCTTGTCTCATACTGCTGGTATTCTTCGGTGCTGATAACACCTTTTTCATACAAACGTTTGGTACGGTCCCACTCGCGCTGCTGCTCATTCAGTTCGATACGTGCACTCTCTATGGCGGTCTGGGCACTGTTGAGCTGGCTCATGTCGGGGATGACCCTGATGTGAGCCACCTCCTGACCTGCCGTAACGCGGTCGCCTGGTTTGACAAGCACCTTGGTAATGACGCCTGTTATCTGGGGCTTCACACTTACCTCACGACGAGCCGAGAGCTTGCCGGTGGCCACAGTCGTTTTCTGAATGTCCCGCTTCTGAGGCAAGACCAGCTCATAGACCTCAGGCTCTGGTTGGGACTGTTTCCAAAGGAAATAGAATGTGTAAATTACGAATAGGCCTACAAGGCACCAAACGATGGTTTTGATAATCTTCTTCATATCTTTACTATTTTTCTTTGTTTTATTCTTCTCTTAGGGCTTCGATGGCTTTGATGGACAACGCACGCTTAGCGGGTATCCAACCGGCAATGAGACCGCCAAGCACAAGGATCAGCAATGCTGAGATAGCGGCAACAAAGGGGACATGCGGGTTATTAAACAGACTGCCCTCCTCGGTAGTGATCTGGCTGCTTACCGTGTACAGTCCCCAGAACCCTATAATAATCCCTGTAACCCCTGCGGCCAATGTAAGCAGCAGGCTCTCGCACATAATCTGACGGATGATGGCCGTTGGCTGTGCTCCCAATGCACGACGAACGCCAATCTCCTGTGTACGTTCCTTGACTGTGACCATCATGATGTTGACGATGCCTATCAGACCGGACAGTAGCGTGCCCAAGCCGACGATCCATACCAACAGGTTAATACCATCTGACATAACAACGACTTGACTGATTACCTCTTTAAGATCAACTTCCGGCAGACCAGTCTCATCATTAGGTGCTATGGCGTGTCGCTGACGCAGCACTTCGCCTATCTGCTTAAGGTAATCGCCAGACGGGTAGTCATCATTCAGTATGAACAAGGCCATATTCTGCTCATTGATGCGATTGTAGAGCAGCTGTGCTGTACTAATGGGCAGGTAGAGGCTTTCCGACTCGTTGGGACCTATATAAAGAAATGGGCTTGTCTTTCGCATAACGCCAACAACCTGACAGGTGAATCCATTCAGGTGGACTTCCTTACCTACGGCTTTTTGTCCCGGGAAAAGTTTGGCAGCCACCTGCTCGCCCAAGACACACACCTTACGATTCTCCCGTATATCAAATTTACTGATAAAACGGCCTTCAACCACTCTCAACGGTGAAAAGAGATGGTAATTTTCGGTGGTGCCTGCCACCATGATCATGTCGCTGTGTTGATCGGCTTTTACCAATTGTGCCTGACCAGTTGACGGAACATTTAAAACGAGGCCCTTGTCATGGATGACACCAGGAAACTTGCTCTCGATGGCAGCAAAGTCGGCATCGGTTATATTCCAACGGCGCCCACGCTCAAATCCCCCGTATGCAATGGTCGTAGGACTAGTAAAGTAAGCCACGGTGTTGTTAGGAATTGCTTTCATCTGCCCGGCAATACCTCCACTGAATCCCATGCCGGCGCCAATGAGGAACATCAGTATCAGAAGGCCCCAAAACACACCGAAGGCTGTCATTAACGAACGCATTTTCTGCTTCCGTATGGACTCCCAAACCTCTTGCCAGAAATCTTGATCAAACATCTTTGTTATTTACAATTTGACAATTTACAATTAGATAATTTATGATGTCAGCGCATCCACGAGTTTGATGGTGACGGCCCTTTTTGCCGGCACATAGCCGGCTGCGATGCCAGCCAACACCATGATGACATTACAACCAACAACCGCACCGAACTGAACGGTGGGATCGGAAAAATAGGGGACGCTATCACCCAGGGCTGCCGACAGTAACTGCGTCAGTCCGATGCCAAGCATCATACCAATATAGCCGAATACCATGGTAATGATGACCGATTCGATAAGCACCAGTCTGATGATACTTCCATGACTCGCTCCCATAGCCCTGCGTACGCCAAGTTCACGGGTGCGCTCACGCACCGTGATAAGCATGATGTTGGAAACGCCCACCACACCTGCTAATAGTGTGGCAATACCAATAATCCATACGAAAATACCAAGATAGGAAAGTACTTTCGTCATATTGATCACCGTCTCAAAATCGTTTCTGATAACCAATGCTTTGCTGTCCTGAGGACTGCACCCGATACGAGGTGAGATGAAATTCCGGATATCGGTAGTGAGCTGGTGTAACTTGTCCATATCCTCTATGCCGGCATATTCCACCTCCATCATGCTCAATGCAGGTTTTGTAGGACTGTATAGTGCCATCACCGTAGTGATGGGCGCATAAGCACTGATGGTTTGATAGCCTTCAAAAAGATAACGGCACTCTCCTACCACTAAAAAGGTGTTTCCGTCGAAGTTCACCTCCCGTCCTACAGGATTATTCTCACCAAACATCTCGCGACACATACGGCTGGAAAGCACACAGACTTTACGCTGCTCCACAATATCAGTATGGTTGATATCACGCCCGCAAACAATCTTATTGTATTGTGCTATAGTGTAGCCCGCTGTACATCCTGTTAAGGAGGTGTTCACATACTCGCTCCCGCTGACAGCCTGCACGGCCTGGCTGAATGTGGGATACACATTGACGACATAATCGAGATGCTGATTATCCAGTGCATTTGCATCTTCAAGGGTCATTTCCACCATACGGTCGGTATTCATGCCGTTCCAGGGTATGGAGGTTTTGCCTGTGGTGAGTGCGATGAGCTGAGACATATCGAGATTGGCGCCCTTGTAGACGCCTTTCTGAATACCTCCAGCCGAACCCAGCAGTGTCACCAGGATGAACATACCCCAACCGATGGCAAACCCAGTGAGCATGATGCGTTGGCGGTTGCTTTGCATGGAGGCTTTTACCTCTTCTATGAGATCCTTCATTTCTCGTCCTTGAATATAACGCCGTCCTTGAAATAGATTCTTCGGTCGGTCTGGTTGGCAATTTCCTGCTCGTGGGTCACGATGATGACCGTCTGGCCCTCCTTACGGTTTACTTCACGGAGCATGTCCATCACCTCCTGAGTTGTCTTGCTGTCAAGCGCTCCTGTTGGCTCATCGGCCAGGATAATCTTCGGATGCGAGATGAGTGCACGGGCAATGGCAACACGCTGACGCTGACCTCCAGAAAGCTGCATGGGCAGATGATGCCAATGTTCGGCGAGCCCCACCTTTTCCAGATACTCCATGGCAAGTCTGTTTCGTTCCTTCCGTTTTACGCCACGGTAATAGAGCGGCACTGCCACATTCTCCATGGCGTTCTTGAAATTAATCAGGTTGAACGACTGGAAGATAAAACCTATCAGTTCATTGCGATAGAGCGCTTCGGTCTTCTCATTGAGGTTTTTCACCAAACGACCAGCTAATCGATATTCGCCTTCGTCGTAGTCGTCGAGGATCCCCATGATATTGAGCATGGTGCTCTTACCAGAACCTGATGGACCCATGATGCTGACCAGTTCACCCTCATCAATATGAAGATCTACGCCTTTGAGCACGTGGAGGGGTACTTCCCCAGGGTAGGTCTTGTGAATACCTTTAAAATCTATCATCGTTATTTGTCTACTTTAACTTCTTAATTATTTAAGATGGTTAGCAATACAATCGTATTCAAAGAATACATGATGCAAATATACGCATTATATTTCAATTTCATGTCCGTTTTCCTCAAAAAATATTAAATTCACCACGTTTCGCAGCGACAATGTTGTCAGGCAGGTTCACCAGATAGTCGAACTGTGCTTCACGAGGCAGGTAGAGCGCACTCTTAGCTGCAAAGTCGCTTGGTTCCACAGGTATTACACGCCCGCCACGCATCGGACGGCTCTGTAATATCTCTGCTTCTACCATCTTGTAACGGCTATAAGCATATCGGAGGAATAGCAGGGCCAGCACAGGCATACAATACTGGCTACTGGTTAACTTGCTGCCTTGGCGCAGCAAATCAGCCGACTCCCATAGTTCTGCTTCTAGCTTTCTTATATTGATCATAGTTCTGTTGCGTATTTACTTGTAATTAAAACCCTTGTATCACACTCCAACAACTCGGCAATCTTGTCGAGAGTCTGGAGGTCGGGCTGTGAAGAATTTGTACACCACTTGCTGACTGTTGTTACGTTCTTACCAAGTTGTTCTGCTAACCACTTGTTGGTTCTCTTCTTCTCAGCGAGAACTACTTTCAGTCTATTTAAATCTTTCATCTTTTCCTTTTTATATGATTTGAACGCAAATTTAGTGAATTTCTTCGAGAAAGCAAAACAATCCACTAGATTTTAATGATTTTAAAGAGAAAATAATGGAAAAACGATCTTTCTGCGTGTAATAAATCCCGCTTTGCCTATTGACGCACCACTTCCGACCTTTATGGATGAGAGGATGTCTCTCTGAATGCGTCCCGCTTTCGGTGGAGTTGCACATGGAGGCAGTAGAGTTGTACTGTCGTCTTATTCATAAACGCTGCCTGTCTCAATGGGAAGAGTGCAAGCACACGTCCCATTGTGTTTCCAGTGCAGGCATTGAAAACACCGACGGGCAATGTTTATGAGCCGACGGTGCAACACAACTTGCTTCTCCACATGCCCTCCATACCGAGAGCGGAACTGATGCATTCAGGGAAACGTTCTTTCATCCAGTCCGAAGGTGACGCTCGACAACGCCAAAGGCTAACTTGAACAGCTTCGACTTTAATCTCCCCACCCAGAGCCATGTTCCATCCCGCCATTGACTCCTTACTGTCTCATCAGCAGAGCCGAAGGGACAGCCGGAAACAATGGCGGGAGTATGGGCGAGGACACATGTCTCACGACGTGAAAATCTACGGCAGGGTATCTCCGGCAGGCTCCGAACCTTCTGCTGTAGATTTCCAGTTCATGACACAAGAGTCCTCCTAATGCCCATACAGCATTATTTAACAAATCAATTCGTTTTATTTCCTTTTTCTTCACTTTTTCGCACATTTATTCATTCAAATCACAACAATTTGTTATGCTCACCCCACCTTCAAATGCTCATACAGCTTCAGTCTAAGTACCTCGCCATTTTCGAACTCGAACTGGAACTTCCTGCGATTGAACCTTGGATTGTTCTTGTGGATGATGCGGTGGTAGTTGGGGCTGATGATAATGATGTTCGTGGAGTCGTTGTTTTGCGAACGTGTGAAGTAGTCAATGTGGTGAGCCTTGACAACGCTGTGGCCATACTCATCGCCAATCTTCTCGCTGCTGATCTCGTCGCGATAGTAGTAGAACCGCTTCAGGGTCAGGATTCACTTTCTGCCAAATGTCATGGCTTTTCTTCAATAATTTGTTTCTTTACGAGTTCCGACACCCAAACTATCTGGAGATTCTCTCAAAGTCAACAAAAACCTTAGTTACTTTATCCAGATAAAGATTTTATCCACGAATAAAGTCGTGCCAAAGATGTCGGTCTGACGACACGTTAACATTGGCACGATTGACAACGGTCAAAACATCTGTCCCATATCTATAATTAAGGTGGGACAGCAGTTTTGTGAGATGTCATTGTATGAGAATACTGAAGAATTATTTGGTGATTTCGAGGAAAATGATTACCTTTGCATCAGATATTTGACATATTGAAACAAAGCAGAACGACGCAGACAGGAAGTTTCCAAACCGTTACCTATTAAAGTTTTGCTTATCTGTAAGTGATTGATAATTAAAGGAGTAGTCATTAGACTCGCAGATACAAGTGGTATTAAAGGTATGATAACTATCGATACGACAAACATGTGTTCGCACCTGCAACGCAAGCTATTCGAAGAGGATGGCATATATCATTCTCTATGGATAGCCATGCAGGATGATCCAGAGCTGACAGCCGTAGTCCGCTCTCGCCAACTACATATCTACCGCAACGGCAAAAAGGTATTGGTGCTGGCAGGCAAGTCTGCACCAAAGATCATCAGAGATGATTCGATTTGTGAGCTTTTACAAATTGAGCGAATCAAGTGGATGGAGCAACGCTTCAATAATGCCTTAGCTGCCATCAAAGATGAGTCTGCTGCTTCGTTGAAGGCTATCAAAGAAGATGTTGCCGAACTCAGTAAATACTATGGCAGTGAGTTGTGGAAATTGGACTTTGCTGCTGATGAAACAGGGAATCTTCCCCCAGACCTCAAACGCGGAGTACTATCAGAAGATGGTATTTGGAATCTGTTCTCTGACTATCGTGATATTCAAAAGAAGAAGCAATGAAGAAACGAAAAATCAAGTATTCTGCAATATTCTTCCTCTGCTGGTTTGTCCTTTTGGTCTTGCTGGTGGATGGAATTCTGAAGTTCCAGACATTGGTTGACTATTTCGGGTCGTATGCAATTGTAGAGGTTGCATTGCTGCTATTGGTTCTTCTTCCAACACTTGCAGTTTACGCATTTACAAAAGAAAAAAAGTGATGGCAAATGCTCTGCTATATTATCTGATAGTAATCAATGTCGTGACCTTTTTGGTCTATGGCATTGATAAATGGAAGGCCAAGAAAGGTAGCTGGCGCATATCGGAAGCTACTTTGCTGATACTTGCAATCATTGGCGGTAGTATTGGCGCATTGCTTGGTATGAAGGTCTGGCGGCATAAGACGATGCATAAGAAGTTCAAGTATGGACTTCCGCTGATTCTGTTGACACAAATAGCACTTCTTTCTCTGACATCATAACTAGAAATAATTTTGAACTATGCAGATAATACTCGCTTCCGCAAAGATTATGAAAGACAAGGTGAAGTCCCTTTCGGACATCAACCTGTCAATACCCCGTTTCCAAAGTGAAGCAGAATGTTTCGCAAGGGATATGGCTCAGTACTCAGCAGAAACGATTGCAGAAATCTTAAGCTGTAGCCAACAGATTGCTGTCCAGAACAGATTACGGTATTTGCAATTCTTTGATGAAGTTCCAAAGTTACCAGCCATTCTTGCCTATCACGGTCAAGCCTACAAGCATCTGAGAGCCGAAACTCTGAATGTTGATGACCTCAATTATGCGCAGGAAAAGTTGTGGATTACTTCTTTCCTCTATGGACTGCTTCGACCACTAGATGCTATTCTTCCGTATCGAATGGAGGGCAATGTGGAACTACCAAGCGGAGATGGTCAGAATCTGTATTGCTTTTGGAAGAGTCGTTTGACTGACATCTTAATTGATACTGTTAAATCAGACGATGGTATCCTAGTACATCTTGCCACAGAGGAATACCAACACCTGTTTGACTGGCAGCGAGTCCGTAAGGAAGTTCATATTATCCAGCCATTGTTCTATGTTCGCAAAGGGGGCAATTTGAAGATGCAAGCAGTATGGGCCAAGACTTGTCGTGGAGCTATGACACGATTCATCATTGAGAATCGAATCGACAAGCCGGATGACCTGAATGCTTTCAGTTACGAAGGCTTTACGTACGAACCGAATCTTGGAGAACCAGACTATCCACATTTTATCAAATGAGTGAGTAAACAGCCATCAGGTTTCTAAAAGCAAACACTATCTGACTGTTTATCAGATACATACTTTAACATCTCCTTGGATAGTTTAGGAATCGGCATTTTTAGAATTCTCCGAGTTTTGGATGAGATTTGGGTCTGATTTTGGGTAATGGAGAAATAGAAAATCTGCGTAACCTATTGAAAATCAATTAGTTACGCAGATTTATCAGCGGAGAGAGAGGGATTCGAACCCCCGGTGCCTCTCAGCACGGTAGTTTTCAAGACTACTGTAATCGACCACTCTACCATCTCTCCAGTGCTCTTCTGTCTCGAAAGCGGGTGCAAAGGTAAGGAG
>JAEEGK010018060.1_pt1 | contig 15298 bp, 7 predicted proteins | sample 8958771 | NCBI WGS metagenome assembly JAEEGK01 (sample SAMN16246547, study PRJNA631951) | gut metagenome | biome: gut microbiome; feature: rumen; material: SC-attached | host: Bos | place: Iran: Karaj | collected 2018-10 | reverse complement strand
AATAAAGTAGTTTGGAATGTTAATTTTTGAGAATAAATAAAAGAAATAAGAATAATTTGAAGAAATAATTTTTTCATTTTTAATAATTATAAAATAATAAAAAATAAAGAATTTATAAAAAAACAAAAATTAATTAATTAAAATAAAATATAACTTAAAATAATAAAAAATGTTAGCTGAAAAAAGATCATCACTAAACAAACCAATTCAAAAACTAATATATTCTAAGGATTCTTCCTATAATTTTGGAGGAGCCCAAACAAGTGGAGATCCAAGTGTTTTAAGTTTATTTAAATCTACAAGCTCATTATCTCGTTCAATAAGGAACACATCTCCATCATCAAACCCTTTAAAATCAACAGCATCATTAATATTAAATCAAACAGGAATGTCAAATTTAAATAATAAAAATATTCCCCAAAATAATTTAAATCAAACTCAAAGTAAAACTTTCCAAAAACCAATAAGAGCAGATGCATCTTCTAATTCAATGGACATTAAAATAAGAAATATTATTCATGATTATGCTAATATAGATTGTAATGATTATACTTATGGTATTTTATCTAATTTAAAATCAAAGAAAAGAGCAATGAATTTAGATGCAATTGATGACTATGAAATTTGGAAAAAAAATTATATTTTTGAAACTGAGAATAATGTTAAAGATAATGTTTCCAATTTAAAAGATGATTTAAGTAATACTCAAAATGAAGTTTATTCTAAATTCTTTATGAAAGATGAAGAATTGATTAATTTAGTTCAAAATGATATTAATAATATTACTGATTTTTATCATGAAGTTTTAAAACAAAGAGATAATAATATTGGAATTTGTTTAAAAGGTATTATGAAATTACTTGCAGAATGTTTTAAAAATGTTAACGTTAAAATTGCTAAATTAGGGAAACAATTAGATGAAATTGGGTTTTTAAGAGAAGAAGAAATTAAAGATGTAACTGATGATAAGAAATTATATATTAAAAATTATATTGAACAAAAAAAAAGTTTTTATAATAGAATTATTTCAGAAATTAAAGATAGTGAAAAAGAACTTGTTGAACAAAGTCAAAAAGATTTAGAAGAATTTATTTTAAGATGGAAGAATGTGAAATTAAATAATTATTTAGAAGAATTAAAGCAATTATTACAATCAAAAGAATTTATTGATAATTCAGAAAGAGCAGATTTAATTAAAGAATTAAAAGAATCTCAAATGGAAATATATAATAAGAGAAATCAATTAATATTTGAAAAATTATTTAAATTACAATTTGAAGAAATTACAACAAAAGGAATTGAAGCAATTAATAAAAATTTAGATGAAATTTATGCAGAAGGAGAAAAATTATTTACAGAACATATTCAAAAACTTGTTAATGATTCTGATAATATTCAAAATAAATCTCTTCAAGAAATTGAAAACTTTAAACAACAAGTTAATACTGTTTCATATGATTTTTCAAAAGATAATCATAATGAAAAGAAGTATAATGATTATGATGAATTAAATTCAATTGAAGATTTAGTTGAAAAAGAAATAAAACCAATTTTAGATAAAAATAAAGAAGATAGAACAGAATATATTAAAAAATTAAATTCTTACATAGATGAATATGATGAATATGTAAATAATATAAGTCAAAAGATAATAAATTTATATTTAAATGTAGGAAAAGCATTTGATGATCATAAAAAAAGTTTACATCAAACAGAAAGAAATTATTTAGTATCAATAGCAAAAGAATGTGATAATGATGAAGAAATATGTAATAATAAAGAAGAAGAATTAAAAAAAATATTACATGAAATGAAAAATTGTATAAATAAAGAAGAATTAGATGAAGGATTATCAAATTCATTTAAAATAATGGATGAATTACAAGTAGAATATAGAGATTTCTTTAAAAAAGTTGATGATTTATATAATTCTCATGAAGGAATATTAAATGAAGAATATCATAAATATGAAAAAAATGCTTTGAAAATATTTGGAATATATCCTCCAGATAATAAATATGAAATTGAACAAAGAAGAAATAAAGAAAGTGAATTTTTGTCAAAGAAAAAAGAAGCTGAAGAAGAAGAAGAAGAAAGAAAGAAATTAGAAGAAGAAGAAAAAGAAGCAGAAAAAACTGGAAAAAAAGCAAAAGCTCCTCCAAAAAAAGAAAAGAAACAATTAAAAAAAGGAGAAACACCAGAAAATTTAATTCCTCCAAGAGAAATATTAGAATTTAAATCTAAATTAGGTCATGATTATTTAATTGATTTTAAATTAGATGAATTAGTTAGACATCATTTAAGAAACGTTATTTATAATAGGGATGATGATATATTTGAATTAAAACCTAAAAGCCCAGAAGAATTAGAAAGAATACAAAAAGAAAAAGAAGAAAGAGAAGCTGAAGAAAAAGAGTTATTAGAAAATAAAGGAAAGAAAAAAGAAGTTAAAAAAGAAGAAAAAAAAGATAATCCAGAAGAAGAAAATGAAATAGATTATTTAAATGAATTTGATGTTTATAATGCAGATACAAATAAAGTTTTTAATTCTCCTATAAATGCTAATAATGAAAAGTTATTAAGTGAAATTAATGATTTTAATGAAGAAAATATAACAAAAGGTTTAAATGATTTATTTGAAATGTTACAAGAAAAAATATTAAATAAACATAATAATAATGTTGAAGAAGCTAAAATTGATGATGACGAAAGAAGAGAAGAACAATTGAATGATTTAGATATTAGATTAAAATCTTTAGCTCCAAGAAAAGGTAAAATTGAAGTTGAAGAATATGATAAAAGATTATCTGAACTTGAAAAACATGATGCCAAATTAAATAAACATAAAGAAGATATTATTAAAAAGAATGAAAAAGATGATGAAGACAATAAGAAACTTTTAGAAGATTTAGAAAATAAGTTTAATAAATTAAAAGAAGAATATGAAAAATTATCTAAAGGAATTGAAGAAGAAGAAAGTTCAAAAGGTTTAGAAGATAAATTTAAAAAATTCAAAACTTCATATTATGATTTTATTGCAGATTTAAATGAAAATGAAAATTTATTAAAAAAATATTCTGAAAATAATCCAAATGCTTTAATGAATTTAAATAAAAATTTCATTTCATCTTTATTTCCTTTTTCAAAGGGAGGTACATATTCAGATAGAGAAATTGAATTTACTACAAATGAATTAAATAAATTATATGATGAAACAATAAAAACTTCAATGGAAAACAGAAAGAAAGAAAATGAAGAAAAATTAAAACAAATAAGAGATGATTGTGATAAGTTTATGAAAGATATTGAAGATAAATATAATTTAGCAAATGAAAATATAATGGCAAAAGAAGGAATAGGAAAAAAATTCGGAGCACCAAAAAGACTTGTTAATGATATTATTATTAATATTAAAATTAAATGTAATTTAGCTCAAGAAGGTCTTAATTCTTTATATAAAGATTTAGTGAATATGATAAATTCATTTAATGATATAAAAGATTTAGATAAATTAAACGAAGCATTAAATAAAAATGAATTACCTTTAAACATAAGAAAACAATTACAAAAAATAAATACTTGTGTATGGAATTATGGTAAATATATAGAAGCATTTAAACAAAATGTATTAGATACATATCAATTATCAAGAGTAATAATGAGAGAAAATATTGAAAGTCATGAAATAACAGAAAAAGAAGATATTGATTTAGATGAAAAATTAAAAAATGAAGAATTACTATCTTTAGGAATGTTAGGTAAAATATTATTAGAAGGTAATCCTCAAACTTCAAATGATCCTAAAAAAAAAGGAGGACAAAGTGGAGGAGAACCTAATTATAATAATGAAATTGGTACTATTGATGATAAAGTTAAAACTGAATGTGCTAAACTTTATGTTGGTAATTTTGCTAAATATTTAAATCCTACTGAAAAAATTGTTGATAGTTTAATACCTTTTTTAGATGGAGTTAAAAAAGAAATGGAATTGATGAGATTAAGATGTGTTAAAGATTTAAGAACTTTTTGCCAAAATTTATATAAATTTTCACTTAATATTCCAGAATGTATTATTAAATTTATCTTTGGTCATTCTTGCTTAATGAATAATAATGAAATTAAAAAATTAAGTGGAGAATTTTTATCTTCTAAAAGAACAAGTGAAAAAACAAAAAAAGAATTATCTTCAATTTTAGGTCCTTATTTAGCAAATCCATATTATTTAGATAAATTAAATGAAATGGATAATACAGAAATGAAAAGAAATGAAGATTTTATAAAAAAAGTGAATGAAACTCAATATAATTTAATAGTAAATGAAGAAGAAAATTCAAAATCATTTACAATAAGATTATTAAATAACTTTGCATGTTTATTAACATTATTCGATAATTTTATTTTTGAAGAAGAATTTATATCTCTTGGTGATGAAGAATATTTTAAAAAAAGAGAAAATTATAATGAACTATTAAAATTAAAAGCAGCAATAGAAGAAATGGGACAAAGTGGACAAGATGCAGGAAAGAAAGGAGGAAATAAAGGAGGAAATTTAGATGCTTCTTCTTTTGATTTAGATTCTAAAAGAACATTTAAAAAAGTTTATAAAGGTATTAATTTCAAAGATGGAAAAATTAATTATTATAGTTTATTTACTGAGACTGTTAAAAATATTGTTGAAAATTCTGAAGAAAAAATCAAAACTTTGGAAGATGAATATAAGAAAGATAATTGGTCTAAAAGTATGGTAGGAATTAAATTACAAAATAATAAAAATTTGTTTTTGTTTAGAAATGATTATTATAAACAACATTGCGAGCAATTTAATAAAGATATTAATGAATATATAAATAAATATAATTCTGAAAGATTACAAGAGTTAGAATATAATCAAAAATGGAAAGATACTGTTAAAGATTTAAAAGATAGTTTAGAGCAATTTCTGAAAGAAACTGGAGGTGTAATTAAAAATGAAAATAATGAAGAAGAAGCAAAAATTGATGATTCTAAAGGAAAAAAGAAAAAATAAAATAATTAAATAATATATAATTTTAATTATAACTTTTTATTTTTTGAAAAATATTTTTAATTTAAATTAATTATTTATTATTTAAATTTAAGAGTAAAAAAGTAAATGAATGAATATAAAGGAATTTATTATGGTAATCCAAGTAAACTTCATTTTTATGAAGGTGGAGCTCATTTTAAATATATTGATTTATATAATAAATTAGAAAATTTATATAAAGAACAATTATTAATTCAACCTTTAAATCAAGTAAATTTTTTTAATTATTGTTAGCTTAATAAAACAAGAAATAAAACCTCTAATCTTATTCAAAGTAAAACCGGAAATGAATCTACTTTTAGTAATTTAACTTTTAGAGAAAATTTTACTCAATTACCTTTGAGTAAATTTATTTTAAGTAAACATCTAAAAATGAATTTATCTATTTATAAAAATAAAAATTTAAATCTTGATAATTTAATATATGAAAAAAATGATACTGAGAAAAAAAGTGATTATAGTCATTCAAAGGAAAATTCAATTCATTTAAAGAATCAATCTTCAATTTCAAAGAATATTAAAAATCAATATATTAAAAAATCAAATAAAAATAATTCTCAAAATATAATAATAAAATATAACCCAATTATGACAAAAAAAAAGAGAAATGTGTCTTTAAATTTAGAAAATAATTCAAATAAACAAATAAGAAACAACAATAAAAAAATAAGTAATATTCAAAAAAATAAAAGAATAGATTTATCTGATAAAGAAAATTCAATAAGAAAATTAAATAATGAAAATAAAAATAATTCCAAAGATAAAAATTGTGTTTCATATATTCAAAGTAAAACACAAAGAGCAAGAGAATATAGTATGATTGTTAAAAAAAATAATATGGTAAATAGTATTAATCATAATTCAAGCAATTCTAAAAGTAAAAGTATAAGTAAATCTAAAAAAAAAATTAAAGGAATATCTAATTCAAATATTTCTATTATTAAACCACAATTATTTGGTGATTTTTCAGGTTTTATGAAAAAAAATAATCTAAAAAAGGAAAAAAATAAAAAAGGAATTGAAGAGAAAATTTCAAAGGAAAAGATAAGTTTAAATAAATATTTCAACAATAAAAAATCTAGAAATATAAAAAAAGATAATATGCTTTTTAAAAGTAGTTCTATTGATAATAATAAAAAAAATATTTTATCTTCTTCAATTTCAACTAATGTTAAAACTGTTTATGAACCAAAAAATAAAACATATAAAATAATCAACAATCAACAAAATTTTAATAAAAATTCTAATAATTTTATTAATAATCATATTAACGATACTATTGGTTCTAATTATACCCAATTGTATTTAAAGAAAAATAGGAATAAAAACCCTATTGAAAATAATAATTTTTTTCTAAATAGTAAAACTTTTACAACTCATAAACCTTTAATTACTTCAAGATTAAACAAAGGAAAAATTAATTCCTATAATAATTAGTTTATATATTTTTTAAAATAATCAAATAGTTAAAATAATACATTATTGTTTTACTTTATATTATATTAATCTATTAAAAAATAAATTAATATTTATTAAATTAAAAAAATGTAGTTTTTAAATATAAAAACTTTTATTTCTAAAACTTAATAAAACTAAAATATATGTAAACTTTATTGGATAAACAAATAATTTTTATCTGATTAATCGGAAAATTGATTAAAATATTTATTTCTAAATCAAATCTTTTGTGAATTTGACACTAATTATAAAAACCAAAAAATCAATTATATTCTATAATACATTAGAAATAGATTTAAAATAAATAATTTAATTTTCTCAAAATTTAAGAATAATATAAATTTCAACTAAATGAACAAATGGCTAAGAAATAAAATAAATTCCCTTTTTTCTGATAAAAAGAAATTATATGTAACAATTGGATTAATATTAGCATTTATAATTATAATAATAATAATAATAATATTTAATAGAAATTCAAGCCCTCCAAATGAACATCAAGAAAAAGAATTTATTCCATCTATATGTTATGATTCAAAAGATAATCCTTCTAAAAATTGTTTAGGAGGTTGGTTTTATAGAGTAAGAAACAAAACTTCAGAAAAAAATGCTAAATTTGCAAAAAGTCATAATTGGAATTATGTATTATTATCTTCAAATGTAAAAACAGAAGAATCAAAAAAGCTTTTAAAAGATAATATAAAATCTTTTAATGAAAATAATATATCAGTTCATATAATGTGTCTTGAAGACACAGTATATATTAACAATCCAATAACAGCATATAATGAAATATCATCAATATTAGATTATATTAATAAAGAAAATTTAACAATTAAAGGCATTCATATTGATTGTGAGCCACATGGAATAGGAAATTGGTCTTCTCTTTCAAATGAAGGAAAAAATGATATATTTGATAAATGGTTAAAAGTTATTGAAAATTCTAGAAAAGCAATAAATGAAAAAAAACCTAATATAACTTTTTCAGGAGCAGTTGCTTGGTGGTATCCTAGCAATGTTAAAGAAGGTATATTAAAAAATGGAAGAGGATATGATTTAGTTAACAAAAATAGATTTGATTTTATTTTTCCTATGATTTATGATGGAGCTGGAGGAACTGTTGAAAAAGTTATTGAAAAAAGTGATGATTATATTAATGATGGAGCTTATACTGTTATTGGTATTGGAATTGAAGAATATGATTATAATAAATTTGATAGTGTCATTAATGGAATTTTTGAAATTAGAAATGAGAGTAAATTTTTTAGTGGTGTTTCTGTTTATCCTAATTATTTATATCCTGATTGGGACAGTTATTAGATGGTTTTATTTAATTTTTTTATATTTTTTTGTTTTGTTTTTGTTTGGTTATTATTTTGATTAAATAATGAAATATTTATTTAACTTTTAATTCATTCAGAACAAAAAATGTATGAGTATTTTTTAATTATTAATTTATACATTTAAAAAAAATATATTAGATAAATATAAAACTACTTTTTATCAACTGTTATTTAGAAATTAAATTTGAAATCATTTTCATATATAAATTTCATTAAACCTAATATACAATTAATATTCTTAGAATAAAACTATTATTTTTCATAAAATAATTAAGAATCACTCTGAAGGTTAGAAAAATGAAATTTTTTTTCAATTCCTTTAACATTTAAGAATGAATTTCTCTTTTTTTTATTATTATTAATAACATCTTTCTTATTATCAATAATAATATTATCTTCTTTAAATATATTATAAAAAGCAGTAGCTTGTGAAAACCTTTTATTGATAAAATTTTTTTCTTTATCATCAAGATTTGCAGTATGTTTATGGATAATTGGGCTTTGATTTTTACTTTCTTCAATATAATTATCAGTTTTACTTAAAGAAAAATCACTTATTTTACTAAGAACCTTATTTCCTAAATTAGGATTAGGTTGAAAAATTTTTGAAGCCATATTTCTTTTATCAACTAAAGAATCCATATTACTTAAAGAACCATCAATTCCATAATTATTTCTTTTTAAATTACTAGAAATATCTTTTCCAAAATTTAATGAAATAGATTCAATCATATAATCAGATAAAAAACTAATTGAAACAACTAAAAAACCTGCAAAATAAAATTGTGCAGTTGTTATCGAAGGCAAAACAACAGCCCAAGAATTAAAAATACTAATATATTGAACAGCTATTAAAAAAATAAAATATAATAAAAAAGATGAAGTAATCATAATTAAAGGAAATATAAAGCTAATATATTTCATACTTAATAGAAGAGTAAAATTAACAGAAAAAATCATATTAGTATAAATTTTAAGTGACATATACCATAAAGTACCATAATCACCTCTATTATTAATAATTCTTCCAGCATCAGAAAATCCAACTAAATAAAACATTAAAAAAGAAAGAATAAAACCTTTAATAATATTAAAAGAGAATTTGCTTAATGAAAAAAGAGGATAAATTTCTCTACTTTCTCTATATAAAAAAGGCATAAATTTTTTAACAATTTCAGAATCACTTTCCAAAACATCAAAATCAGTAATAGCTTGAACTCCCAGAGGTAAAGCAGTAAAAACTAAATTATAACAAGTAATAAACCAATCATCAATAATAGTTTGACCAGAACCCATACAGAAAAAAGCATAAACAAATTGTATAAGAGAAAAAACACAATTTTTATAAAAAAAATATATAATCATTTTACTAATTCTATTATTATTATTTCTTCCATGAAAAAAAAGTAATTTTCTTAAAAATTTAAATTCTCCTATTGCGAAATCACTTGCTTGTACTGCTCTCATTCCTTCTTCTCCATACAATCCAATTCCTAAATGAGCTTCCATTATCATTGAAACATCATTTCCTCCATCTCCTATTGCTAAAGTTATTGCTTTTTTATCATATTTTTTTAATTGTTTTACTACTATACTTTTTTGAAGTGGAGATACTCTACAACATATTACTGTACTTGCATTTATTGCTATATTTAAAAATTTATTTGTTTGAACTTCATCATTAAATATTAATGATAATATTGGAGCTTCTATTATTATTGAAAATGGAAATTGTTTAAATGATTCTACATATGTTTTATCACCCGTATTTTTTTCTGCTTTATTATTTATTTTCTTATTTAAATTGAATAATGTACAATTACAACAACTTAGATTAATTCCTATACTACTTATATTTTTACTTAGAATATTTAATCCACTTCCATCATTTATATTGTTAACTTGATTATTTTTACTTTCACTATTTGAATTTTCATTGTTAAGATTTTCATTTTTATCATTTGATATATTTAAATTACAATCATTATTTCCATTATATGTTTTTTTCTTAAAATCATTTTCAAAAACAGTAAATTCTTTAAAAAAATTAGTAATTATTGGATTAATATTATTTTTTTCATTATGTTTATGATGAAAAAAAATACGGAAAATTTTTTGATATTTTGATATTAAATTACAACTTAAAGCAATATTTTCAGCAGTATCAACTTTATCTCCAGTTAAAACCCATATTTTAATTCCTGCCATTCTTAAATCTTTTATTGTTTCAGGAACTTTATCTTGTAATTTATCTTCTACCATTGTAGCACCAATTAATTCTAAATTTTGTTCAATTTCATCATAACATTCTTCAACTAATTTAGCTTTTTTTGCTAAATTCATTTCACATGATTTTAATTTATCATTCCATTTTATATATTCATCCTCCTCAATAATTTTATATGCTATCATTAATGAACGATAACCTTTACATGATAATTTATCTACACATTTTAAAGTAAAATTAGAATAAATATCATTTTTGGAATTTTTACTCATTCTTTTACTTATTTCACAATCAGCTCCTTTTGAATATAATTTAATAACATTATTTTTATTTCTGATTATAATACTCATTCTCTTTCTTTCAGATGAAAAATTTAATATATTTAAAACTCGAAAACTTTGAATTGTATCTCCAATTCTTATTTCTCTTAAATCATTAGAAGATTGTAAAAAAGCAAATCCTTGCTCATAACAAGTTTTAACTAATTCAACATCATCTGGACTAACGCCAGAATATTCTGCTACTTTAATACAAACACATTCATGTGCTATTGATATTGCTGTCCAAAATTCATTTATTATTTGAATTTCTTTATCAACACAAATATATGATGAATTATTTAAATTATTCATTTCTACTGATACATTTGGACTTATATTTTTCTTTATTAAATTTCCAAAATAATTTCTTGGGATTTTTATTATTGGAAAATTCTTTTTTATTTTTCTTGTTTGAAATTCATCATTTATATAATTATTTTCTTTTATTGGTTTATATGATTCTTTTAATGTTCTATCATATTCATAACATTTACCATATATTACACAATATTTAAATTCCATTTTATTTGATGTTAAAGTTCCTGTTTTATCACTAAATATATAATTTACATTTCCTAATTCCTCATTTATTGAAACAGATTTTGCTTTGGCGAATTTTCTTCTTTTCTTTGAATACATATCAACATCCCATGATATAAAAATTCCTTGTCCAATTTTTACTATTTCCATTGTTATTATTAAACTAATTGGAATTAAAGTATTTAATAAAAGAAAATATGTAAAAAATGTAATAAAACTTTCCATATTTATTGTGCGTTCTAATAAAATATATTTTTGATAAAAAAATTTATGTTCTTTATATTTTTCATGATGAATAAAAGAACTTATTCCACATAATATCATTAATATTAAAAATATACCAATTAAATATTTATTCATTTTCTTTTCTATAATAGACATTTTAGTTCTTGGCATTTTTGAATTTAATATTATTTTATTATTCATTCCAGTATAAATCACAAACCCAACAATCCAACTTGTATTTTTTAAAACACTTCCTTTCAATAACATTTGCCTTTGTGTAATAGGAAATTTACAATCATTAATTTCAGTAATATTATTATTATTATTATTATTATTAATATCATTATTATTTTTTTTTTTAATTTTAATACTTATATTAATTCTTCCATCTAATTTATGTAAATCAGAATTAGGTGAATCACATTGACAAAAGCCTTCAATAAACATATTAAAAAAATTTTTACAGTTTTGTACTTTTTCCTCAGGAGTTTTTAAATTATTTTTAAAAAATCCAGATAAACCATTATTGGCAATTTTAGGTTTTAAATTTTTTTCTCCATCCAAAGATGAAGTTTCAACATAAGACATTCCTTCATTTAAACTACTATCAACAATAAACATATCAGCTGGAATTTGTTGATTTTCTAAAACTAAAATTAATTCACCAACATTAAGTGAAGAACTTATATTTTTTATAAACCTACCATCTCTATAAACTATAATTTCTTCATTATTATTTAATCTATCATATGTTAATCTCGATAAATCTTCTATTAAATCTCTTATCATACTTACTAGTAAAACAAATAATAATGGAACTATTGCAGTTATTGAAGTTAAAGGACTAATTAAAGGAATTGATTGTATTATTGCTGTTGATAAAAAATATACATTTGGTAATCTTGCAAATTGAATTAATAAACTTTTTGGAATAAATGTTAAAATATTATATTTTGTTGTACTTATTGTATTATTTGAATGATTATATTTTGCTTTATTTTTCTTATTATTATTTAAAAAAAATTCATGGAATTTTACTTTATTTGTTAATGATATTATACCTAATGAATGTGAACTTTTATATTCTTTAACATTTTTATTCTCAATTAAACTATATAGATTTTTAATATTATCTTTATATTCTTGTGGATCAATTCCTTTACATTGAATACTATCTTTATTTAAAATTCTATTTTTTCTATTATTTTGAATCAATGAATTTCCTATAAATTGAGTATTTATTGGTAGAGTATTATTCATGTTTAAACTAGTGATCGTTAATTTATTTTCATTTTCATTTTTATCATTTGGCCTTTTATTTTCTTTTACTTGATGAGAAATTTTAATTTGAACAGTATTTGAAAGATCCTGAGAAACATTCCAAAAATTTTCTTTTTTCTCATTCATTATTTATTTTTTAAAAATATAAAGAAAATATTATATTAATATAATTTTAAATTAAAAATTAATGTTAGTCAAACTTTCATTTATTTCATTTTACTTTATTTTTTATTCCAATCACAACAGATTTTTAAAACAAAACTTCTAGTATCAAATTCCAAAGTTTGATTATTTAAATTCGAAATACGAATAATACCATTTTGTGGATTTCTACTTTGTAAATTCAAATAAATTTTATTAAAATTAAAAGGTCTATTATTCCCATCTTCCCATTTTTGAACTTTTCCATGATTAATTAAAATAAATTTAAATTCAAAATCAGTACCACTAATATATGAAATTTCCTTATTCCAATAATTTCCATTTTTCCAATTTAATTTTAAAACTTTTCCTTGATTCCATTTTCCTAAATCATCTAAAGATCCAATGACTCCAACTTCTTGTCCCATTTGAGTTTGATATTTCATTTCAAAAATTATTTTATTAATTCTAATTTGGCGATTTATTATATTATTATTACCGAAATTTCCATAATTTTGAGGAGTATTAAATTGAGTATTATATATTTGAGGATTGTAATTTGAATTATTAAAATCTTGTTGATTGAAATTTGGATTGTCTGAAGTTTTTACTATTTTCTTTTCAATAGGTGGTTTTTTTGATATTATATCTTTTTCAATTTCTAATGCTTCTTTATATATTTTTTCATATAATTTTCCTTCAAAATTATATATTTTATAATTTTTCAATACACTTATTGGAATTTTATATAAATCTAATGGATTGTCTATTTGAATCTTATTTTGAGGATTTATTTTTGAATTTATATTTTCAGTATTTAAGGATGGTGGATATTGGGAAATGAGAATGTTTTCACTTTGCATTTTTTAATATTAAAATTTTTTTCTAATATGATTTATTTTAATGATTTTATACTTTTAATAATTTTTATTTAAAAGAATTGTTAATTTTTTTGGAAATAAATGAATTCTTTTTATTTTAATTATATAATTTCTTTAGATTAAATTTATCAATAAAATAAATAAATTAACTTTTTTTAAAACTCAAAAATTTTTAGTGACTTTTATTCATATTTATGATTCATTCAATGGTATACATTTTATTTTAGCAATTAATAATTTATTATTCTCAACATTTTTTTGCTTGATTTTCAAATTTTTATTTATATTTTTCAAAAAAAGATTTCATACAGAAATATATATGAAAATGAAATAAATCAATGATTTAAACAATGTAATTAATTTTTGTATTTTATTCTTTAATTTAATTCATTATTATATGCTGAATGATTAATAATTTTTTAACTTATTTATAATTTAATTTTAAAAAAATAATGATTTAGGGTGATAGATATTTCATAAATTACAAAAAAATAATATAAAATGAAAACAAAAAAATGACTTAAAAAATAGTGAAAAAACTTTCAAATATTTGAAATAATGAAAATATTTTATGGAGCAATTATGATTTTCAAATTTTTTTAAATATAAATTTATTTTAAATCATTTACTACCCCAATGAATAACATCATATTATTTGAATTAGTATCTTTAATTCTTTTATCCCTAATCATATAAATAAAACTATGATCTACATACATATATGTTATTTTATTCTCTTCAGGCCCAGCAGAAGTAGGCTCATCCATTACTATAGCAGTAACAGCTGCAGCTTCAGTTCCTTTTTCATCAACTTCAATAAAAGTTTTATGAAGAATATCACTAATATGTAAAGGTATTCCTTCATTTAAATTAGTAAATTCAGCAAAATCTGTAAAGGCTTTTTTCATTTTCATTTTTGTGAAAGTATTTACTAAAGATTCTTTATATTCTAATTTAAATTTTGGTAAATATAATTCAACATCTGATGTTATTTGTAATTTATTAATTAATTTAGTAAAATCTAATTTTTCTTTTTTCATATAATTTAAAGATGAAGAATATACTTCTTTTTTAGGTAATATAATCACCATACTTAAATTTTTATCTTCATAAGGTAATTCTATCATTTGAATTTTTTTATCTTCATAATAATTTACACTATCAAAAGATTTATACATTGTATCAACTTTAACTATTTTATTATTTGAATTTTTAAAATCTCTTTTTTCTGTATTTTCCACTTTAAATTGATCTTCCCAATTAGCTTTAAAATAAACAGCATTTAATAAAATCATTCTCGTTTCTTCTGGAATTTCATCAATTATATGATTTATTTTCCCATTTGTTTTCTCACTACACCATTTATTTACTTGATCAGCACTTTGTAAAGGTTCAATTAATGCATTATATTTTTTACAAAATTTTATAAAATGAGGTTTTATTTTATCTTTTGTCATTACTGCATTTGCTATTTTCACATATTTATTTTTTGAATCATATATTTGTAAAATTTGAGAATTCACATTATTTATTCTTAATTGAGATTTTTTATCTATTTTTGAATCAGGAATTAATGCTTGTAATATTTCTTTTTGAGTAATACCTGATGCTCCATTTGAAACAAGACTCACTATTTGATAAATTGATAATGGAGAAATACAAATATTTTTATTAGGATCGTTATATAAATGAGAAAATAAAGTAGTTTGGAATGTTAATTTTTGAGAATAAATAAAAGAAATAAGAATAATTTGAAGAAATAATTTTTTCATTTTTAATAATTATAAAATAATAAAAAATAAAGAATTTATAAA
>JAEEGK010018059.1_pt1 | contig 15300 bp, 13 predicted proteins | sample 8958771 | NCBI WGS metagenome assembly JAEEGK01 (sample SAMN16246547, study PRJNA631951) | gut metagenome | biome: gut microbiome; feature: rumen; material: SC-attached | host: Bos | place: Iran: Karaj | collected 2018-10 | reverse complement strand
GATGGGGTATTTTTTGAAATGCTCCAGATGGGCCCGGGACACGATCTCATACAGATTCCGGATGCCCTGCTGTTCCTTCACCAGAATGATGATGTGCTTGGGCTGGCGGCGTCCGTCAAAGTCCCTCCGCAGGCGGGAGATGATGGGCCCCAGGTCGCTGAGCCTTTCCGCCCCCTTGGCCCGGAGCATGGCATAAAAGGCGTTCAGCAGGAGCCCGCAGGTGGCGGCGTCGTCGCTGGCCCGGTGGTGGCGGAACTCCGGCAGGCCCAGATGGGCGGCGGCGGAGTCCAGGCTGTGCTTCTTGATGGGCAGCAGGCTTTGGGACAGGATCAGGGTGTCCACCCCCGTGGGATCGAAGGGGATGGCGTGGCGCCTGCAGCCCTCCGCCAGGAAGCCCAGGTCGAAGTCCGCGTTGTGGGCGCAGAGGACGGAGTCCCCCGCAAAGTCCAGGAAGGCCCGCAGCGCCTCCTCCTCGGAAGGAGCGCCGGCCACGTCCTCATCCCGGATGCCCGTGAGCCTGGTGACCTCCGTCGGAATGGGCATGCCGGGGTCCACAAAGGTCTGGAACCGGTCCAGCTCCCGGGACCCCCGCATGCGCACGGCGCCGATCTCCGTGATCCGGTCCCGGTCCGCCCGGAGGCCGGTGGTCTCCAGGTCGAAGGCCACGAATTCGTCGTCAAAGCCCGCGTCCCCGGGTCCGGTGACCGCCACCCGGTCGTCCACATCGTTGATGAAATAGCCCTCCACGCCGTAGATGACCTTGATGCCGCAGGCCTTTCCGGCTTTGCACAGCTCCGGGAAGCCCTGCAGCACCCCGTGGTCCGTGAGGGCTACGGCGGGATGGCCCCAGCGCGCGGCCGTGGCCACCATCTGGGAGATGTCCGTCAGGGCGTCCAGCTGGGAGTAGCGGCTGTGCATGTGCAGCTCCACCCGCTTGTCCCCGGGGGCCGTGTCCTCCCGCCTGGGCTTGGGCAGCTCCATCACCGCCGTGGGCTCCATGGCGATGTCCCCGTGCCAGCGGTCATAGCTCACCACGCCCGCAATGCTGCAGTACATGCCGTCCGCAACCTGCTCCAGCCCCGCGTCGTCCTCCTTGAGGAAGCGGGATACGTGCAGGCTGCCCTCATAGTCCGTGATGTTGAAGGAGAGGATCTTCCGTCCGCCCCGCACCTCCCGGAGCTCCCGGCCGAAGATCTCCCCGGTGACGGTGACCCGCCCGGATTCCGGGGTGAGCTCGCCGATGGGAACGCTGTGGCCGGTGACGCGCCTGCCGTACAGCACCTTGCCCTGTGCCTTCCGGGCCTGCTTTTTCTCCGGGGCCTCCGCCAGACAGGGGCGGATATCCACCCGGTCCAGGCTGAACTCCCGGGCGATGCGCTCCTCCGCGGTGCTCAGCACCACCGGCGCCGGCACCGACTTGAACTCCACCTCCAGACGCAGGGCGGCGTTCTCCCGGTCCAGGGTGCAGCCGTGGACCATGGCCGTATCGAGACCGCTGCGCAGGGCGGCGTCCGCGTCCATGCAGCAGGGAAACATTTCGGAAAAGGGGATCTGTTTCTGTTCCATCGTTATCCTTTCGCAGAATGGTATGGTCACATCGGTCCGGCAGCCCCAGGGCCGCCGGACCGGAAGGTTCAGGGGATCAATAGAAGGTCGCCAGCGTGTTTTCCGGCTTTTCCGCCTTGTCGCAGCTCAGGGTGAGCAGCACGGGAAGCACGTCCCTGCCGGAGCGCTGCAGCTCCACCTTTGCGGTGAGCTCCACCCAGCTCCCGCTCACCGGCTGACCGGCGGGGTCGCATACGGCGGGGAAGCCCAGGAAGGTGATATCCGCTTCGCAGCAGGTCATCACCTGCCGTCCGAAGCCGAAGCGGCCCGGGCGCTTGTCCCGGCTCTTTACCACAAAGCCGTGGAGGCGGATGATCTTGCCGTCGTACTTTTCCGGCTCCTCGGAGATGTCCCGCTCCCACTCGGCATAGTCCCGGTCCTGGATCTCCACCACGTCCGCGTCCAGGTCATAGGGCAGCTCGTCCGGGGTGTCGTCCGGCTCCTCCGTCCCGTCCGGGAGCTGGAAGAAGATGGGCACCTGCCGGGAGGCGGCCCGCACCACCTTGTGCAGGCTCACCCGATCCGTATCCGGCGTGCAGCGATTGAAGATCACCACCGTGCTGTCCTTCAGCTTGTCCGCCGCCAGAGCCCGCATGTTGGCGTTGTAGCGCAGGAAGGTGCCGGCGTCCGCCACCACGAATTTGCGGAAGGGGAACCAGTTTTCCGGGAACCGGGCGAACAGGTCCGCCTCCTGCCACATGCCGTTCAGCTCCAGCAGTACGGTGTTGCAGTTCGTCTCGTCCTCCAGGGCGTTCAGCCGTTCCGGGGTGATCTCCTCCAGCTCCGTGATCTGCCGCACCGCCATGTTCAGGCCGGGGATGGGCTCCATCTCCTCCATGCCTTCCTCGGTCTGAAGCACCAGCGGGCGCATGTCCTTGGGCACGCCGGGGCCGGAGAGCAGATTCTGGATATAGGTGGTCTTGCCGGCTTCCAGGAAGCCCGCAAAGACGTATACCCCCAGATCCTCGCGCTTTTTCTTCCTTGCCATTTCAAATGCCTCCGAAGGCCGCGCTGAGAGCGTCTTCCTTCAGCCCGGCGCCGATGACGCAGATCCGGCCCGTCACCTCGGGGCTGCCGGTGCGGAGCTGCTTTTCCCCGGGCACGTAGTCGAATTCCAGCCAGCCGCCCTCCGGATCCGGGACGATGCCCTTGGCCCGAAGCACGGGGCCGAAGCGGGCCTCGTCCTCCAGGGAATCCAGGATGGCCTCCAGCTCGCTGCGGCTGTACGCCCTGGGCGTTTCCCGTCCCCAGCTCTGGAACACCTCGTCCGCGTCGTGCTCCCCGTCGTGGTGGTGATGGTGGTGATGGTCGTGGTCGTGATGGTGTTCATGCTCATGCTCATGTTCATGTTCATGTTCATGGTCATGGTCGTGGTCGTGGTCATGGTGATGCCCGTGCCCGTGCTCATCCTCGTCGTCGTCATCGTCGTCATCGTCGTGATGATGCCCGTGCTTGTGCTCCGCCTCCTCCAGCAGGGCCTCCGCCCAGCGGCCCGCCTGGGCAGCGGCGCCGTAGATCTGCTTGCCGTCCAGCTCGTCCCAGGGGGTGGTGACCAGGGCCACGTCTTCCCGGATGGAGCGGAGGATCTCCAGGGCGGCGTCCAGCTTCGCCTGGGGCATGCCCTGGGTGCGGCTCAGCACCACCAGATCCGCTGCGGCGACCTGGTCCGTATAGAATTCACCGAAGTTTTTGGCGTACATCCTGCAGCGCAGGGCGTCCGCCACGGTGATGCGGGCGCCGGGCTTCACGTCGGTCCGCTTCAGACCCGCCACGGCGGCGGCCACGTCGCTGAGCTTGCCCACGCCGGAGGGCTCGATGAGCACCCTGTCCGGATGGAAGCGGTCCAGGGCCAGGTCCAGGGCGGAGGCAAAATCTCCCACCAGGCTGCAGCAGATGCAGCCGGAATTCATCTCCGTGATCTCCAGGTCCGCGGTCTGGCCGCCGGCCTCCCGGAGAAAAGCGCCGTCTATGCCGATCTCGCCGAATTCGTTTTCGATGAGCACCAGCTTTTCCCCCTGAAAGGCCTCCCGGATCAGCTTCCGGATGAGGGTGGTCTTGCCCGCGCCCAGGAAGCCGGAGAAAATATCGATGACAGTCATGGTGAACCACTCCTTTGTACGTGTGTGCATGGCGCCGGGAAAAACAGACGGAAGGGCCCGCCCCCGGCGGACCCTTCCATTATACCGTTTTCTCTCCCTGCGGGCAATACCCCGCAAAAGAATTTCGGAACAGGCTCAGTGCTCCCGCTCCGCCTCCGTATCCCGGAACAGCAGGGAGATGCACCAGACCCCGGCGATGCCCACCAGCGTGTAGACCACGCGGCTGAGCAGACCGGCGGCCCCGCCGCAGAGCCAGGCCACCAGGTCAAAGCGGAATATGCCCACCAGACCCCAGTTCAGCGCACCGATGGTGGCAAGGGTCAGGGCGATCTTGTCCACGATCATGGACGATCCCTCCAAACATAGCATTCGGCTTCTCCTCCAGTATGCCCGGGGAAGAAAGCATTATGCGTCCGGGCATGCGGCGCGGAGCGCCGTTTTTTGCAGTCCGGAAAAACGATCCGCCCGGGAAGGTCACGGACCTTCCCGGGCGGGCGCAGAGGGGGTTCAGCTTTCCGTCAGCAGCTTTCGCGTTTTCCATTTGCCGCTGAAATAATAGACCATGCAGATGATCATGGGACCCACGCGGGCCAGGGCGTTGCCCCACCAGTAGCTGGCGACGCCCAGGTGGAAGATCGCCTCGAAGAGCAGGCTGATGCCCACGCGGAACACCACGTCCAGAATGCCGATGACGAAGCCCATGGAGGCGAAGCCGGAGCCGTTCACCATGGCGAAGAAGGGGCCCATGAGGGCGCCGCAGTAGAAGGTGGCAACCATGATCTGCATGAATACGCGGCCCAGCTCCACCACCTCGGGGTCCTTGGTGAAGATGCCGTACAGCGCGTCCCCCCAGATGAGGCCCACGGCGGAGGTGACGGTCGCCAGGATCATGGTGCAGGCCAGGGTGCCCCAGACGGTCTTTGTGCACCGGTCCGGCTTCCTGGCGCCCAGGTTCTGCCCGATCATGGTGGAGGCGGCGCCGTCCACGCCCATGACGAACACGTTGCACAGGCGCTGGATCTTGTTGCCCACGCCGTTGGCGGCGGTGGCAACCAGGCCGAATTCATTGACCTTGGCGGAGCAGAACATGAGGGAGAAGTGGATGGCGACGTTCTGCACCACCCTGGGGATGCCCAGGACCAGGATGATCTTCAGGGGCTCCCAGCGGATCTTAAAGGTATCCCAGTTGAATTTCAGGTCCAGCAGGTCCCGCTTGCGGTAGAGGTAGATGCAGGAGGCCAGGCAGGAGCCCACCTGGGAGGCCGCGGTGGCAATGGCGGTGCCCGCCGCGCCCAGGCCGCACCAGGCGACCAGGATCACGTCCAGGACGATGTTCACCACCGCCGCCACGATGATGAAAAGGAGCGGACGCTTGCTTTCGCCCATGCCCCGGAGCACGCTGCATATGGCGTTATAGATGAATACCGCCGGCATGGCTATGGCGGTGATCTCCAGGTACTGCACCGCCCCGGCAACGGCCTCCTCGGGGCAGTTCAGCCAGTTCATGATCTCCCAGCGCAGGGCCAGGGTGCCCGCCATGAATGCCACGCTCAGCAGGATCATCCAGCTGAGGAGGGTGCCCACGGTGTGCCGGGTCTTGGTCTGGTCCCCGGCGCCGGTGAGCTGGGCGATATAGATCTGTCCGGCGGTGGAGAAGGCCACGGCCAGGGGGGTGACCAGATCCGCCACCTCGCTGCCCACGTTCACCTGGGAGGTGCCGATCTTATCCGTGAACTGGCCGATGACCGCCAGGTCCACGGAGGAGTACAGCTGCTGGATGAGGTTCGTGGCGATCAGGGGCAGGGCGAAGGTGAGAAGGGTCCTGATGATGCTGCCCTGGGTCAGATCCGTGCCGATCCGGGCGCTCTTATCTGCGGCCATAGGCATATCTCCGGCTGCAGGCTCTGTTGAATGTGCTGTCGGTCAAAACACAACGGTCCTTTCTGTGCTGAGAATGAATGCGCGGGCCGGGGATATGCGCGGGCATATCCCCGGCCCGGACAGTATGGAAAGATCGCTCAGAACCGGGGGGCGTTGGGGTTGCGGATGCTGATGGTATCCGCGCTGTTCACAAAGAGCTCGCCCTCGGTGTTCCGCTGGGCCTCCCAGTAGCCCATGGGGGGCTCGTTCAGGTGGGCGCCCTCGGCGACCAGCTGGGCCCGGAGCTCCTTGCCGTCCACCTCTCTGGGCAGGATCTGCTTCTGGACGCAGGTGGCGGCGGCGTGGCCTGCGGCCTGGCCCATGCTCATGCTGGTGGCGATGATGCGGGTGGCGCCCAGGGCGTGGAACTCGGCGCTGTAGCAGCGGCCGGCGACCAGGAGGTTGTCCACACCCACGGCCACCAGGGACCGGTAGGGGATCTCGCAGTAATCCCTGGGGTTGGTGCGCAGCTCATAGCCGTCCAGGGGCACGAAGGGATGCATCATGAAGTCGTTCTGGTCCTGGGCGGGACGGGCCACGGCGTTCCCGAAGGGCTCCTTGTAATGGACGTGGCGCACGGCGCAGTGTCTGCCCGGGGTGGGAACGTGGGTATCCAGGACCTCGGGGAACAGGGCGATGCCGTCCTCGAACTTGCTGCCGCCGGCCACGTCGATATCCCGCATGACATACTCGCCGATGATGCGGCGGGAGTCCCGGATGCCGTTCATATCGGCCATGCTCACCAGCTGGGCGTTCTCAAAGCCGGGGAGGTACTTCTTCATGAAGTTGGTGAAAAGGTAGACCTTCCGGTGCTGGTCCACGATCTGCCGGGTCAGGTCCTGCACGTCGTCATTGTGGCAGTCAAAGCTGTGGGTGGCGTCCAGGGTCACGTCCTTGCAGTCGGAGGGGCTGTCGTTGGGCACGGGATAGATCAGGTTGCCGGGGCTCAGGATCTCCGGCAGGTCCCCGTTGGCAATGGCCTCGTCCTGCTTGGCCATGAGCAGCATCATATTGGCGCCCTCGGGACGGTTCTTCATCCACTCCCGCTGGGCGGCCTGGTATTTGTCCAGATTCACGTAAGCGAGACGGAAGCCCATGGTGACGGACTGGCACAGGCCCAGGTAATCCGCGCCGCTGACCTCCGTGGGCACGCCGGCGGCAAAGGACAGGTCCGCGTCGCCGGTGCAGTCGATGAACACCCGGCCGGTGACCTCGATCTTGCCGGACTTGCAGTATACGATGACAGAGGTGATCCTGCCGTCCTTCACCTCGCAGTCGCACACATGGGCGCCGTACAGGATGCGGCAGCCCGCAGCCAGGAGCATCTGCTCCATCATGACCTTGCCCGCCTCGGGATCGATGGTGGGCAGATGGGGCCGCACGATGGCGTGGCCCGCCTTGTCCATGCGGTCGATGAATTCCTTGGCGTAGCCGTCCACATAGCCCGCCATGCCGGTGATGTAGCCGTTGGTGTACAGGCCGCCCAGGGATTCCCGCCACTCCAGCAGGATGGTCCGCTTGCCGTCGCGGGCAGAGGCCAGCGCGGCGGCGAAGCCGGCGGGACCGCCGCCGCACACCACCACATCCGCGTCAAATCTACGACTGGTGAGAAGCATTTCTTTTCCTCCATTCTGTGCGCGTCCGCAATGGACGCCCGCCGCAGCTCGGCTGCGGCTCCATTTATTAAAAAACTATCTCTGCCGTTTATCATAGGCTCTTTTTTTCTGAATGTCAACACCGCAGAAGTCCCTCGGCCCGGGCAGCGGTCCGGCATGAAAACCGATTGACAGCGGGGCGATTCCGGGGGATAATACAGGAAAGCGCCCGGCCAGGGCAGCTTTTGTGAACCTGCGCGCATAAATTCCGGACGGAGGTGGTCCCCGGTGGAGGACAAGCCCCTGGGCATATATATCCACATCCCCTTCTGCGCCTCCCGCTGCGCCTACTGCGACTTCTGCAGCACGGCGGACAGGGGAGACCTGATCCCCGGGTATCAGCAGGCCCTGATCCGCCATATGCGGGAGACCGCCGGCAGGATGCAGCGGTACCTGGTGGATACGGTGTATTTCGGCGGCGGCACCCCCAGCTGGTACGGGGCGGAGCGGCTGGCGGAGCTGTTCGGGGAGATCAAGGAGCTGTTCCGGGTCCGCATGGACGGGGAGGTCACCCTGGAGGCCAATCCGGACAGCGTGACGGAGCGGGACCTGCGCCTTCTGCGGAAGGCGGGCTTCAACCGCATCAGCATCGGCGCCCAGACAGCCAACGACGAGATCCTCCGCTTCCTGGGCAGGCGGCATACCTGGGCCCAGGTGGAGGAGGCCGTATCCGCCGCCCGGGCCGCGGGCTTTGACAATATCAGCCTGGACCTGATCTACGGCCTGCCCTCCCAGACCCGGGAGGACTGGGCGGATACCCTGAGCCGGGCCATGGCCCTCCAGCCCAGGCATCTTTCCTGTTACGGCCTGAAGGTGGAGGAGGGGACCCCCCTGTGGGCATACCGGGATTCCCCCAGCCTGCCGGACGACGACGCCCAGGCGGACCTGTATCTCTACGCCGTGGATACCCTGGCGGCGGCGGGGTACGCCCAGTATGAGATATCCAATTTCGCCCGCCAGGGCTATGCTTCCCGGCACAACCTGAAATACTGGAACCAGGAGGAGTATCTGGGCTTCGGCGCCTCGGCGGCCTCCTGGCTCAGCGGGCGGCGCTTCACCCTGATGCCGGATGTGGAGGGCTATATCGCCGCCATCCGCTCCGGCGGCGAGCTGGTGAGCGAGCTGGAGGACGTGAGCCTGTACGAGCAGGCCTCCGAATACGTGATGCTGCGCATGCGCACCGCCAGAGGCATGGACCCGGAGGAGTACGAGAGCCGGTATCACAACAGCTTCGAGCCCCTGGAAAAGCTCATGGAAAGCTACGTGCGCCTGGGACTTGCCCGGCAGACGGGGAAGCGCTGGCGCTTCACCCCCAAGGGCTTCCTGCTGTCCAACCGGCTCATCGGGGAGCTGCTGGACGCCCAGGCGGAGCAGAAGTACCACATGGGCATTCCCTGGCGGAAAGAGGATTATTACGACACCCTGTTCGAACCCTGAGGAGGCAAGCGATGTCATACAAGCATTATGGACCCAGGACCCGGAAAGGCCGGGGCTGGCTGCTGGGGAGATGCATTTTTCTGCTGGTGCTGCTCCTGGCCTGCGGGGCCGTGTTTCTCCGGGCCAGGAGCAGCGTGCTCCCGGACCGGGTGATGCCCGGCGTGCAGGTCTGGGGCGAGGAGGCGGCGGGCCTGGACCGGGAGCAGGTGCGGAGCATGCTGCGCAGCGGGGGCTACGACGCCCTTGCGGGAAAGACGTTCACCCTGGTCCTGCCCGGTGAGGAGCTGACCCTGCCCCTGGAGGAGCTGGGCCTTGTGCCGGATATCGAAGCGGAGACGGACGCCATCCTGGCCTGGGGCCATACGGGGGACCGGAACCGGGACGCCCTGGACCGGCTGCTGGGCCGCACCGGCACCCCGGAGCCCTTCCCCCGTCAGCCGGAGCTGACGCTGAACGAGGCCCCCCTGCAGGCGCTGTGCGACAAGGCCGCGCTGGACCTGGACCGGGACCCCGTCAGGCCCGTGGTCTTTGCGGATGAAAAGGGCCTGGAGGTCACCCTGGGGATCCCCGGCGCGAGGGTGGATAAGGCCGCCCTTCTGGAGACCATGCGGGAAGCCCTGGAGAGGGGCGAATACACGGCGGAATACAGTCCCGAGGTCATCCCCGCGGAGACGCTGGAGCTGGAGGGCTTCTGGGAGGCGTATCACACCGAGCCCGTGGACGCGGTATTCGACGATACCTATCAGGTGAAGCCGGAGCAGCCGGGGCAGACCTTTGACCTGACGGCGGCGGAGAAGCGCCTTGCCTCCGCGAAGGCGGGGGAGAAGCTGCACTTCCCCCGGATCGTCCTGCAGCCGGAGGTCACGGCGGAAATGCTGGAGGGCCTGCTTTTCCGGGATATGCTGGCCGCCATCGACACCCCCCTGACGGACAATGCCGTGCGCACGAAGAATATCGAGATCGCCGCCTCCATGCTGGACGACACCATCCTGCTTCCCGGGCAGATCTTCTCCTATAACGGCGCCCTGGGGGAGCGGACGGAGGAAAAGGGCTACGGCCCCGCCACCGCCTATTCCGGCGGCGAGCTGGTGGAGGAGATCGGCGGCGGCATCTGCCAGCTCTCCAGCGCCCTGTACTACTGCGCCATGCTGGCGGACGAGGTGATCCTGGAGCGCACCAACCACCGGTATTACCAGACCTACGTGCCCTACGGCATGGACGCCACCGTGAGCTGGGGCGGGCCGGATTTCCGCTTCCGGCTGAAGGACGAATACCCCATCCGCATCCTGGCCCGGATCGTGGGGGACCAGCTCCGGGTGGAGCTCTGGGGCACAAAGACGGACGAAGTCCGGGTGGAGCTGGAGTATACCGTGGACGCGGTCTACCCCCATGGGGTGGTATACTATGAGCACAAGCGGGTGAAGTCCGGCAAGCGGGTCATTACGGACTACGGCCGGGACGGAATGCAGGTCACCACCTACCGGGTGTACTATGACGCGGAGGGAAATCTTCTGGAAAAGGTGCAGGAGGCGGTGAACGTGTACGCCAGCCGGGACGAGGTCATCGTCGTGGCCCCCGGGGAGAGACCGAAGCAGTAAAGGCAGAGAAAAATACCCCGCGCACACCGGGTCTCGGTATGCGCGGGATATTTCTTCGGGCTCGGGGCGCTACCGCAAGGTGCGCAGGGCGTCCCGGAGCATGGCGCTGCTGACCACGCCGAGAAGGGACAGCACCACGGTGAGGATCACCGCGATGAGCAGGGCGCACCAGAAGGAACGGGCATAATTCCTGCGGTTAAGGTTCTCATTGTTGAAGGAATAGACGATGAGCAGGATAAAGCCCACGATGGGAATGGCAAAGAGGATGCTGTAGCCGAAATAGGCCCAGGGGCTGAGGGGCTTATACTCGGGCGGGATCTGGGACGAGCCGGAGGGCGAATAAGGGGAATAGGGGGGATCCTGCGCTGGCCGGGTCGGCTGGGCATAGGCCTGCTGATAGGACTGCTGGCTCTGGCCCGCGCCGTATTGGGGCTGGGCGCTGCCGCTCTGGCTCGGGATCGCCGTGCCGCAGTTCGTGCAGAATTTTTCGTTCGGTCCGATGGGCGCGCCGCAGTTGGGACAGTTCATCCGTGTTTCCTCCTCTGTATGGATTTGTCTGCCTGTAAAATACTATAATACGCCCATGCGGGAAAGTCAAATCCGCGCCGGCTCCCGCCCTTGCAAAAAGCGCCGTTTTGCGGTACACTGACCTCAGCCGGGGAGACCCGGCGGGAATGACAATAGAGAAAGAGGGATACGTCCATGCATTTCATCATCACTCTGGTCCTGGGCATCCTGGCCGGCTGGATCGCGGGCAAGATCATGAAGTCGGAGCAGAATCTGATCATCAACCTTATCCTGGGGCTGGTGGGCGGCCTTGTGGGCGGCGCCATCGGCAGCCTGCTGGGCATCAGCGGCGGCTGGATCGTTGGTCTGATCCTGGCCGTGGCGGGCGCCTGCCTGCTCATCTGGCTGTATCGGAAGCTGTTCAAGAAATAATCTGCGAAGGGAGGCGCTGCTGCCGTGCATATCATCGTCACCCTGATCCTCGGCGGGATCGTGGGCTGGCTGGCGGGCAGGATCATGAAGTCCGAACAGAACGTCCTGGTGAACGTCATCCTGGGTCTTGTGGGCGGCGTCGTGGGCGGCTGGATCGGCAGCCTGCTGGGCATCAGCCTGCGGTGGGTGCTGAGCGTGGTGCTGGCCATCGGCGGCGCCTGCCTGCTCATCTGGCTGTACTGCAGACTGTTCGGAAAATAAGCGGGGCGAGCCAGTCCGGCGCCGTCCGCCCGCCGCATCGGCCTTTTCCGGACCCTTCCCCGGCGGGAGCCTGTCCCAAGCTGACCCCGGAGCCTGACCGCTCCGGGGATTTTTTTGCCCCGGCGTGCAAAATGGGGTGGAATTCCCGGCCGTTCAGGCGTAAAATAAACGCAATATATGCAGCAGCACAGGAGGGATAATTATGGAAGTTTTCACCTTCAAGCTCAACGAGTCCGGGACCTCCCGGCTGATCGTCTCCGTGGCCAACGTGAAGCCCTATATGGCGGCGACCCCGGCCCTCATCCATGTGCCCGGGGGCGGCTTCATGTTCTGCAGCGAGTCGGACACCGTGGCCCTGGGCAGCCGTCTCATGGGCAAGGGCGTGGGGGTCATCTGCACCTATCTCTATCCCGTGGCCCGGGATTACCGCTTCCCCCAGGTGGTGGTGGACCTGATGCGCAGCATCAAGATCCTGCGGGACCATGCCGGGGACTGGGGCCTGGATCCGGATAAGATCATCATTTCCGGCAACTCCGCCGGAGCCTTCATCTGCATGAGCACCGGCAACCTGTGGAACCGGCCCGACCTGATGGCCGCCGCGGGCTGCGCCGGAGAGGAGGGCAAACCCAACGCCATGGTCCTGGGCTTCGGCCCCATGTTCTGCGGCCAGCAGACGGACGACGGCCTGGTGTACGTGCCCAACGGGGATCTGGTGGGACCCCAGACGCCGCCTGCCTTCTTCCACCATGCCCGGCTGGACACCCTGGTCTCCGTGTACCAGACCATCGCCATGATCGCCTCCTTTGAGAAGAACAAGCGTCCCTTCGCCACCTATATCTCCAGCTGCGGCGGCCACGGCTCCACCGGAAGCACCAACCGCATCCTGGAGGCGGACGGCACCGTGGGCCCCAGCATTGACGACTGGTTCGAGCCCTGCTGGCGCTTCCTGCAGAATCAGCTGGGCCTGGTGAAGCTGCCCCAGCCCATGCCGCCCATGTTTGCCATGCGCGGCGAGGGAGCCGAGGGGGAGCGTCCCCCCATGCCCCCCATGCTGGCGCCCCCTCCCATCGTGCCGGAGGGGAGCGTTCCCGTCACCCCGGCGGATATGCCCCTGGGCCAGGCGGACCATATCCACATGCCCTTCAACGCGGGCTTCATGGACAAGGATTTCACGACGTACAAGTAAAACTGTGCCCCGACGCGCCGCGTCGGGGGAAAGGAGAACGCAATGGCAACCTTTACGTTTACGATGTATTCCCACGCCCTGCACCGCCATACGGACGTGACCGCCATCATCCCGGCGGAGAAGCCCGCATTTCCCGGCGTGCCCTTCGATCCGGACAAGCCCTTCAAGAGCATCTATCTGCTCCACGGCTATTCCGGCTCCCATGCGGATTGGCTCCGGGGCTCCAAGATCCAGCAGCTGGCCCAGCAGTTCCGCATCGCCGTGTTCTGCCCCGACGGGGAGAACAGCTTCTATGTGGACGAGCCCAGCCGGGACGCCAACTACGCCGCCTTCATCTGCGAGGAGCTCATCGAGTTCACCCGGCGGATCTTCCCCCTGAGCAAGGCCAGGGAGGATACCACCATCGGCGGCTTCAGCATGGGCGGCTACGGCGCCATCCGCAACGGCTTCAAGTATAACGAGGTATTCGGCAATATCATCGCCCTGTCCTCCGCCCTCATCACCGACGGCATTTCCAAAATGCCGGACGATCTGCCCCCCGCGCCCGCGGGCGGCCCCCAGGGCGGCGGCATGGGCATGAGCCCCAGCTACTTCGTCCACTGCTTCGGCAAGCCCAGCAAGATCCTGGGCTCCGACGTGGACCCCAAGGCCCTGGCAAGCAAGCTCATGGAGGATCCCAACGCCATCCGGCCCCGGCTGTACATGGCCTGCGGCTCCGAGGACTTCCTCATTGAAAACAACCGCAGCCTGCATGAGCATCTGGAGAAGGTGGGCTACCCCCATACCTATACCGAGGGCCACGGCACCCACGCCTGGGAGTACTGGGATCCCCATATCGCCGAAGGCCTCCAGTGGCTGGAGGAGAAATAAGGCGCCGCGCTTCGGCCCGGACCCGCCCCGCGGGCTCCGGACCGGATCGTCTGCGCGCCGGAAAAACGGCTCTTTCGATCACTTTGGGACGTCCGGAAACAGGGCGTCCCAAAGTTTTTTTCGCTTATTTCAAAAAAACTCTTGACATTGACGCGGCGTTAAATTGTAGGCTGGGGATAAAAGGAGGGGAAAAAAGCATGAAAAAGCTGTGTCTTTGCCTTGTTCTGCTGCTGCTCCTGTCCGGCTGCGGGAGCCGGAGCCTGGACCCGGAGACCGTGGCCCTGGCGGATTCCTCAGACGCCGTGTGCCGGGTGAGCATTGTGGATATATTCGACGAGGCCGACGAGACCGGCGCCGCCGTGGGGTCCATCCTGTACTGCCGGGTGCTGACGGACTACCTGGGCAGCCTGACGGAACGGGGCACGGAGCTGGAGAGCTATGACCGGCAGTTTATCTTCCTGCGGGTCAGCGGAGAATGGCGGCAGGAGTTCTATGCCTGGCGGCGCGACCCGGAAAGCGCGGGCAAGGCCATGAACCTGCTGGTGTTCCTGAACGCCACGGAGGAGCGGCGGGAATGGATCTCCCCCTGGAAGGACGGGGTAAGCGGGGAATTCATGGTCTTTGTCCCCAACGGGGAAGCGGGGCTGCGGTGGGAGCCCGCGGACAGGGAGGGGCTCCGGTATCTGGAGGCCCTGCGGGCATACGGAAAGGCCCATCCCCGGGCGCCCCTGGGGGACTGGATCTGCTGGACCGGCTGGATCACCTTCTAGCGGGGACCGCGCATGATTGACGGGAAAGTGCCGATGTGCTACCCTTGCACCAGAGAGACCGGAAAGGGGAGGACAGAATGAAAGACTTTACCCTTAAGCTGAACGAGTCGGGCACCGCCCGCCTGCGCTGCATTCTCCATGAGAAGGGCGGCAGGATGACCCCCGGCCCGCTGCCGGTGATGCTGGTGTGTCCCGGGGGCGGCTTCAATATGCACACCCCCCAGGAGAACGAGTCCGCGGCCATGACCTTCTATGCCAAGGGCTTCCAGGCCTTCGTGCTGGAGTACCCCCTGGGCCTGGGGGCCCTGTATCCCGCCGTCATGATCGCCGCGGCCAGAGCCATACGGACCATCCGGCAGCACGCCGGGGAGTGGGACCTGCGGCCAGACGCGGTGTCCGTCATCGGCTTTTCCGCCGGGTCCTTCGTGGCGGCGGCCTCCGGTACCTTCTGGAAGAAGCCGGAGGTGCAGGCGGCTGTGGAAAACTGCGGCAGGGAGTCGAGGCCGGACGCCATGGTGCTCATGTACCCCTGCATCGGCTCGGAGCTGCCGGTGCTGGAGGATGGGGTGCTGAAAACAAAGGCCTTCCGCTGCGACCTGGAGGTGGACGCCGATACGCCCCCGGCCTTCCTGGTATCCACCTATGAGGACCGGCTGGTGTGCTGCAACCAGGCCCTGAACATGGCCCTGGCCTGCTCCAACCATGACGTGCCCTTCGAGCTCCACGTGTACACCCCCGGGGACCATGCCCTTCTGGGAAACGAGCTGGTGGGCACCTCCGACACCACCGGCTTCCGGCGGCAGGGCTTTGACACCTGGCTGCCGGACTGCCTGGGCTGGCTCCGGGACCTGTTCCGCTTTCCCCCCAAGCCCCGGCTGCCCTGGGAGCCCCCGGCGCCGCCGGAGGAGCCCAAGTACGACCCCCTCCACACCCCGCCCCGGAAGCATGAGGACTACTACC
>JAEEGK010018058.1_pt1 | contig 15300 bp, 14 predicted proteins | sample 8958771 | NCBI WGS metagenome assembly JAEEGK01 (sample SAMN16246547, study PRJNA631951) | gut metagenome | biome: gut microbiome; feature: rumen; material: SC-attached | host: Bos | place: Iran: Karaj | collected 2018-10 | reverse complement strand
CAAAGAGCGGCATTTTCATGTGTGCCAGCGCCAGCGCGCGTGCAGAAGCGTGCAAACCGCTCAATAAAACGTGTGCGTTCTTATGCGCCAGTTCCTTCCGAACTGCTGCCAGTTCCGGATGTTCCCCGAATAGTATTTTCAAGTCCTCTATACCCACGCGCGCATTAACGCAAACTAAAATCGGGCACAAAGGTACACTTTTTTTTTGACATACGCAAGCGCCCGCGCGTTTTTTCGCTTTTTTTCATAGAAAAATCCCCTCCCTCTTGCGTATATCAAATATTTTGTGTAATTTTGCAGCGCAAAATGTAAACAACACAAGAAAGGAGGCTATTATGCAAGCATCGTTAGCACCAAATTATGATATTGTACAAGTTCATGTGCCGCACATGGAGCTGAAACGCTTTAAAGCCATCGTTAAGACACTTGGCTGTTTGGTGGAAACCCTCAGTCCGGTAGAGCTCTCGTTGCGTGAAGCCGAAGCAGGTAATGTGTGTCATTATGATTCATTGGATGATTTGATTAAGGAGATAGGATGATGTATAGCCTGTGTACTACTCCGCAATTCAAGCGCGATGCTATCGCTTGCCGCAAGAAAGGCAAGCGAATGGAGTTGTTGTGGGAAGCTGTTCGTATTTTAATGAATGAAGGAGAGTTGCCCGTGTCGTACAAGCCTCACATGCTTCATGATGAATTTGCCGGTTGTTGGGAATGTCATATTGAAGATGATTGGTTGTTGATTTGGAAGCAAAATGATTTTAAGCTTACATTACTTTTAACCAATACTGGCACACATACTGATTTGTTCGGTAAGAAATAAACCCCTCGTCGCTTCCCGACGTTAAACAGAAGGACATATTGATACTAAAAAGCGTTTGCTTTATTTGAGGATTCATTCAAACTACCACAAATTGAAATTACCTTCCCAAAATAATGCGAAACGCTCATGTATATACGTTAGCTTTCTGCATTTATTGGAGGTAAAGGGTGTGGTAGCCCGAATGAACCAATAGCAGTTAGCTCACTTTTTTAGTGCAAATAATTCAATAAACAATAACGGAGAGAGCCGAAAATCCTATGAAGAGTAGGCACAAAAACTAACAAAAAAAATGAAGAAGTTATTTATTATTCCTTGCCTTTTGGTACTGTTGCTTGCTTCATGCAAGAACAATCAAAAAGCATGTTATGAGATCACTTTAACTGCTAACGGACAATCGGAGATCATGTACGTCTATGCGGATGAAAACGGGGCTGATGCACAAGCTACAGAGCTAAAGAATCGTTATGCTGCGATGGGTTATGACAAAAACAAACTGTCTGTGCAGGTGAAGAAATTGGACAAATCCGAATCGGATTGCCAAGCAGAAGAAATTCCAGAAAAAGAGATCGTAAGAACCGTTAAACCGACGGCTTCATTCGAGATGAAGGTAGAGGGTATCAATCCGGACGGCTATTCTGATACGTACGGTGGCGCTAAGGGATTAGGAGGTTCTTCTGTCACTTGCCGTTATGTTGCGCAAGGAGGACACTCATCTTCGCCATTAATGAGTATCATGTATATGAACAATGGACTTTCTTATCAATACAACGATGTTACATTTGGTGAATATGTAAAAGATAACAGTTACGTCGGAGGCAGAATCATTTGCTTTAATCCATACTACGATAAAAACGTAGAATATTTGACGGATGAAGGGAAAAACCTCATAGGTCAAACGATGGATAATTATTTTACCGGAACACCTGATGGTCCTTTCAAAATCAAAAAGAGTTGTACGTGGACCTTCCGTCTCGGTCGTGACTCTACCTACACCTACGTTGATGAAGTAGTGGACACCTACAGCAACTACGCGCAATTGAAAGCAGCTCTCCTGTCTTGCGACGCAGATAATCCGATTTTCCAATCGCTTTATTACTACGATGCCAAGAAGGATGAGTTTATTCTTAAAGACAGAAAATCATGGAATTTGAAATAAGAATATTTAATTACTATTATTTGTTATGAGAAAGAGAATTCTTTTAGCTTTGTGCATTTTGTTTGTCTGCGTAACAGGCCAGGCGCAGTTCGTTACTCAGATGAATTTGTTGACTCCTCATTATTATCCGGGTGAAGTGTACTTTACTGATGGGCATTATGAGGCGTTCGACGAGATCGAATTGCCTCGTGTGGGCAAAAGCAAAATAGGTGTCAAAAAGAACGCAGAGGACAAAGGTCACACCGATATCGAAGCAATTGATATTGTGGGCATTAAGATCTGGCACAAGAATTTTCCGGATAAAGAGCATGTACTATACTATGTACATGCGAAAAAGAGTTATCTGCAAAATGATCACCAGTGGGGAAATCCGATTTATGCGACTGCATGGGGTGTGCTCTTCCAGTGCGAGCAGAACTATCAAATGGACAAAAAGACAGGCGATTTGAATTTTGTCAAGTTTGTTGGCGGAAATGGTCCGGACACTCCGACGCTCTTTTATCTCAAGCGCCCGGAATGGAACGAAGCACAACTAATCATGATTAACGGCGTATTCATTCCTAAAAAGAAAGCCGCAGAGTTCTTTAAGGACAACGAGCAGATATACAATGGTGTCAAGTCTGGCAAACTAAAAGCTGATGATATCAAATATATCATGGACGAGATGGCAGGTGGTAAGCCGGCAGACGAATCGGTTTTATCCATTCCGGAAGCTCAAATAGATTCTGTTTCCAATGGCGTAGTTGGTGATGACGAATAATAGTTTACATTTTATGAAACGTATAGTATTGTTATCTGTGCTGTGGTTCTGCATGGCACAGGCAATATCGGCACAAGGACTTCGATACAGCGTGTGTATCGTAGAGCCGGAGTTCTCTGAGGCAAACAAAGCTTTGATGAGCGATTATTCGCTCTACATGGCGCGCGCTGGAATGCAGAGCGCGTCACGTGCGCTGGGAGCCTATAAGAATGAAGGTACCTACGGATCCGGCGTTGTTGTAATGCACGAAGGAAACAAATATGTGCTCACCAACCTGCATGTGGTCGGATATGCCAAACAGGCGACCCTTATATTCCAACTGCACGATAAAACAGTTCGTTATCCGCATTGTAGCGTGAGTCATATCGGTTCATCTGCCGATTTGGCAGCCATAGAGTTACCTGCCGAATCAGAGATGATCGCTTTGCCGCTATATACGGGCAATATAGATGATGATCTGGCAATTGTAGCAGCGGGTTTCCCGGAACTGGCCGGTAAACCGTCATGGCAGTTAACACGTGGCTCTATTTCGAATGCCCGCGTAGACATCGACAACAGAGAACAGGCTACACGAATAATCCAACACACGGCCTCTATCGATCCGGGAAGCAGCGGTGGCCCGCTACTCTATAAAAACGCAGAAGGCAAATACGGTATATTGGGCATCAATACTTGGAAAGCCTTTTACCGTGAGGGAGTAGGATTAGCGATCGGGAAAGAAGACGTGGAAGCGTTCATGAACTCGCTATCAACGCTTTCTGTGGACACGGATAATGCGTTTGAGGCATTACGTACCACTTCAGGAGAAGAGTGGTTGTACGTCTTCCGCCACTTACCGGACTCTACACAAAAGAGCATCAAAACTATGGAGTGGCGTTTACCCTTTGATCAAGCCATTCGTGTGTTGGCTGTGCGGGACAGTCTGATACAATCAGACAGCAAAAAAGCGAAACACTATGACAACAAGGCTTCGCATATTATCAAAGATCTTGATCACAGGAGACACGTACGCTTGGTCTACGATAACTACCTCGGAATGAATCAGCAGGTAGGGGCTCAATTCGGCTTTGAGTGGCTGGGATATATCGCCACCGGTGTCCAAGTTACTGCCCTCATTGCGCAGCCTATGACCGAAGACCCGGTTACTGGTGCCAAATTGGGGTATGAGACGCGTGCCGGAGCTATGTTTGGACTGTATGTTGGAGGACAAATCCCTATAGCAGTAGGCAAACATATCCTTGCTCCGCGTATCACCCAAAGTGCCGGTGCAGGTCCCATGAAAACCGGTAATATTAATGGCGGTTTTGCAATCATTACCGATACCCGTGTCGGCTTGGATTGGCGCATTCCGTTTGATCGCTGCGATTTGATTCTTGGTCTGCATTACGACATGAATTGGTTGTGGACGAAAGATAAACTGAATATGACACCCAATAAAGCAGCGGCAAATTACGATTCTCTTAATCAATATTTGCAACACGGTGTCGGCCTTACAATCGGTATTGGTTGGTGAGACTGTTGATGCCACCCGCACTTACACCCTCACAGGGCAAGAGGTAAGGGTAAGGAAAATATATAAAAATACGCAAAAAGTCGGCATATATTTGCATATGTCGATTTTTTGTTGAAGAAACGGTACGTAAATGTGCGTAATGATTAAGAGATTTTTATGTGAAAATTAGGAAAATATCATAGGAATAACTTATGAATAACATAAGAATAACATATGAATCACATAAGATTATCATATGAACGGCATAATAAAGATATAACAATGATATATAACAAATAGGAGGGAATAAACGGGAAAAGAAGGGAGCACGTAAACGGTACGTGCAGTTACCGGCTTTTTGCGGGCGAAGAAAAAATGAGCAAAAACTTGCGTATCTCGAAAAAAAGCAGTACCTTTGCAGCGGAAAATAAATCATTCGCCCATGGAAACAAAAGCACTTCGTGCATGGATCATTGCCATGCTGGCATGTCTTGGAGGGTACGTGCTGTACTCCGGTTTGGCAACTTGGATTCCCAAGACCCTGTTTTTTCAGTATTTTAGCATTTTTGTCTATTCCACAGTACCGCTCTGCCTGCTGATGATCGGTCTGCTTTTAACCAAAGAAGACTCTTCCAAACTTGCGAAATGGGGCGGGGCGTTATTAGCTATAGACGGTGCTATCGGTCTGCTTTGGCAAGTGCTGTTATTGATCGGGAAGATCCAATCCACGATGCTCATATCCACGCCTATCATGATCTCGCACACCTGTCTGGGCGCTCTTTTGAAGGGTGCGGCGTTCATCTTGCTCGCACTCTATTTCTCCGACAAGAGAATGTTTGGCTGGGCGATCGTGATAGCTGTTTTTGAAATGGCTTTTGCGGGGACTTTCTCGGCTTGGCAACTGCTCCCAAAGAATCACACACTGATGGCATTATATGCCCTATTCAGCGTGGTCGTGCTGGTTTGTGAGGTGGTATTTATGGTAAAAATGCTGAAAAAGTTAAAAAAATAGCCCGAAAATTTGCATATATGCAATTTTTGTAGTACTTTTGCAGCGTGAAATGAACGAGGGGACCCGAAAAGGTTCCCTCGCTTGTGTAAAAATGTGCGCTATATGATAGACAAAAATCAACTGCAAAACTGGATTAACGAGTATCTAAAGGATACCGAGTATGAACTGATCACGCTGACTGTCTCAGCGGGCAATGACATCCTCGTGGAGGTGGATCGCCTTGCCGGCGTGGATGTAGATTTCTGCGCGGAGTTGAATCATTTTATCGTTGATAAAATTGAGAATTCAGAATTTAGGATTCAGGATTCAGACTTGGATTACTCGCTCGAGGTGGGATCTGTCAGCCTGACCGATCCGTTTAAGACGAAGATGCAGTATGAGAAGAACCTCGGGCACGATGTCGAGATCCTAATCGAGGGCAAGAAACTGCGCGGACAACTGGTGTCGGTCGATGAAGAGACGTTCTCGGTAGATGTGGAGGAGAAAGTGGAGGTCGAAGGCAAGAAGCGCAAGCAGACCCAGATCGTCACGCACACCTGGCGTTATGACGAACCCAAATATGTGAAATATGATTTAAAATTCTAAAATACAAATGGCAACAAAAAACCAAGACGCAATCAATCTGATTGACATTTTTTCGGAGTTTAAAGACTTCAAACGTATCGACAAACAGACGCTGATCACCGTGCTGGAGGAGTCGTTTAAGAGCGTGATCGCTAAGATGTACGGTCCTTCGGCTGACTACACGGTGATTGTCAACCCGGACAAGGGTGACCTCGAGATCTATCGTAACCGCCTCGTGATGGAGGATGACGATGTCGCTAATCCCGATACCCAGATCGCCCTCAGCGACGCTTTGAAACTGGACGATGAGGCAGAGGTAGGCGAAGAGGTAACGGATAAAGTAGAGTTGGCTTCTTTCGGCCGCCGCATGATCCTCAACCTTCGTCAAACGCTGGCATCGAAGATCCTCGAGCTCCAGAAAGAGGTGCTCTACCAGAAATACAAAGAGATGATCGGTCAGGTAGTGACCGGTGAGCTCTACCAGGTATGGAAGAAAGAGATGCTGCTGCTCGACGAAGAGGGCAACGAGCTCTACCTGCCGAAGCAGAACCAGATCCCGACGGACTTCTATCGCAAAGGTGAGATGGTTCGTGCCGTGGTCGTTCAGGTGGATAACAAAAACATGAACCCGAAGATCATCCTGAGTCGTACCGCTCCGCTGTTCTTGCAGCGCCTGTTCGAGCAGGAAGTACCGGAGGTAAAGGAAGGCCTGATCGCCATCAAAAACATCGCCCGTATCCCGGGTGAGCGTGCAAAAGTAGCTGTAGAGACCTTCGATGACCGTATTGATCCGGTAGGTGCTTGCGTCGGAGTGAAGGGTGCCCGTATCCACGGCATCGTTCGCGAGTTGCGCAACGAGAACATCGACGTCATCAACTACACCTCGAACATCAACCTCTATATCCAGCGTGCGCTGGCTCCGGCTAAGATCAGCTCGATGGAGATCGACGATGAGAACAAGAAAGCAAAGGTCTATCTGCAACCGGACGAGGTGAGCCTCGCTATCGGTAAAGGCGGATACAACGTGAAGTTGGCTTCCATGCTCACCGGCTATGAGATCGATGTATACCGCGAGATTGACGAGGATGACTTGGACGATATCTACTTGGATGAGTTCAACGACGAGATCGATCAGTGGGTGATCGACGCCTTCAAGGCAATCGGTCTGGACACCGCCAAAGAGGTGCTGGGTACGAGCAAAGAAGACCTGCTTCGTCGCACCGACCTCGAGGAGGAGACCGTTGATGAGGTACTCCGTATCCTCGCTGCGGAATTTGAAAACGACTGACGCGCTCGTTCCCCTCGTACACGAGCTCAAGCGCAGCTTGGCTAAAGGTATAATAACCATTAAAAAAGGAAATTCAAATTATGGCTATTAAGTTAATTAAAGCATGTAAAGAACTGAATATCGGTATGGCTACTCTCACCGCTTGGTGCGAGAAGAACGGTATTACAATCGAGTCGGACCCTAACGTACGTATCGACGATGATCTGTATCTGCGCTTAGCCAAAGAGTTCAGCAAAGACTTGGCAACTAAGATAGAAGCAGACCGTCAGGCAGCTGAACGTGCGGCACGCGACGAAGCGGAGAAGGCAGCAAAGGCTGCGGCCGAAGAGGCGGCTCGTCGTGCGGCAGAGGAAGAGGCAGCTAAGAAAGCAGCTGCTGAGGCTGCCAAACGTGAGGCTGAGCGTAAGGCTGCGGAAGAGGCTAAGGCTGCTGCAGAGGCAGCTGCCAAGAAAGCTGCAGAAACCGCTAAGAGCGAAGAACCCAAACCCGCTCCGAAAGCTGCTCCTGTCCAAGAAGAGCCCGTCAAAGGACCCAAGGTCATCGGCAAGATCGACCTCGATTCTATTGACACTTCGACTCGTCCGGCCAAGAAGACCAAAGAGCAGAAACGCAAAGAACGCGAAGAGCGTCAGGCGGCTCAGCAGGCACAGCAACAAGCGGCTGCAGAGAAGCGTAAACGCGAACGTATCAAGTCCAATGCAGCCAAGGTTGATCCGAACGACAAACGCAATCAGGTCAGCAAGAAGAACAAGAGTTCCAAACCCCGCGAGGCAACGCAGGAAGAGGTAGATAAAGCACTGAAAGAGACGCTCAGCCGCCTCCAACAGAAGCAGAACAAGTCCAACACCTCCAAGTACAAACGCGAGCGTCGTGAGCAGGAACGCGAGAAGCACGAACTCGAGATCATGGAGGCACAGGAGCAATCCAAAGTGCTCAAACTGACCGAGTTTGTGACCGCGAATGACCTTGCTGTCATGATGAACGTGCCGGTGAACAAGATCATCGGAACCTGTATGTCGCTTGGCCTGTTCGTGTCCATCAACCAGCGTCTCGATGCCGAGACCATCAATCTCGTGGCCGAAGAGTTTGGTTTCTCGACCGAATATGTATCTGCGCACGTGGCCGATGAGATCAACGCCGATGAGGTGATCAATGAGGATGATATCGAGCCGCGCTGCCCGATCATCACCGTCATGGGTCACGTCGATCACGGTAAGACATCGCTCTTGGACCACATCCGCAATGCGAACGTGATTGCCGGTGAGGCAGGTGGTATCACCCAGCACATCGGTGCGTACAACGTCAAACTCAAGAACGGACAGCATATCACTTTCTTGGATACCCCGGGTCACGCGGCCTTCACCGCCATGCGTGCTCGTGGTGCGAAAGTAACGGATATAGCGATCATCATCATCGCTGCCGATGATGCGGTCATGCCGCAGACGATCGAGGCTATCAACCACGCTCAGGCGGCCGGTGTACCGATGGTATTCGCGATCAACAAGGTGGATAAACCCGGTGCTAACCCCGATAAGATTCGTGAGCAGTTATCCAATATGAACATCCTCGTAGAGGATTGGGGTGGTAAATACCAGTGCCAGGAGATCTCCGCGAAGAAAGGAACGGGTGTCTATGAGCTCTTGGAGAAAGTGCTCCTGGAAGCCGAGATGTTGGATCTCAAGGCCAACCCCAAACGCCGTGCGAAAGGTTCGGTCATCGAGTCTTCGCTCGACAAGGGTCGTGGTTATGTAGCTACGCTGCTCGTGCAAGACGGAACGCTTCACATGGGCGATATCGTGCTGGCAGGAACATTCCACGGACGTATCAAAGCGATGTTCAACGAGCGTGGTCAGCGTATCACCGAGGTTCATCCGGGCGAACCGTGTTCGATCCTCGGTCTGAACGGTGCACCGCAGGCCGGTGACGAGTTCAATGTACTGCCGACCGAGCAAGAGGCACGTGAGATTGCGAACAAACGGGAACAGCTGCAACGTGAGCAGTCCATCCGCACGAAGAAACACGTCGGTCTCGAAGAGATCGGTCGTCGTTTGGCTATCGGTGACTTCAAAGAACTGAACATCATCGTCAAAGCCGACGTGGACGGATCTGTGGAGGCTATCAAGGACTCGCTCATCAAGCTCTCCACGGAGAATATCCAAGTCAACGTCATCCACGGCGCCGTCGGTGCTATCTCCGACAGCGATGTGATGCTGGCTGCGGCTTCGGATGCGATCATCGTCGGCTTCAACGTACGTCCTACCGGTACAGCACGCCGCATGGCGGAGACCGAAGAAGTGGATATCCGTATCTACTCCATCATCTACGATGCTATCAACGAGGTCAAGGCGGCCATGGAAGGTATGTTGGCACCGGAGGTGAAGGAAGAAGTAACGGCAACGCTCGAAGTACTCCAGACCTTCCACATATCGAAAGTCGGTACGATCGCCGGTTGTATTGTGCGTGAGGGTAAGATCAAACGCGGTAACAAGGTACGCGTCATCCGTGACGGTATCGTGATCAAGACCGCTGAACTCGCATCCCTCAAGCACGTCAAGGACGATATCAAAGAGGCCGGTGTGAACACCGAGTGCGGTTTGAGTCTCAAGGCATATGACGACCTCAAAGAGGGCGATATCCTCGAGGCATTCGAAGAAATCGAAGTAGCTAAAACACTGTAATCATATGAAAAAAATAGCATTATTAGCCCTTGTGGGCTTAAGCATGACCAGTTGTTGGGTAGCACGTATCTATACTGAAGTGCCGACCGCTAAGCCGGTGGCGCCGGTACAGACTGTCTATACGACCCAAGTGACGACACCGTCGCCGAAGGTAACGACCGTCTCTACGTTCACGGTAACGAACTACAACACCGATCCGTGTTTTTATCTCGACCTCAATGCGGTGGCTGCGGCTTTCGCCGAGAGTCGTTCGGTTAAGGAGTTCGAGCAGATCATCAACTCGAGCCGCTACATGATCAACAACCTCGATCTCAACCACGACGGTTGGATCGATTACCTGCGCGTGATTGAGACCTACCGTGGTTCGTATCATGCCCTGCTGATTCAGGCGTGCCTGGCGCCGGGTATGTTCCAAGACGTAGCTACGCTCATCGCGGAGCATCGTCCGGACGCTCTGTATGTCGAGGTCATCGGTGATCGTTATCTGTACGGCTACAACTACATCGTTCGTCCGGTCTTCGTCAAGCGTCCGCCGATGTGGGATGTCTATGGTCGCTCGAACTACGCGTGCTGGTCGTCCCCGTACTACTACGGTTCCTTCCCTTCGTACTACACGCAGCCGAAGCCGATCTATCTGAATCACTATCAGGCGTACGTCAATACCTACATGACGAACCATCATTACTGCCATCACTGCGACTATCCGCAACAACCGCATTATAACGGTTATACGGAGATGACCAAACCCAACAGACGCAATGACTACCAGGTAGCGTATCCGGATAAATCGTTTGAGCGTCGCGTGACAAGTGCTGCTTCGCAGTCAGGCGTCAGCGTACGTAATGCCGGTCAACTGCGTACGGAGGTAGAGAAGAGCTCGACTAGGTCCACTACTACGACGACTAGCCAATCTAGCTCGACTCGATCCACGACTACAACTGGTAGTTCTTCTAGTTCGACCAGATCCACAACTACGACGAAGCCTGCAACGAGCTCTACGCGTCAGCCGAGCACCTCGGTCAATACCCGCGTAAATAAAAGCGGTACGACCCGTACCACGGTAAAAACTACCGATGAAACAGGTCGTACAACTACTGTTAAACGTGAGAGTTCGTCCGGATCGACTAGATCCACGAGCACCTCAACGCGCTCTACGAGCACGAGTTCCTCTTCTAGATCCTCTCAAGGCACGAAGACCGAATCCAGCCCTCGTTCTGGCCAACGCGAACGTTCGACCACTCGCCAATAGTCTCGCGGATGGTCACTTTGGTGCCCTCGTGAACGGTGAAGAGGTCCGTACCTGAACGGTCAGGCGAAGACTTCGCATTAACGACACCCTGTGTGATGATAGCTTCATTGCGCAGGGTGTCTCTTTGATGCAGCGATGCCGCATTAAGACCCGCGATCAGCGAGAAGAGTAGGGCTAACCATGCGACATGAAAAGCCGTCTTACGCAGCCAAGGCTCGCGTCCTAACAAGAACAGTAGGATACCGATCAAACCCAAGATAAACAGACTGATAGAGAGCACCAACCACGTTTGTTCGCGCAGACTGTTACGCACCGTCCTTGCCCATGTAGAAAGGAAGAAATCATGCTCTACGATATTATCTGTGATCTTACTTTGCGCAAACGCCAAGTTATACTGCGCGTCCTTGTGATTCGGCTCCAGACGCAGTGCCCGCTCGTAGTTCAAGATGGCCTGCGCCAACTCGCCCTGCTTAAAGCGCGCGTTACCTAAATTATAATACAGCGTAGCGTTCGGTCCTTCTGCCAGCAACGCCTCATAGCCCGCAGCAGCCTCTTCATAGCGCCCGTCGGCATATGCGGCGTTCGCTACATCAAACTCGCTCTGCGCAAAGGTCAAATGACAAATGACCAATAATAAATTACAAATTATAAACCGTTTCATATCTTCTGATCTTCGAGGTTATTAATCAAATTCGTGGTTGCCGTATACAGGTCGTCCATTCCGTGATCGGTCGTCGGCGCGTAGCGCGCAAACTCCGCCGTACTCAGTACATCCTTAACGTCCTTGATAAGGGCTTCACTCACACCTTTCTGTGCCAAAATCGAGGCGATGTTATCCTTATTTAACTCCGCTGTCGGAATGCTCAGACGGTCACTCAGATACGTCCATGCAGCGCTCTCGATAGCCGCGTAGAAGGCTTCTTTGTCATTGGCTTTCAGTGCCGCTGCAGCTGCTTTCAGACGCTTCTGCGCTACCTTGTTCGCACGTTTGTATTTCATGCGCGTCAGGTCGGATGCTTCCTTAATCTGCTTGCGCAGAACAATAAGAAGAATAATTGCCAATAACAGAGGTACTACATACCACAGCCAAATCAGGTCTGTATTGATGCTTTCGACTTTTGACTTTCGACTATCGACTCCCTTTGTATCGATATAGCGGATATCCGTACCGAGTTGCTTGATGTCCTCTTTCTGCGTGTAGTTCACCACGACCGCCTCTTCGCCTTTGTCGGAGTTGGCACCCGCACCGCGTTTCACGCGAATCGTATATTCCGGTGTACTCAGCGTCTTATAGGCTTTCTCGTCGATGTCGAAATAACTGAACTTCACCGCAGGAATGGTGTATTCACCGGCGCTGCGCGGGATGGCGAGGTACTCAATCGACTTTGTGCCGCTCACACCCGAAGTGGTGGTCTTGAAGTTATTGGTCACCTTCGGATCGTAGGGCTCAAAACCTTCCGGCCAATCGATAGCCGGCATTTTGATGAGTTTCATATTTCCCGAACCCGAGATATCTAACTTAATCGTTACCGCCTCATTGGCTTGCAACTCTGTCTGACTGATACTCGGCGTCAAGGTGAACTTACCGACACCTCCGCTGAAACCAGCCGGTTTACCGCTTGGAAGCCCACTTACATGAATGGTCACACCTGGGGCGGTGAGCATCTTCGTTACGTTCGTATAACTGCCGAAGAAATCATCGAAGATCGATCGTGCCCGCTGTTGGGTCTGCACGCGCAGCACAGCCTCGAACTTAGCCGGATCAATCGCTATATCACCCGAGTGTTGCGGGTACAGAATCGTGCGGTATAGCACCGCCGTTTGGTAGTTACGACCGTTGTAATGCTCCAATTCCGTCTGGATCTCACCCTGCTCCAGATCTTGCTTCAAGAAGCCCGTGAACTCCGGTAACTTGGTGTTGTTGGTCAACTGCGCCACATCTACGTTCGCGAAATAGAGCTTGTAGGTGATGAGTAGCGCTTCTTGCTCGTGCACCTTCGTTTTGCTGGCAATCGTGCGCACGAAGATATTCTCCGAGGAAGCCTGGCTGGACTGACCGGAAGAACTCGATTGTCTGGTCTGACTCGATTGACTGGCCTGACTACTCTGCTGTTGCGGCTGATCTTCCGGCAAAACCTCAATCCGTACACCGTTGGACTGCACGTTCTCGCCGTCCACCTTCACCGTCGCCGGACTGATCGTGAATGTGCCCGCGCGCTGCGCCATGAGCATGTAGGTGTAGGTCTGCTCGAACGACGACGTACGCTTGCCGTTCACAAACGACGTGCTGCTACTCGTGCTCGTGTACGGTCCGCTCAGTACATCAAAGTCCGTGAACTCAGGTGCACGCAGATCGCGACTGCGTTGATTGACCGTGTACGTGATCTGGAACGGACGTCCGACCACAACCTGTTTCGGCGCTTGCGCTCTAAAAACGACCTCATCGGCAAACGCGCCTAACGCGATGCCGATAAGGAGAATAAATATCGATAATTGTCTTTTCATACTACCATTCTTTTTCTACACGACGTTTCTTACCTTGTTGCCGCTGCAGTTTCTCCTGCGTGTCCTGCTCATCCTGCTCCAAAGCCTGCAAGATCTGCTCTGCCGTCTCTTTGTCCATCTGGTCTTCGTTCTGCTGTTGCTGCTCTTGCTGCTGTTGTTCCTGCTGCTGATCTTGTTGTTGCTCTTGTTGCTGTTGTTGTTCTTGCTGTTGCTGCTGATCCTGCTTCTGGTCTTGGTTCTGTTGCTCTTGTTGCTGTTGCTGCTGTTGTTGCTGCAGCATCTTCATGGCCTTCACCAGGTTATAACGCGTGTCATTATCTTTCGGATTCGCGCGCAAGGACTCCATGTACGCCTGAACGGCTTTGTCGTACTGCTGTTGCGCATAATTGCAGTTGCCGATATTATGCATCGACTTGGCGTAACGCTCTTTGTCGGTCTTCTTGTCCAGCATCTTTGCTGCTGTCTCGAACTCCGCCTGCGCGTCGGCGTACTTGTCCTGCTTGAACAGGGCGTCGCCTAAGTTATAATGCGCCTCGTAACTGTTCTTGTTAGTCTCCAGCGCACGGCGATAGTCCACTTCGGCCTCGGTATAGTTCTGCTGACGGTAGTCTTTGTTACCGCGCCGCACATCACCGGCTTCTTTCTGGGCGAACGTATTTACGCTCACCAACAGCAGGGCAATCGTCAGCACGCGATGTTCTCCGAAAATATCCATCTTGGTGATCGATTTGTTCTTACGGTTGAAGATAAAGAAATCAATGACGAGCAGCAATAACGCAATCAGCGCAAAGCTCTGGAACTGCTCGTTATAGTCCGTAAACACCTGCGTCTCAATCTCTTGGGTCGCCAACTTGTCCAACTCTTTCTGGATGGCTTTGGTGGCTGTATTCGTGTTGTCGCAACGCACGTAGATACCTCCGCCGGCTTGTGCAATCTCGCGGCACATGTCTTCGTTCAGACGGCTGACCACCACATTGCCTTCGCGGTCCTTGCGGAAGTTATTCGTGCCCGGCATCGGGATCGGCGAACCTTCGGGTTTACCGATACCTACTACCAGCACTTGAATGCCCATTTCTTTGGCACGCTTGGCAACAGCCACCGCATCATCCTCGTGGTTCTCACCGTCGGTGATAAGGATGATTGCCCGACTTGCCTCACTCTGTTCTCCGAAGCAACGGATACTCGTACTCAAGGCCTGACCGATTGCAGTACCTTGTGTCTTGATCAACTCCGGCTTGATCGAGTTAAGGAACATCTTCGCCGAAACGTAGTCACAGGTGATAGGCAGTTGTACGAACGCGTCGCCTGCAAAAACCACCAGACCCACTTTATCGTTGATCATGTTGTCCATCAACTTGCTCAACATTTGTTTTGCGCGGTCCAAACGGTTCGGTGCGACATCTTCTGCCAACATCGAGTTCGATATATCCAGCGCCACGATCGCCTCAATACCTTGCCGTTTCTCAGTGCGCTCACTCTGACCGAACTGCGGCCGGGCAGCAGCGAAAATCAGCAGCGCTAATGCTACCATCACGATACTGAACTTAACCGTCGGACGAACACGACTTGCATTCGGCATCAATTGTTCCATCAACTCCGCGTCACCGAACGCCTCCAACTGACGGCGTTTATGGCGGGTATATGCCCAATAGGCTGCTACAAAAACCGGAATCGTCGCCAGCAGCCACAATAGTTCTATATTTGCAAAACGAAACATATCAATTCGCTATAGTTCTAATTACAAAATATCGAATAATCACTTCCATCAACAAGCAG
>JAEEGK010018057.1_pt1 | contig 15300 bp, 12 predicted proteins | sample 8958771 | NCBI WGS metagenome assembly JAEEGK01 (sample SAMN16246547, study PRJNA631951) | gut metagenome | biome: gut microbiome; feature: rumen; material: SC-attached | host: Bos | place: Iran: Karaj | collected 2018-10 | reverse complement strand
TTAATTATAAAAAATATTTTTCAAAAAAAAATAATATAAATAAACAAAATGTCCAATATTTTAAACAAAATCAAAATTCAATAGAATTAAATCAAAAATTTAATAATAAAGAAAAAATATTTTCTACTAAAATCCCTATTTTTTTAAGAAAATATTTTTTACATGAAAAAAAAGAATATAAATCACCTAGATCAAGGCCATATTCTTCATTGACAAAAAGAAATTCAGAATCAGAAAAAAATTTTACTAATTTAAAAAATAATAAAAGTAAAAACTCATTTTTAATTAATAAATATTGTATGAATGAATTAGGGGAGCCATCAAAATATGAAAATTTTCTATTCAGTGGAACTAATGAAATAATTGAATGAAAACAAAAGAATTAATTGATTAAAATAATAAATTTTTTCATTAGGAAATAATATTAAATTTATATATTTTTATTTATTATAATTTCTTATTATTTAAATATATTAAAAAATGAAAGGATTTTTTACAAATTTAATAAGAAATTTTAATCAAGATGATTCTAATAAAAATCAAAATTCAAATAATAATACTAAAAATAAAAATACTGAACCTCAAGAAAATATAAAAGAAAAAAAAACAGAAATAGATTTAAATAATAATAAAAAAGAAGAAGAAAAAACAGGTGAAATAGTAATAGTAAATGAAAATCCAATATATAAAAAAGAAGGACATTATTATAAAAAATATATTAATAATATATTACAATTAAAAACAAGTGAACCAATTTTTCTTCAAAGACAAAAAATGACAATAAATTTTGATAAAGATGTAATTGGATATTTTTTTAATGATATAACTCAACTTTTTCAAAATAAATCTACTTCAATTAAAGAAAATCAAAAAGAATTATTTGAAAAAATTTCAAAAACAATGGAATTAGTTTCTCAATTAAGTACATTAACAAATTTTACTGAAGAAAAAGAAGTTGGTATTCATAATAAAGAAAAAAAATTAATGGAACAAATAGATTATCTTGATACTTATATTAATTCCCTTTCTATAGAAACTGACAAATTATTATCTGAAGTTTCTTTAATTGAAGAAGAGAGTAAAAAATTAAAAAATTAGAAAAACAATAAAATAAAAAATAAATATAATTTAATATAAAATATAATTTTATTAAAATTTAAAATGATTATTATTTACTTTTTCTTTTTTTTAAATCATTTTTTTCAATGTCAAGAAATAGCACCAATAGATAAATTAAATCTTGATAAATGTGAATATGATTTTATATGTGATCCAAAAAATTATTGTTCTATTAATGCATATAATAAAAAAATTTCAAAAATATGTGAAAATGACAATCAAAAAATAACATATGAAATAAATAAAAATATAAAATGTAAAGAAATATTTTCACCATCAATTGAAAATAAAATATGTGAAAATTGTTCATTTGGTCAATTTAGAAAAAAAATAAATGATAATATTTCACAATGTGAATTTTGTCCTGAAGGTACTTATATGGATAAAGAAAATCATGAAGAAATAAAATGTATTAAATGTGATAATTATATTAGTAATGTAAAATATATTTATCCTGAAGTAAGAAATTTTTATTCTTTTCATACTATTATTGATGATGAAAGTGGAACTATTAAAATAATTTATGAAAAAAATAATGAAAAATTAAATGCAAATATATTTATTGAAATTGATGGTAAAAATAGAAAATATATTGATTATATTCCTGTTATTAAATTAAATCAAGGTAATCATTTTATTAAAATTAAGTCAAATAATACTTATTTTGAAAAAATTATTATTTTTGGTGAGAAAGAAGGAAGTGGATATAAATGTATTAATAATAATAATATTGTATTAGAAAAAATTAATCAATGTGAAAAATTAAATAATGAATATCATTATAATGCAAAATTAAGAAGTTGTTATAAATGTCCTGATTTTTCATATTATATTAATAAAAAATGCCATTTTTTAGATATTTTCCAGAATGACTTTTTTCTAGTTAAAATAAATTTTGGAAGTTTTTATAAAAAAATTCAAAATATGACATTAAATTTATCTATGAATAATATAGATTATAATATTGATATTGAAAATCACAAAATTTATGAAAGTTCAAATAAAATTTTAATAGGTGAAGAATTAACAAATATTAAATTATTAAATGGTAAAAATGAAAAAGGTGTAATTTTAGAATATAAAGGAAAAAGAAATAATAATTTTATAACAAGTTATCTTTATTTAAAATGTTCACCTCATAATTTATTACCAGAAATTTCAAATGAAAATGTTGATAAAACTTCTTTAGGTTTTACAATATTATCAAAAGATATTTGTCCAGTTTGTATTTCTTCTGAATTAAATTTTGTTGATTCTGAATGTCAACAAGATAATTTTAAAAGAAATTTTAAAAATGAAAATAAATTATGTCAATTTTTGAATATTGAAAATGAAAATAAAACTTTAATTTTAAATTCTTCTTCAAATATTATTTCTTCTGATAATGATGATGATAAAGTTATTATTTCACTTTTTGGAATTAAAGAAAAATTACCTATAAATGTTAATAATAAAATTGATTTTTATTTAAATCAAACTACAATAAATATTCCTTGTATTGAAAATGAAATAAATATTTCACTTATACTTATTCTTGTTTTTTTTATAATAATTATTTTTGCAATTATATATAATTGTATACTTTCAGCTATTAATAATTCAATTAACGAAACAACTCAAATGAAAATTGAAGGAGTAACATATCAAGATGTTAAAATCATATAAAAAAATAATTAAGATATTAAATTATAATAAACAAAATTAAATTACATTTTAAAAATAAAAGAAAAAAACCAAATATAGAAAAATTAAATATTATAAATAATGACATTTAAAAAAAATAAATTAAAAGAAATATAAATTAATTTTATTCAATATTATTATTATTATGAATCTCATTATTTTCATTATTCTCATTATTTGCATTATTCTCATGATTATCATTATTATTATTATTATTATTATTATTTTCATTATTTTCTTTATTAACTATTATTTTTTCTTTTTTAGGAACATCAACTTTTCCAATAACTAAATTTTGATAAGGTGCAGGATCTTTTAATTTATTTCTAATTTTAGTTGCTTTATTAATAATTTTTTTTTCAATTCTTAACATTTCTTCAGGAATTAAATCATCAATTTTATGTTTATTAATAAGAATAGTAATTTCAGATAAAATTTCATCTAAAGTCATATAACCAGAACTTTTATTAGTATTTAATATATGATTTAAAATACCTTTTCCAAAAGCATTAACTTTTTCATTTAAAACAGTTGATTGAGTAGTAGTATTATCTGTTTTTGGTTCAGATATTATTTTAAGTCTTCCTGGATAAGTTTCTAAACCACAAATTTTATTATAATTTATACTATAAAGATCATCTTTTATTTCATTTGAAGCAGTATTTAATTGACCTAAATTGTCATTTCTTTTATTATTTGATTTACCTTTTTTCATTAAAGGTTTTTTTATATAATTTGATAATCTATTTCTTGTCAGTATTCTTGAAAATTTTCTTTCTTTATCTTTTTTATCTAAACCTTTTTTAAAATCATAAAAAGTTCTACCTATATCAGTATTATATTTAATAGAAGAAACAATTTCATTTGATATACAAGCAAAATCATTATAATTTCTAGCTTTAATTTCAAATTGTTTTTCTTTTTTAACAGTTAATAAACATTTCTTAAGAGTAACAAATAAAGGAATTAAATCATATTTATAATTAAAAACTTTTAAAATACTATTAAAAAATTGTTGAAAATTAATATATTTTTCTTCATATAAAACCTTTTCTAAATTTCCAGGATGTTTTAATAACATTCTAATTCCTTTTAAAGCATTTAAAGAAGCAATTGATTGAGAAACTAAAGAAGAATCATTTTTATTTGAACAATTTTCATCACAAAATAAATAATTAATAGAATAAATCATTCTTTTAACTTCATTTTCATTAACATAACCATCATCATCAATATCAGTTATATCAAAAAGTAATTTTATTTTATTTTCAAAATCACATTTAACAAAACAAGCTAAAGCACAACAAATATCATATATTTCTATTTCTTCTTCTGGTATAATTTTTCCTAAAAAATAATTATCATTTCTATGATTTTGACATCTTATTTCTGCTTTAAATACTTTAAAACGATTAAAAATTTGCTCAAATAAAGGAGAAAAATCTTCATCTGATGGAAAAGTTGTTTTCATTATTTGAAGAAATATTGGTTTTTTTAAACGCATATTTCTTTTTATTGAATCTATTTCTTTTTGTTTACAATGATCTGTAAATTCTTTTATTTTTGAAACTGTTAACATTTTTTGGAAATTTGAGTAGTAAAATTCTTCTAATGGTTTTGGTCTTTCTGATAAAAAAAAATTTGGTGTTGTTTTTGAAAATTGGTAATCTTCTTTTTCTTGATTATTATCTTTTTTAATGATTGATGGAAGAATTTTTTCTAAAATATTTTTTTTTGACATATATTTTTATTTATTTGAAAAAAATATTGATTTTTTATAATTTTTTATTATTTTATGGCTTAATTGATTATATTAAAAAATATTATATAAATATTAATTGCAAAATTAAAAATAAATATTTGATTTTTTCTTTTTTTTCATTTATATAATAATAAATAGAATTATTATTATTCAATTTGATGATGTAAATAATAATTTTTAAAATAATGATTGATAGTAATGGAAAGAATTTAAAAACCAATTTAATAAATTTATTTTTTTCTTTGAATAATAATATACCAAATAATATTCAACATATTTCAATCCTTAATGAATTAAATATTTTAGATTTAGCTTTCCATGTTCAAGCATTAATAAATAATTTTATTAAGAAAGAAAAAAATATTTCAGAAAAAAAAAATAATTTTACTCCCTCAGAAGATTATGAATCTTTATTAAGGAAAGAAGAAGCAGAAATTAGAAAATTAATTGCTAAAATAAATTCAATTAAAATTCAAAATGATAGTTTAAATATAAGAGTTGAACAACTTGAAATGGAAAAAGTATATTTTTTAAAAGTAATTGTAAGTATAATTTTTGTTTAATATATATAGGAAAAATTAGAAAATATTAAAAAAGACAATGAAAAGGTAATTGAAAAATTAAATATAACAATAAATAATAATGAAGAAAAAATAAAATCATATATTGAAAATGAAGAAAAATTAAAAGAAGAAATAAAAGTTAAAAATAATGAAATCATTAATTTAAGGTTTAATAATTATAATTCAAATTTAATGAATAATATTAAGCCATATAAAAAAATGAAATTAAAGGAAATAAATTATGAAAAAAATTTATCTTTAAATAATTCTTTAAATTTAATGCATTCAAATTTATTGACAAAAAGAAATGATATAAAAAAAGATTCAACAATAATAGTAAATTGGAAGAAAATGGTAAATAATCAATTTATGAATAGAAATTTATTAAATCACAATCTTCATTCTAATAGTGTAAAACATTTATTTGACTTAAGATTAAAGTCAAAAAAATCTGACATAGAAATAAATGGAATATATAAAGGTACTTCAAGAAATATATCATTTGAAAAAAATTTTCATTCATTAAGAAATATTAATAGTATGTTAAATAAATCTAAAAGAGATGAATCTCCTTTAAAACATATAGACAATTTCAAAATATTTAAAGATCAAAACAAAAAAATAAAAAATTATAATTCAGATTATGAAAATAAAATAATTTTAAAGGAAAATGAAAAATTATTAAAAAATGAAAAAATAAATTAAACTTTTTTTCATAAAATATATTATTTCTAAATTAAATATATAATAAATAAATTAATAATATTATATGATATATCATAAAATAGGAAAAATTTTTTTTTAATATAAATCAATTATAATTTACATCATTTATAATATTTCCTAATTGATTAATTAATTCATTTCTTTCTGAAAAATCAAGAGAACTTTTTAATCTTTTTAAAATAGAAATAGGATTTATTTTACTATTATTTAATTCTTTACCTAATTTTGTTTTATTCTTTTCAAGAATATTTACCATTTTATCAATATTATTATAAAAATTTTCATTTAAATTTTTTTCTACATAAGAAGCAGTTTCTCTTACATCTTTAAATAATTCAGCATTATTTATATAATTATCATGTATACTATTTTTTTGAACAAAAGTATCATGTAAATTATTTGGATTATTTTTTTGACTCAATAAACTAAATCTTTTTATATTTATTAAATTCATTGATGATCTTCTATCTTTTTGTAAAGTTGTATTACATGTTTTCATTTTATTTATTTTCCATTTATTATCTTTTGTTTTAACTTTGTTTAAATTATAAGTTGTATTTAATTTTTGTTTAGTTAATTTATTAATATCAATTGTTTTATGTTTTGAATCATCAATTTCAGTAATTGTTTTTTTTTTTGGTATATTTATTTGATTCAATATATTTGGTTTTTCATTTATTATATCTGTATTTCTTTTAAATTTTTTTTCATTATCATTTTGATTAGATAATAAAAAAGGTGATTTAGATATTATAGAATGAGATGTTTTTATTGGTTTAAAAACATTAATTTCTTTATATTTTAATGAGTTTTGGGATTTTTCTGAATTTGATCTTTTTGATTTAGTTATTTTTGTTTTATCTGATTGTGTTTTACTTGATTTTGAATTTGAAGAAGATGAAAAAGAAGAATCAAATTTTGATTGAGATGAATTTGTTTTATTTGTTACTCCATTTGATTCTTCTGAAATATGAGATAAGTCATTGGAATCATCATTTGATTTTAAAGTTGAGTTATTGAATTCAATTTCTTTTTGATTTTCTATCATTATTCTTTTTTTTTCATCATTAAATCTTAAATATTTCATTAAACTTATACTTAAAAAATTTTGTATTTGTTCTGGAAAATTTACACTTACTTTTAAAAAGTCATTTTTTTTTAATAAGAATAATTCACATTGTCTAGTTTTTACTTTAATATTATGTGATAATTTTTCATTTAAACACATTTCAATTTCACCAAAATTTCTATTTTTTTTTATTTCACAAATTTGTTGAAAATTATATTCTTCTCCCAAATAAAAAATAACTGTTCCTTTAATAATAAAATACACTAAAATAAAAAAATTTTTATTAAAAAAAATATATTTTTACTTTCATCAGGTATTTCTCCTATTTTATATATATTTTCATTTTTACCATATCTCATTTGTTTCAATAAAGGTAAAATAAAATTTATTAATTCTGGTTTATCTTGAAAAAAAATAATCTTTTTAATAACATTATCATTAATAATTCTTGAAAGTTCAACTCTTAATTTATTAGGTAATTCCAATAAAAAATTTCTTTTTTGTTCTTGACTTTTTGTCAAATCATATTTAATAATTTTTCTAGTTTTTTCATAAATTTCATCATCAATATCATAAATAACTTTAATTTCTTGTAATTCATTTAATTTCATATTCATTTCAGAATTTTTTTGATCAATAATTTCAACAATATTAGAAAGCATACCAATTAAAAAAGAATACATAACAACCCCAAAACTCATAATAAATAAATTATATATTTTTTCATATTTGGTATAAGAAACAACATCACCATATCCAACAGTAGTCACTGTTGTTAATGACCAATAAAATGAAGTAATATATAATTCAAAAGGTGATGAGTCAGTTAATCCTAATCTATTAACCCAAATATCTGGAGAATTTTCCTCTAATTTTGTTATAAAATAAAATAAACATGAACTTAAATGAATAAACATAAATAAACCTACTAAATAATAAACTAATCTTTCTATTTGAATATTTATGTGAAATTTATCTAAAAGATTTCTTGTAAGTTTTGTTATGTGATTTTTTTTTGAGAATATTTTTATTAAACGAAATAAACGAGTTAAACGATATATTTTTGGTATTTTTCTAAAATTCCATAAACTTGTTACATTGTCATCTCTTATAAATTCATTCATTATTAAATTTATTGGAATTACTGATATTAAATCAAGTGTAAACCAACCTTTTAAATAATGTTTTACTATTTTATATAATCTTTTTTCAATTCTTTCATCATATGTATAATAAGCAGTAAAAAAATTTAAAATAATATCAAAAAAAAAAAACAAATCTATTATATTATCAAATAATTGTAAATTTATTGCAATATTTGATTCTTCATTTAAAAAACTTATTCTATAAGGAGTAACTAAAGAAGTATATATTAAAAATATCCCCATTGAAATATCCCAAATTTGTTTATATAAATTATCAGGATAAATAATCCAAGTATCATTATTATCTAAATTTATATCACTTTCTGAACTTTCACTATCATCAATCTTATCTTTTATTGTTAAACAACGAAATGCTTCATTTGTTTTAGTTTTTATTATTGATTTTAAATCACTTTTATTATTACCTAAATTTATATAATATGAATTTTGTTTTTTTTGCTCTTTTAAACTATTAAAATGAAATAAATTATTTAAATTTTCTTCTATTTTCTGTACAGATTTAAATGTTGGTTTTTTAAATTCTTTAGGATAATCTTTTATTTGATTACTTTTTGATATTTTTATATTTAAAAAATTATGCTCACTTTGATTATCTGATGATATACTTGAAGTTGATTTTTTTCTTTTTTTATTTCTTAACCAGGAAAAATCATTATCTGTTGTATTGTCTTTAAGTGGAAGAGAAGAATCTTGTAATTTTGTTTTAATTTCATTACTATTAATTTTTTTGTAAAATTAAATATTATAATAATTATAACTTACTTACTCATTTTTTTAATAATTTCCTGTATTTGCATTTTTTTATAAATTGACTAAATGGAAACATTTTGGTTAATAATTATTTCATTAATTTTTTTTTTTTAAAATATGATTTAAATTATATAATTTAGTTAAAATAAAAAGAGTAGTAATTTAATATAAAATATGAGTTAAAATATTTATTTTATAATATTTTATATCTTATGTTAATCCAATTTTTGAATAAATATATTTACTGGAAAAAGAATATTTATTATACAAATAAAACAAATTATTTTTATAAATAAAAAATATTTAAAAAATTTTAAAAAATGAAATGGATGAAACTCAAGAATTATTTAGCACCAACATTTATGAAAGAAATAGACAATGTATCAGAAATTTATTTGAGTAATATTATTTTTAACAAAAAACAAAAAAATAGATTTAGTAACTGAACTTAAAGATAATAATAATAATGAAAAAAATGAAGAATATTTAAAATTAAGAGAAAGTATTGAAAATAGAATTGAAGAAATAGATAAATTTTTTGAATTAAATTTCGATAAACCATATGTATTTTATTTTGAAAAAGGAAGAATAAGATTAAAAAAATTATTAATGTATGAACCAACATTACTTAATCAATTAGATAATGGAAAAGATTTTAAAGGAATTGCATTTGGCATTCAATCTAATCAAAATTTAGAAAACAATAATTTAAATTCAATTAATGAATTAAATTTAAAAAATGAAAATGAAATAATAAAAAATGTTGAAAATAAAACTATAAATAATAATCTTTTTAATTATGATAAAAATAAAAAACAACTAATTCAAAAATTAAATTTTAATCAATTAATTAATAGTAATGAAAATATTCATAAAAAATTAAATAGAAGTGTAGAAAAAAATTATAACAATCCAATTGATTCTAATATTAATCTTTATGATAATACATTTTCTAATTTAAATATAAATAATAATAATGCAATTATAAATAAAAAAAATAGTAGATTACAACAATTTACTCAAAAAAAAGAAAATTTAAATTACAAAGAAATTTCATTAAATAATGAAAATAATAATAATAAAAATAATAATAAAAAAATAATTGTAAAAAATACAAATCAAAATAATAAAATAGCAAAAATACAATCAAAAAATAAAAATATAGGATTTAATAAAAAAAATTCAATTTCTAATGAAAAAGAAAGTTCAGTAGAAAAAAAAAATAATAAATCAATTATTAATAAAATAGAATTAGGACATGATTATTTTCCAAATAAGGGAAAAAGTAAATATAATCCAAATAATAATCCTTTTAATGGTGAAATGTTGGAAAAATTTACAGAGCCAAATGAAAATTATGAATTAAAAGAAATTGTTTTGAAATTTAAATTAACTGAAGAAGAATATAAATTACTTTTAAAAGAAAAAGCCAAATTAATTAATCCAATTGGAAATAAATATAATAAAAAAATAAAATATAATTATTAATTAATTTTAAATGAAATTTTTTAATTATAATATGAATAAAATTTTTAAATAAAATTATATTAATATAATATGATAAAAATATTATTTAAAAATAAAAAAGATTTTAAAAATAATATTATGAAAATATTTATATTACACAAATTTAAAATTCATTTTATTTTTGAATAAATAATTTTTTCTTGAATTCGATTTTTTTCTTCTTCTGTTTTATTTTTAATATTTTGATTATATTTTTTACTATACAAATATTCTTTTATTTCACTCAAATAAAAAATGAATTTTTCAAAAAAATGAGGAATATTCTTACAATTTATATCCAAAATTTTTTTATTTTTTTCTGAAATTTCTAAATAATAATCAATTGAAGTATCAGATAGATTATTTATATTTTTTAAAGTTTCAATATTAGTAAAAAATTTTCTTAAATTATTTTTTGACAATTTCATTAATTCATTTATCAAAAATTTATAATCTACCTCATCATTATAAGTTCTACCATAAGTTAATAAAATTAATCTTAATAAATTATTTACATTTTTTTTTTCTTCTTCATTTGAAATATTTAAATTTAATAATAAATTTTCATCTTCTTTTTTAATAAAACATAAAGATGATTGTGCTGTAATTGAAGGAAAAAATTTCTTAAAAATAATACGATTTAAATTATTTATTTTTAAATCTAAAAATTCTAAATAATCTTTTATTATTTGAATTGGTGGATTATAATTATATATTGTTTCTATATTTTTTGAAAAAAGAATTCTTATTGATAAAGGAACTACATTTGACTTAGAAACTAAATAAAAACATTTTTCTTTTTGTTTTTCAATTTTATTTATTATACGATCTGATAATTCATTTTCGTCTGATGTTAATGTAAAATAATTTTCATAATTATTAATATCATCATTAATTAAATTTATTTTTTTTGATTTTTCTTGTATTGTTGTTAAACTAGGAATATCAATAATTGATAATTTCCTTAAATTATCATTATTTTTATTAAGATTATTATTTAAATTATTATTGATATTTGTATTTATTTTATTATTTTTTTCATTATTATTTTTTTTCTGAAATGGTTTTTTTTCATTTGTTAAATTATTTTTATTAATTGTTAAATCATTTTTTTTTAATTTTGTAATATTTTTTTTTCCATTATGATAATTATTTATAAATGGAATAGATGGAGATTTTGAATCTAAATTTGAAAAAGAATGATTTGAACTAACAGACATACTATTAAAATTACTTGCAATACTTGTAGTACTATTCAATGAATTTTTTTTTCCTGATTGCATATTTTTTTGAAGTGATTTTAATTTATTTTTTGTAATTATTTTAGAAATATTTTGAGAAATTGTAGATTTTGTAAAAGAATAATTATTATTAGGAAGAATATATTTTTTACTTGACTTATTATTAGTATTTAAAATACCTTTATTTGATTTAATACTATTTTTCTTAAAAGAATTAAAATCACCACTTAATTTATGGTAATTTTTTAAATGGTTTGAACTTCTTCCTTTTAATGGTGTTTTTGATTGTGTTCTTGTTGGTGAATTTGTAAGTGTATTCACATACTCATTATTAGAAGTTAAATTGTATTTAAGTTCAGTTTTATTTTCATTTTCATTTTCTGATTTAATTAAAATATCTAATGCTTTTTTATAAAATAATTCATGTTGATTTTTAATCTTTTTAATCTCATTATTTATTAACTTTACGTGATTATCTATTGTTTTTTTTGAATCCTCATATATTTCTATCAATTGTTGTTTTAAATAACTATCATTCATTTTTATAATATATTAATTTAATTGCTTTATAAATTTATTCTTATATTAACATAAAAAATATATTAAATAAAAAATAATAAATTTGAAAAGTGAATATTAATATAGTAAAGTATAAAAAAAAAATGATTTTAAATAATTATGATTTGAATTTAATCAAAAATTTAATTGTAAAATTATAAGATAATTTGTATTTACATTTGATAATAATAAGGTGTTTTTAGTTTATTAATAATCAAAATTACAAATAATTAAATATTTGAAATTAATTTAAATTATTTATGAAATAATATAATTAATTTTAAATTCATAATCTAATAATTTTAAATTAAAAGAAATTTCTAATTAAAATATTATAAAAAAAATTATTTTCATTGAAGAAATATGAAAAAAGATATAATTATTTTTATTACCATTAAAACAGTATTAAATTATATTTGTCTTCCTTTTATAAAACAAATTAATTCATCCAAACTTTCAATCAATTATTTTATTTATAATGAATTATTAATTAATTTAAATATAGGAAATCCCATTCAAAGAATTAAAGGAATAATTGATTTTCATTATCCAAATTTATATATTCCAAATATTATAGTTAATGGAACATATAATGAAAATAAATCAAATTCATATATCTATATAAATAAATCTGATACTGATTTTATTTATAATGGATTTATTTTTACATCAATAAAATCAAAAGAAAAATTAATTATAAAAAATAAAATTGAAGAAATTACATTTAATAATTTTAGTTTTAATTTACTTACTTCAAATAAATCAAATTCAAAATTAGAAAATGCAATATTAGGTTTAAAATTAGAAGAAAAAGAAGATAATTTTATATATCAATTAAAAGAAAAATATATTATATCATATAATTTTAAGGAAGAAATTAAAGGAGATTTAATATTAGGTGCATTTCCACATGAAATAAATAAAAGTTTAGATTCTAATAATATAAGAACAAATAAAGCTCAATCAATTTATTCAGATTGGATTATTGAATTTGATTATATTAAATATGGAAATAAAACTGATGATGAAAATAGTGCAATTTTCTTAAATGATATTAAAGGAATAATTGGAAATATAATTTATCATAAATTTATCAATGAAAGTTTTTTTGATGAATTATTTTCAAAAAAAAAATGTTATTCGGAAATTATAGTTAATAAAAAAAGTTTATATAATTTATTAACTATATATTATTGTGATTTAGATATAAATATAAATAAATTTCAAAGTATTGAATTTTATTCTAAAGAAATGAATTATACTTTTATTTTAGATTATAATGATTTATTTCAAATTTTTAATAATAAATATGTATTTTTAATATTTTTCAATAATGTTTTTTCTGATAAATGGAAATTAGGAGAAATTTTTCTAAAAAAATATAATGTTTTTTTAAATATAGATGCTAAATTATTTGGATTTTATATTTTAAAAAATAAAAAAAGTGAAAAAAATTATTTAATTGTTTTAATAATTTTATTAGTTATAATTATAGTAATTTTGAGTATTCTTTTATATAAATTATGTAAAAAATATAATAAAAGAAAGAAAAGGCCAAATGAATTAGAAGATGATTCATATGAATATATGGAATAAATTATAAAAATAATATTATATTTAATATTAAAATACTTTAGTTATGATATTAAAAAATAAAAATAAATAAATTAATGTAAATAATATTCCTTATAATAAATATAATAAAAAATATATATATAAACTATATAAAATAAATAATTTATTAATATTAATTTCATAAATCATTATTATTAAAAGACCAAATTTTAATTGTATTATCTTTAGAATAAGAAGCAATCATACCATTTTTTAATTGAACAAATCCATAAATACTATTTTCATGAGCATTTTTAATAATTTGAATAAGTTCTCCATTATGTGAATAATATATTCTTATATCTTTACTTTTACCTCCAACAATTATAACATTTTTTTCTTTTATTAAAATAATACCAAAACAATCAATTATATTATAAATTTCTCGAATAACTTTTTTTTCAGATATTGAAATAATATTAAATGAATTTCTAAGTTTTTTTTTTACAATTATACTATCATTATTAAATCTTATTAAAGCATTTGGAAAACTACACCAAGTTTCATCAAATGAAATTATACAATTATAAAAATTAATATCCCAAAATTTTGTTCCATCTTTTCCTGATGAAATTAATATATTTTTATCTTCTAATAATAAGATTGAATGTACTTTATTTAAATGTGATAAAATTATTATTGCTTGATATGTATCTTTTATTTTTTCCCAAATTTTAACTGTTTTATCTTTTGAACATGATATTATATTATTATTTGAAAAATTAATTACTTTCATTATAATATCATTATGTGCATTTTCTATTATTTGATTTAATTTAAATTCATTTTTATTTTTTTTCCAAAATCTTATACTTTTATCACTAGAACATGTAATAAAATTATTTTCATTTTGAATATTTACATATATAATATAATTATCATGTGCATTTTTAATTATTTGTAATAGATTAAATTTACAATCATATATTTTAATTGATTTATCATGTGAAACTGAAATTATTTTTCCTGAAGGAAAAATTGACACTGAATTTATTAAATTTTCATGAGCATTTATAGAATTAATGATTTTTAAATTAGGTATTACGTTTTTAAATAATTCTTTTTTTATATTATTATTGTTATTATATTCCTTTTTCTTTATAATTAATTCGACATTAGGATAGTTTGTTGAAGGAGATAATAATATTAATTTTAAATTTATTTTATTTTCTTCTATTTTAATTTTATTTTTATCTATGAAAGAATAAATATATTTTATCATTTCTTTAATTTTATTTTTTAAAACTAATAATCTAAATCTATGAAGATATCCTATATTAAAAATAGATTCATAAATTATATAAGTATTATTATTAATTATTGAAATAATGATTGAATTTACTGAACAATTTAATTTAATAGAATAATTTTGAAAATTTGTTTGAATATTAGAATCATTTTTAGACATTAATTAAAAAAAATATATATAATTATTGGGAAAAAGAAATAAAAAAGCAATAAAATTTATATAAAAATAATATGATTTTATATATAAAATATAAAATTGAAAAATGGGGATTGGGGATTGGGGATTGGGGATTGG
>JAEEGK010018054.1_pt1 | contig 15301 bp, 4 predicted proteins | sample 8958771 | NCBI WGS metagenome assembly JAEEGK01 (sample SAMN16246547, study PRJNA631951) | gut metagenome | biome: gut microbiome; feature: rumen; material: SC-attached | host: Bos | place: Iran: Karaj | collected 2018-10 | reverse complement strand
CATCGAATTTGTAGAGCGTGCCGCCATTCAGCGACTGCCCAACACCAAGCGAGAACGGCAGCATCAGCGTAGCACACTTGTTAAGGGTGAACGTGCGGTTCAACGTCACGCTGTTCACCGTGATATTAACGGGAATGCTCACCGTCTCGAGCGATGTGCCGTCGAACTCGGCAGAGATGTTGCCGGAGCCGTCCTTTGTCAGCACGACACCCATGACGGGCCGCAGCGTCTTGTTGAGGAGGCTGTTCTGAAGGTCATCATTACTGAGCGTTCCGCTCCAGATGTTCCCGCCATCATCGACCAGCGTCTGGCCGTCGGCTACTTGGACGGTGCCGCTGTAGCTGCTGGCGGTGATGCGGTCGGCGGGCTTGCTCCAGCCGAGGGTGATGGTGCCGCTGCCGTTGTTGGCGTTGATGCCGTAGCTGCCGCTGGCGTTGACGGTGCCGCCGTTGATGGCGATGGTGCCGTTGTCAATGCGGATGCCGTCAGCGGTGCCGCTGGCTTCGACGGTGCCGCCGTTGATGGTGACGTTATTGTTGGCGTAGATGGCCCAGGCATTGGTGCCGGGGGCGGTGACGCTGACGTTGCCGCCGTTGATGGTGATGTCTTCATCAACGGCATAGATTCCGGTAGCCCAGTTTCCGTTGGCATCAGTTGTGACGTTACCACCGTTGATGGTGACGGCTTTTGCAACGATGCCTTTATTACCGTTGTCGGTATAGACGTTGAGTGCGCCCGTACCAGCGTTTTGGCCATAGATGGTGAGTGCCTGGTCTCCGCCGTCCTCGCGGGCGATGCCCTTTCCGCTAATCCTCCCGTCGCTCGTCCCCACATTCATCTCACATCCGTCTGCAAGAATCAGCGTCACGTCGCCGCCGAGTGTCACGGTGCCCGTATAGGCCACGTCGCTGTTCACCACATAGGTGCCTGCCGGCAGCGTCGTCATGACATTGTTCAGCGGGATAGCCTGCACGTTCTCATGCAGTGTGCCACTGGCATCGACATACGAGGTGGTGACGGTGGGCAGTGCCGTAATTTTGTCCGCATAGTCACTCCAAGCAGACTTATAGCCGTCCACCAAGTCGCTGAACACGTAGATGTTTGCCAAATTGTTGCAACCATTAAAGGCATTTACGCCTAAAGAGCATGACGGAGCATAAACAGTGACAGTAGCCAGATTAGGACAATTCAGGAAGGCACGCTCACCGATGCTCGTCACGCTGGCAGGGATCTCAATCGATGTCAGACCAGTATTAGCGAAGGCACGCATGCCGATGCTCGTCACACCTGCACCAATGACGACTTTTTGGATATCACTCGCATAGCCATCCCACGGCCGTTCGGAAAGATCGTTATAATTCGTCATCGCCCCTGTGCCGCTGATGGTGAGGGTATTTGTGCTGCTGTCGTATGCATAATAGACACCATTGCCGCATATGCCGTTATAAGAAACTTCGGCGAAAATGGCACTCACCGTTACATTGCTCCTGGGCATGATGAAGCTGTTGCCTGTGGACTCAACGTCGTTGTTCTGAGCATCCTTCACAACAAGGCGGCTGAATATGTATCCTTGGTCTGGTGTGGCGGTTATCGTCACATTAGCACCTAACTTTGCCGTTGTTGCCTCACATGCTATCGTACCGTGCTCGATGCCGTCGGTAATGGTGATGGTGTAGTCGGTATCGTCCTTCGGAAAGATAACACGGCGGTTGCCGTCCACGGTGATGGTGAAGTAGTCGGCCTTGCTTTCGGTCACATCGGTTGTTTCATGCATATAGACGATGCTCTCGCTGATGCTCGATGCGTCAACCATATCGATGCCATCGTAAATGGTGATAGTTCCTACAACTGCATGACCAGAATTATAAGCACCACCTTTGCCGATGCCATTGCCAGGATAGCTATTGTCTGTTCCGCGAAACGCCCTTACTGTTCCACCTTTAATGGTGATGTTGCCAATCGTCGCCGTATTGTCTGTTCCTTTACCATAGCACACACCTGTGCCGATACCAGCTCCCATGCCATTGCCAGTTGCCGTGATGTTTCCGCCTTCGATGACAATATGGCCACCATTAGCGTCCACATCCCACGCACAGCTCAGACCGATGCCTGCGGAATGAGTACCGCCGTTTGCTGTCAGCGAGCCGTTGCCCTTGATGGTGAGCGTAGTGCCTGAACCGCCGACCTGTATGCCTGCCTTATAGCTTGCACCCGTCACGCTGTTCGTGCCGACAAGGGTAATCTCCGCTGTTCCATCACAAACGATGCCGCCGCTGATGGTTGCATTGCTGAGCGTAATCTTTGCATTTTCAGCAATCGTCACGGTATGGCTCGTCGCAGCGGTCAAGATGTCGCCATCGACGACGGTGAAGTCACCGGGGGCTTGCGATAGGTCGATGTTGCTGCTGTGTCCGATGGTGGCCGTCACGGTTATGTCGGCCGTGCCTACGGTAACGCTGTAGTTGCCGCTGTCGTCAGCCGTCAGTGTGTTCGCGCCGTCATGCACATTAGATGCCGTATAGGAAAAGCTCGCCTTGAACGTGACAACCGTTCCCGAAATGTACTTACCGCTGCCATCTGCTGTGTTCGTTGCGCTTACAATCTCCATATTGGCAGGCAGATTGACGGAATAGGTGGTAGCAGTGGATGCCGTCACGGTTACGTCTGCCGCAGGTACGGTGAAGGTATAAGTTCCGTTTCCGGCATCTGCCAGCGCGACACTGCCGCTATTCACCTGAAGCGTGCTTGTATCTATCAGATGGCTGACGGTAAGCGTCACGGTAGTGCCTGCAACAGCCTTGTCAACATTGCTCGTGACAAGACCGCTGATACCATTATCAATCGTGATGGTGCGGTAAAACTTGGTGTCCTCTTCCGTTATCTCCGTGGTGCAGCCAGAGTTGCTGAAATACTTGCCGCACACGGAACACTGCCAATACTCAATGTGCGTATCCGTAGCATCGTGGTGTTCGCCTGAGTGGGGAATCATCGGAGTCTCAACAGCCGATGCGTTGAGTTCATTCGTTCCGTTCTCGTCCGAGAAATACTTACCGTCACTGCTGCGTTGCCAGCACTCCTGCTTGATGCCCACTTCTGTACAGGTTGCATCCCGTAACGTCAAGTGTATATAAACAAAAGGAAATAGCTTTTTGCCGTTCAATGGCGATAAGTTTGTAATCGTGCCGCTGTAGTTAGTCGTGCCGTCGGTGAAAGTCTGCCCGTTGGCTATCGTCATTGTCTTGCCACTGGTATAGTTATCCACCTTTATATAATCGTCAGTGTTGCTATAGCTCAAGTTGATATTGGCGTCGATTTTCGATGCTTCCAGCTTGCCGCCGCTGATGTTAACAGCATTATCCGGATAGATACCCTTCGAACCGTTTGTCTTGAACGAGCCGCCGCTGATATTAAAGCTGTCAGAGCATCGCATTCCATAATGTGTTGTAGTCAGGTTTACGGAGCAGCCCAATTGCGTGTAACTGGAAACATATACGGCTATCTTATATGAGCCTGTAGTCGTAACGTTGAGCGTTCCCTCGCCGAGGACGTTAAGCGCATACGACTCGCCATTGATACCATTTTCGGAAGAGCTGACGGTCATCTTCGCTCCGCTGGCAATGACGAGGTAGGTGTCGCCGATGAGGTTGAGCGTGTGGTCAAACGAGATGTCGCTCTCTACCTTGTAATATCCTCCGGCCAGGTTACTCACCGTCGCATCCGTCAAGGCCACAGCCGAGGCTTCGTCAGTACCGCCGATGAGACCGTCGCCAAACGTGACATTGATTGTCACTCCCGTACCATTCCAGATGTCGTTGGGTATCTGGAATGTGGCTGTCGAGCCGCTGATGGCGATGTTGGCCTCGGCGGTACCATGCTCATCATATTTATATAATCGTTTTGCAACGGTCACGATATTACCGGCATCAGGCGCGAAGGTCAGCGTAACGCTTGCGCCATCATCAACCGACGTAGTGAACGGATTGCCCGCCGTAGCCGTTTGGTTGCCAATAGACACCGAGCCGCTGCCCGTCACGTTGACGGTTACATCGACCGTCCCCGCCCACGCTGTTGCAGTCGTGAGCATCATCACAAGCAGCAGCATGGCTGCCCGTCGCGTTGCGCCCAGCCCCGAGGCCAAGGGCGCGAAAATGTTTTTCTTAATACTCATTGAGTGTTTTGTAATCCTTTTCATCTTTTTCTTGATTGTTTTATGTTTTTACATATTATAATGTTCTGTTGGGCATAAAAACACAGCGGCCCGCCCCGCACGAATGCAGGACAAGCCGTATATCGCCATCGCGCGCCGACACAAATGTCGTCGCTCAATGTCTTTATAGTCAATAAGGAAGTATAGTGAGTGAGTGAGTGAGTGAGTGAGTGAGTGAGTGAGTGAGTGATAACGAATTATTTGGCGTAGGCAAACAATCCGCGTTAAACATTGTTATCATCTCAATCTTTCTCATATCTCGTTAATGTATATGGTCAGGTGTTCCTTTATTATAATTTTAAAAAAATACTACTGTTGCCATAATCATCTTTATTTATTTCTGCCTGCAAAGTTACATGTATGCGAGCACAGTACAAAATAAAACTCGTTTATTTTTACTTTCGAGCAAAATTGATATTTTTTCGAACTATTTACTTGCAAGTTGTTTTTTTACACTATCTTTGCGCCGACAAAAAGTTAAGGTCGTCACGTCAGTCTGGAATATAGAGAGTATGACAGTAGTTTACGAAGATAATCACATCATCATCGTGTCGAAAGAAAGCGGCGAGATAGTTCAGGGCGACAAGACCGGCGATCAACCGTTATCGGAGACCGTAAAACAATACATCAAGGAAGCGTATGCAAAACCAGGCAACGTCTTCCTTGGTGTTGTTCATAGACTGGACCGTCCCGTAAGCGGACTGGTTCTCTTTGCCCGAACCAGCAAAGCCCTACCCCGCTTGAACAAGATGTTTGCCGCAGGCGAAGTGCACAAGACCTACTGGGCAATAGTAAGTCAGATGCCGCCCAAGCAGGAAGGCACTCTAATCAGCTGGCTAAAGAGAAACGAACAACAGAACAAGTCGTACGCCTACGACCACGAGGTACCTCGTTCGAAAAAGGCCGTGTTGCGATACCGTCTGATAGGTCATTCTGATCGCTACTCGCTGGTGGAGGTGCAGCTGCTGACAGGACGCCATCATCAGATACGCTGTCAACTGTCTGCTCTTGGCAGTCCCATTAAGGGCGACCTGAAATATGGAGCGCGTCGCAGCAATCCTGATGGCAGTATATCGTTGTTGTCCCATCGCGTGGAGTTCGTACATCCTGTGTCCAAAGAGACCATTGTGGTGGAGTCGCCATTGCCTGCTGATCCGTTGTGGTCAAACATGATAATGAATCGTTAGGTTATGAAGAAGGTATTTTGGTGGATATTGATCATCTTGCTGAGCCCCGTGCTACTCTTTGTGGTGCTTACGGTGCTGCTCTATCTGCCCCCTGTACAGAACTGGGCAGTAGGCAAGGTGACGGCCATCGCCTCTGAAAAGACCGGTATGGATATCTCGGTAGATCATGTGGACCTGTCATTCCCTCTCGACCTGTCAATAGACAATTTCCGTGTTTTGCAAAAGCCCGATACCATTGCCGACGTAGAGCGTATGGTAGTGGATGTGCAACTCTTGCCCCTATTGGAAAGCAAGGTGGTTATCAATGAGTTGGAAGTCACCAATACGCATATGAACACACTGGATATGGTGGCTGCTGCCAAGGTGAAAGGTCGTTTCTCTCGATTGTTCATGACCAGCAAAGGCATAGACCTCGACAAACAGACTGTAGAGCTGAATGGTTCGCGATTGGAGGATGCTTTCTTTGATATCCAGATGGCCGACTCCGTACCTGAGGATACAACCACCAGTGAGCCTACGCTATGGAAGATTTATGTCGACAGCATAACTGTCGACCGCTCGGACATTGTGTTCCACATGCCTGGCGATACGATGAGCGTCAATGCCCATATGGGTAATCTGACTGCTCGTGAGGCCTTGATAGACTTGGGAACTCAGACCTATACAGTGGCCAGTGCCGACTGGCTGAATGGTGCCGTGAAGTACGACCAGAACTATCAGCCTCGTATTGAAGGCCTGGACTACAACCATATAGACCTCAGCGACATTCATATAGGTATCGACTCTATCTATTTCCACGACCCGACGTTGCGCATGTATATCCGTCAGGTGGCCTTGAAGGAGAAGAGTGGCTTTAGTGTTACCAATCTTTCCGGACCTATAGCGATGGAGAATGGTGCCATCAAGCTGCCTAAGTTCCGACTATCGACACCCTATAGTGATATCGATGTAGAACTCGATATGCCGTTGTCGCTCATGGAACCTGTCGATCCAGGCAAGATGAGGCTGAAGATGAATGCGTCATTAGGTAAACAAGACATCATGCCTTTCCTTAGCGACATGCCTCTCGCCATGCGTCAGCGTTGGCCAGAGTATCCGCTTGCTGTCAGTGGTCTGCTGAAAGGAAATATGCAACATATGGACTTCCACGATTTGGAAGTATCGCTGCCTACTGCCTTCCATGCTACCGCTACAGGTTTTGCTGCCAATCTTGACGACCCACAGCACCTGCGTGCCGATGTGCAGTTCAAGGCCAATACCCAGAATCTGGGCTTTGTGATGGCTATGCTACCACGTGACATGCAACGCAACTATCGCTTGCCACCGATGTCGGCACAAGGACGTGTCAAGGCTGATGGCCAACAGTATTTTGCTGATATCACTGCCCGTGAGGGTAAGGGACTGGTCAAGGCCAAGGGTTCGTTCCATGCTACCGCTATGCGCTACGATGCCGATGTGCAGGTGCGCGACCTGAACGTCCATCACTTTATGCCCCACGACAGCATCTATACCGTTTCTGCCGACATAACAGCCAAAGGGCAGGGCACCGACTTCTTCTCGCCACGCACCACGCTTGTTGCTGACGCGAAGATACATCATGTGGGTTATGGTAAGTTGAATGTCGACAATATCACTGCCCATGCGTTGGTCGGCGATGGTAAGGCTCATGCCAACCTTGTTAGTAGCAATCCCTTGCTGAAAGGTGCCGTCAACTTTGATGCCCTGCTGTCGACGACCCGTTTCGATGGTACGTTGACTACGGATTTCCAGGAACTCGACCTCTACGAGATGGGCGTTACTCCTGATCCGTTATCCATCGGTATGTGTGGTCACTTTGATGTCAATTCCGACCTGAAGTTGACGCATCAGATTACGGGTCTTGTCAACGACTTGACCATCAGCGACTCCAGTCATATCTATCGTCCCTCAGACGTTGACCTGTTGTTGAATATGACGCCTGACACCACCTTCGTACGTGCTCAGAGCGGCGATTTTGTTGTTAAGCTCGATGCCAGTGGCAACTATGAACAACTACTCAACCAGTTCATCATCTTGAGTGACTCCGCAATGGCACAGTTAGACAGAAAGACCATTGACCAACCGGCCTTGCGCAAGTTGCTGCCTACCATGCATATGACGTTGGAGAGCCAGCGCGAAAATCCCGTTGCCACCTTCTTGAAAGCCAGTGCTGATGTGGAGTTTAAGGATATGCTCTTCGACTTGTCAACCTCTGTGGCTGAGGGTGTCAATGGTCGTGGCTATATCCATTCGCTGACAGTCAGCGATATCCGTCTTGACACCATCAACTTCTCGCTCATCCAACGCAAGGAGCGCCTGTCGTTTGGTGGTCAGGTGCGCAACAATAAGAAGAATCCGCAGTTTGTCTTCAATGCCCTCTTTGATGGTATCCTGCAGGAACGTGGTGCCACCCTTGGCGTGCGTTACTTTGATGCCGACAATAAATTGGGAGCACGTATTGGTGCCCAGGCCGAGGTGGTCGATGGTGGTATCAATCTTCGTCTGCTGCCCGATCGTCCCACATTGGGCTATAAAGAGTTTGCCCTCAACAAGGACAACTTCATATTCCTGGGAAGCAGTGGTAAGGTGAAGGCGAAGGTCGATTTGCGTGCTGACGACGGCATGGGTATCCGCCTATACTCTGAAGAAACCGATCCTACGGCGCTGCAAGACCTGACGCTCAGTCTGCACAAGTTTAACTTAGAGGAAGTCACTTCTGTCATTCCGTATGCTCCTCGTATGACGGGTATGCTGAATGGCGACTATCATGTCCTACAGGATGCCAGTGGTCAGTTCTCTGTGGCTGGTGATATGGGAGTCCAGAATATGACCTATGAACGTTGTCCGATAGGTAATATCAGTACGGAACTCGTCTATCTACAGAAAGAGAACGATGCCCATGCTGTGGAGGCTCGCCTGATGATGGACGACAACGAGATTGGTCTGTTGACAGGTACTTATTACAATGAAGGCGAGGGCTCTTTGGATGCTACGGTGCAACTGGAGCATCTGCCACTGAATATCGTCAATGGTTTCGTTCCTGACCAGCTTTGTGGTCTGCAGGGCTTCGGTGAAGGAGAGTTGTCTATACAAGGTCCTTTGTCCCGTCCGGAGGTTAATGGTGAAGTCTATCTCTCCGACTCCTATTTGGAAAGTATACCTTATGGTGTCAAACTACGCTTTGATGACGACCCCGTACGTATCCAACATTCCAACCTGCTGTTTGAGAACTTTACAGTTTATGCCCATAACGATAATCCGCTGAATGTGCAAGGTAATGTTGACTTCCATGACCTTGACAAGATTATGGTTAATATGCGCATGCAGGCCAAGAATTTCCAGATTATCGGTGCTAAGGAGCATGCCAAGAGTGTGGCTTATGGTAAGGTTTTCGTCAATGCTTCTGCTATGATGAATGGGTCGTTGGAGAACCTCAATATGCGTGGTCGCCTTGACGTGTTAGGCTCTACCGATATGGGTTATATCCTGCGTGATACTCCTATCACCACAGATAACCAGTTAGATGGTCTGGTGAAGTTTACGGACTTCAGCGACACCACCCAGATTGCCGTCACACGTCCTGCCATCAATGGTTTCCGCATGGATATGACGCTCAATGTGTCGAATGGTGCCCACATCATGGCTTACATGAATGCCGACCACTCCAACTACATCGACCTGATGGGCGGTGGAACCCTGCGCATGCTTTATTCGCCTGCCGACAACCTGCAGCTGACAGGACGTTATACGTTGTCGAATGGTGAGATGAAATATGCCCTGCCTATCATCCCGTTGAAGACGTTTACCATACAGGATGGTTCCTATATAGAGTTTACTGGTGAACCCATGAATCCTACGTTGAATATTACTGCCATCGAGCGTACCAAGGCTAATGTTACTGGTAGCAATGGGGTAGGGCGTAGTGTCGCTTTCGATTGTGGTGTAGTTATCACCCGTTCACTCAACGATATGGGTCTTGAGTTTACCCTCGATGCTCCTGAGGATATGCAGTTGCGTGGCGAACTGCAGGCTATGGGTCGTGAACAGCGCGGTAAGTTGGCAGTCACGATGCTGACAACGGGTATGTATCTGGCTGATGGTAATACAAAACCGTTCTCCATGAACTCTGCCCTCAGCTCGTTCCTCAGCAGTGAGATTAGCAACCTGACGGGTAATGCCTTGCGTACCCTTGACCTCTCGTTCGGTATGGATAAAAGTACCGATGCCACAGGTCAGTCGCATACCGACTATTCGTTCAAGTTCGCCAAGCGCTTCATGAACAACCGTCTGAAACTGGCGGTAGGTGGTAAGGTGACTACTGGTGCGGAGTTGCCAGGAGGTCGTAACAACTCGTTCTTCGACAACGTGTCACTGGAATATCGCCTTGATGATACTGCCAACAAGTATCTGAACCTGTTCTTCCAGAATAACTCCTATGACTGGCTGGACGGCTATACGCAGAAGTATGGTGGTGGCTTCCTCTGGCGTCGCACCTTGCAGAACTTCACCGATATCTTCCGTTTCAAGGACGACAGCAATACCTTGTCCTTACCTCCTGCACGTACTGATTCCATAAAGACTACTCGCAATGAAACAAAATAAAACCAGCTATTGGCTGTTGGCTATTGGCATTTTGCTCTTGTCATCCTGTTCGATGACGAAGAATATCCCTGAAGACGACCAGTTCTTCACGGGTTTGAAGGCTGTCCAGTGGGGTGATGCCGAGCAGTCGGATAACCTCATTGCCACACAGGAAGAGGTGGAGGCTGCATTGGCTACGGCACCTAATGGTTCACTGTTTGGCAGCAGCTACTATCGTCTGCCGTTCTCGTTTGGTGTCAGCGTGTGGAACAAGTATGCCGAGAAGAATACGCCTTTTGCCAAATGGATGACCAAGACCTTCGGACGCCAACCTGTTCTGATGTCGTGGGTAAATCCTGAGTTGCGAGCCTCTGTGGCAAAGAACGTGTTGCACAATCATGGCTATTTTCATGGTAATGTGACTCATGAGACGGTGCAGCAGAAGAACCCCAAGACCGCAAAGATTCGCTATACCGTTACCCCTGGTCGGTTGTACCTGCTTGACAGCATTGGCTATTTCGACTTCCCTGCCCATGCAGATAGTCTGATACGTTCTACGATGGACGAAACGCAGATTCATCGTAATGATCCCTTCGTGGTGTCGCGTCTTGATGCTGAGCGTCAACGCATCAGCACCCTGTTGCGCAATAATGGTTACTATTACTATCAGCCAGCTTATGCCAGTTATCTTGCCGACACCTTTGTCGTCGACGGCAAGGCGCAGTTGCAGTTCCGTATGGCCAAGGATGTACCCGTTACTGCTACCCACCCGTGGTATATTGGTCGCATTACGGTGAATATGAAGAAGTCGTTCATGGAACAGCCAACAGACTCCTTTGTTGGTCGCTCGCTGACCATTCGCTATTCTGGCAAGAAACCACCTGTTCGTCCGCGAGTTCTTCTGGCTGACATGAAGTTGCGTCCTCGTCAGACATACAGTTATAGTGACTATTTGGAGTCAGGCAGTAAGATCAATGCGATGGGACTGTTCTCGATGACTGAGTTCCAGTTTACCCCTCGTGATACGACAGCAGCCTGCGACACCCTTGACCTGACGCTAAACTGCACTTTCGACAAGCCGTGGGACTTCTATATAGAGACCAACTTCAATGCCCGTACCATTGGTCGTATGGGTCCTGAGTTGAAGATGGGTGTGACGCGTCGCAATGCCTTCCGTGGTGCTGAGAAGATTGATATCAATGTTCATGGCTCCTATGAGTGGGCAGTCAAGAACAATTCGTCGATGAACAACTACGAATATGGTGCTGATGCCTCTGTGGAGTTCCCACGAATCATTGCACCTTTTGTCAAAAAGTTCCAGCGTGTGCGTCGTGACAAGGATGGCAAGCCGCGTCGTCGCCTGTTCTATAGCACGCCCACCACGTTGGCTAAGGCCTCTACCGATGTCATCTATCGTCCAGGCTACTACAAGATGCATGTTGTCTCTGGCGAGTGGACCTATCGCTGGCAGACGTCAGAGAAGAGTCGCCATGAGTTCTCGCCCTTGACGGTGAAGTATCAGTTTATGAACAGTCGTACGTCAGATTTCGACTCCATCATGGTGAAGAACCCCTATCTGTTGGCAACCATGCAGGACTACTTCATCCCTGAGATGCGCTATACCTATACCTACACCTCGCCGAAGCGTTCTATGCATCCTGCACGCTGGGAGACGACCATCGCCGAGTCGGGTAATGTCGTGGCACTCTATGACGTCCTTATGGGTAAGTCGTGGAACGACAAGGACAAGACGATGTTCAAAAATCCCTATTCGCAGTTCGTAAAGATAGAGACCGACTATACCAAGACCCTTACCCTCAATAGTTACTCCAAGATTGTGGGACATGTCAATGCCGGCTTCATCTACCATTATGGTAATAGCGACTGGCTACCCAATAGTGAGATGTTCTATGTGGGTGGTGCCAATAGCATCCGTGCCTTCCCAGTACGTGCCATTGGTCCTGGCTCCTTCCCAGGCATCGACAATAAGGCCTACTCCTACCTGATGCAGAATGGTGACATTAAGTTCGTCTGCAACCTCGAATACCGTCGTCAACTGTTTGGCTCACTCTATGGTGCCGTATTCCTTGATGCGGGTAACGTCTGGACCATTGAGGAAGAGTTTGGCGATGACTTTCCTGGTTACGGTAGCAGTCAGTTCAAATGGAAGAATTTCTTCAGTCAGATGGCAGTAGGTACAGGTCTGGGGCTCCGCTACGACCTCGAGTTCCTCATCTTGCGTCTCGACTGGGGTGTAGCCCTCCACTTGCCTTATGCTACGGCCAAGTCGGGTTTCTATAATATTGATAGTTTCAAGGACAGCCATACGCTTCACTTCGCCATTGGCTATCCCTTCTGATGATAACACAATAAGAACCAAATATAAAAACAGAATAAATACTACTAGGGTGGAAGCAACTAACGAGAGGTGGGGCATCCTCTATTGTCCCAAGGGGCGCGCCAGTAAGCAGCGCGAGAAGATACAACAGGTCCTCGACGAGCGTAACGTTCAGTACGACTTTGTGCAGAGCGAATCGACGGACAGCGTGGAACGTCTGATGACGATGCTCATACGCAATGGCTATAAGACCATCATCATCATGGGTGGCGACTCGGCACTGAACGATGCCGTCAACTGTCTGATGGCTGAGGAGAAACAAGTCCGCGACTCGATTGCCTTGGGTGTTATTCCCAATGGTCTGATGAACGACTTCGCCCGCTATTGGGGCTTCGATGACGACGAGATGGAGAAGACCGTCGACTGGCTGATCAAGCATCGCATACGTACCATCGATTTAGGTTGCGTCCGCTATACCAACAAGAAGAACGAACACTGTCACCGCTATTTCCTGAACTGTGTCAATATCGGACTCATTGCCGACGTGATGAACCTGCGTCGCCAGACGCGTTCCCTGTTGGGGTCCAAGACGTTGGCATTCATCGTCTCTATCTTCCTTATGATTTTCCACCGTATGGACTATAAGATGCGTGTCCGACTGAACAACCAGACGGTAGATCGTAAGATGATGACCATGTGTGTGGGTAGTGGTCCTGGCTACGGACAAACCCCCAACGCAGTACCCTATAACGGCATGCTTGACGTGTCGATGGTCTATCATACGGAGATGGTGCAGTTGCTGGCTGGCCTATGGCTTTTGGTGACGGGTCGTTTCCTCAACCATCGCAGTGTTCATCCCTATCGCACCCGTGAGGTTCTCATCGATGAGGCACCTCATGCGTTGGTGGGTGTCGATGGTCGTTTGATAGGTACCCCAGTGGGTTCATATCGCATTACCGTTGAACAGGAAGTTATCAATTTTCTGATACCCGATTAAGCCCTTTTTGGTGTCATTTTTCGTTTAAGGACTACAAAATAGCACATTTTCTTTAAAAAAGTGCAAAAATATTTTGTAGTCCCGATGAAAATGCGTACTTTTGAGGGTGATTACTAATCTAAAAGCAACAAACTTAATATAGGAACTATGAGTTATTTACGATTCGAGAAAGCTGTAATGACCAATCTTGAGGAGTCGCTCCATCGTGAATTGCTGCGAACAAACCGTTCTGGCGCCTATAGTGCGTCTACACTTGTAGACTGCAATACGCGTAAGTATCACGGTCTGCTCGTTGTTCCCGTACCTGAGCTCGATGATGAGAACCATGTTCTGTTGTCGTCACTCGACTGTACGGTAATTCAGCACGGTGCCGAGTTTAATCTTGGACTCCACAAGTATCAAGGCAACAACTTCAGCCCCAAGGGTCACAAGTACATTCGTGAGTTTACTTGTGACGTAGTGCCCACCACCATCTATCGTGTTGGTGGCGTGTTGTTAAAGAAGGAAGTGGTGTTCCACCACTACGAGGACCGCATCCTCATCCGTTATACACTGGAGGACGCGCACTCAGCCACCACGCTGCGTTTCCGTCCTTTCCTCGCCTTCCGTTCTGTTCGCCAGTTCACCCATGAGAACTCGACGGCCAGTCGTGAGTATCATGAGGTGGAAAATGGTATCAAGACCTGTATGTATGCCGGCTATCCCGACCTCTATATGCAGTTCTCGAAGAAGAATGAGTTCATCTTCCAGCCCGACTGGTATCGTGGCGTGGAGTATCCCAAGGAGCAGGAGCGTGGCTATGCCTCTAACGAAGACCTGTATGTTCCTGGCTACTTCGAGATGAGCATCAAGAAGGGTGAGAGCATTGTCTTTGCTGCTTCTACGTCGGCTGCCAAGACCAGCACGCTGAAGAAACTCTTCGACGAGGAGGTCGCCGACCGCGTGCCTCGCGATAACTTCTATCACTGTCTGGTGACAGCTGCCCACCAGTTCCACTTCCGCGATCACCGCAGTGGCACGATGGAGAAGATTGACAAGAAGGACGATCGTTATCTGCTGGCAGGCTATCCTTGGTTCAAGGCTCGTGCTCGCGATACGTTTATCGCCGCACCAGGTCTGACCCTTGGCATTGGCGAGATTGACTATTTCGAGATGGTGATGAAGACCTCGGAGAGAGCCCTCCGCGAGTTCATGGAAGGCAAACCCGTTTCTGGCAAGATCTACGAGATAGAACAACCCGATGTACCCCTGTGGGCCATCTGGGCTATCCAGCAGTATGTCAAGGAGGTTGGCAGAGAGCAGGGCTACAAGATGTATGGCAAACTGGTCAAGGACATCGTGAAGTATGTGATGGCTGGTGGTCATCCCAACCTGCGTCTCGACGACAACGGACTCGTCTTTGCTGATGGTCGCGACAAGGCTATCACCTGGATGAACTCCACAGCCAATGGTCGCCCCGTTGTTCCTCGTTCAGGCTATATCGTTGAGTTCAATGCCCTGTGGTTCAACGCCATCAAGTTCTGCGCTTCTCTGGAGGCAGAGTTTGGCGACAAGAAGTTGGCTGATAAGCTCGAGACGTTGTCAGAGGTCACCAAGGTTTCGTTCATCGATACCTTCATGAACGAGTACGGATACCTGCTTGACTATGTCGATGGCAATATGATGGACTGGAGCGTTCGCCCCAACATGATATTCCCTGTAGCCTTCGACTATTCTCCGCTGAATCAGGAGCAGAAGAAGAGCGTCCTCGACGTCTGCACACGCGAACTGCTGACACCCAAGGGACTGCGCTCACTGTCACCTAAGAGCGGTGGCTACAACCCCATGTATGTAGGTCAGCAGACACAGCGCGACTACGCCTACCATCAGGGTACCGCATGGCCTTGGCTGGGCGGATTCTACATGGAGGCCAGTCTGAAACTCTATAAGCGCACCCGCCTCTCGTTCATCGAGCGTCAGATGGTGGGCTATGA
>JAEEGK010018053.1_pt1 | contig 15301 bp, 10 predicted proteins | sample 8958771 | NCBI WGS metagenome assembly JAEEGK01 (sample SAMN16246547, study PRJNA631951) | gut metagenome | biome: gut microbiome; feature: rumen; material: SC-attached | host: Bos | place: Iran: Karaj | collected 2018-10 | reverse complement strand
CTTCATTAAATAATAATAATAATAAAATAAATAAAATTAATAATATAAATAATATCAATATTTCTAAAAATGATAATAATAATGAAAAAAATAAAATTACTTTAGATGATTTAATGGGGGCATTTTCAATAGAGACAACTACAACTAATGTAACAACAACAATAAATAATAATAATAATTTAAATAATACAAATGAAAATCAAGTTTCAAATGAAAAAAATGAAGAAATTAAAAAAGAAAATAATGAAGATGATTTTGAAGAAGTAGAAGAAGAAGAAATCCCAAAAAAAATAGAAAATAATAATAATGATAACATTAAAACAAATGAATCAATTCAAAATAAAAAGGAAAATCAAATAAATTCAAATAATAATAATAATAATAATTCTATTGATCAAAATGATTTTGAAGAAGTAGAAGAACCTGATAAAAAAGAAAAAGAAGAAAAAAAAGAGGAAGAAAAAAAAGAAGAAACTCCAAAAGTTTCAATATTAAATTATACACAAATGGATTTTTTAACAGAATTTAAAAAAGATTTTAATGTTAATGAACCAGCAGATAATAATAATGACGATAATAATTTTGAATTTGTTGAAGAGGAACAAAATTCAACACAAAAAGAAAAAAAAGAAATTAATCCTATTCAACAAATTTTTTCTTTAAATTTCAAAACTGAAAAAGAAAAACAAAAATTTAATCATAATTTAAAATTAATTTTTGATAATTTAAATAAAGAATTAGAAAAAAATGTTCCTTTTTTAAATAAATTATGGTCATTTGCAAATGTTGAAATAACAAAATCAAAAATATCAAATTCAAAACCTTTAATTAATTTTTTAAATGGTAATATTCAATTATTAGTTAATTATGCAAAATTTATAGCAACTAAAAATTTAATAAACATTAAAAATGTAAATATAAATCAAAAATTATTTCAAAAAATTTATGAATTTATGATAAAATTTCAAAAATCTTCAAATTATGGAAATTTAATTAATAATAAATTATTAGAAAGTATAAAAACTCAAACAATTGATATTAATAAAATAATTGATAAAGGAGGATGTAGATTATGTTTACATTCTTTAGATAATGAAAAATATGAGAATGTTTATGGATATGATTTTCATATAACATGTATTAATGTTTGGGTAAATTTAGTTGATTTAAATTCTCCTTTTAAATAATAAATAAAAAATATTTTTAATATTTTATTTTAATTAAAATTTATAAATATAATTTTTTCTAATATTATTTATTATTATTTAAAAATTATTAATTTAATGTTTAAAAAAAGAAAAAATAAAAATAAAAAAAAATCAAAAATTATTTTTTTAGAAGAAAATAATAATATAGATAATAATAATAATAATTCTAAATTAAAAATAAATTTAAATGATATTAAAAATAAAATAGAAGAAAATAAAATAAAAATTAAAAAAGGAATTTGTATTAAAAATGGAACAAAAATTAAATTTGAAGATTTTAACAATAAAAATGATATAAATGAAGAAGATGAAAATAAAAAATATTATAAAATAATAAATTTTGTTTCTGAAAAGAAAATAAAAAATAATTTTTTAGAAAAGAAAAAATTAAAAGAAAATAATTTTATAGATAATAAAATTAATTTTAAAGAAAATATGTCTAAACAATTATATACTTTACCAGATTATTTAAATATGGCCAATAATGAAGATATATCAGATAAAAAGATTAATGATATAAATAGAATTGAAAAAATTAAAATTTTAGAAATAGAAACTAAATTAAATAAAAAAGAATCTATGAAAAATAATATAATTGATATTGATTCAGATGATGATAATAATAATAAAAAAGAAGAAATTGAAATTAAAAAATTATTTGGAAAAACTTTTTATAATAAAAATTCGAGAAAATTTAAATATTATGAAGATGAAAAAAAAATTAAAAATGAAAATAATAATAACAAAAATATTTATCAAAAAATATAAATTTGTTAAATTTGTTATAAATATGTATTTTTATATATCATATAATTAGTAATAAAATGTTTTAAAAATAAAATAAAAATATTATAAAAAAATCAAATTTTTATATTATATTATTAAAAATTTAAATATATTTTATTAAAATAAATATTATAAAAATTTTTTAATTAAAACAAAATATTTTCTTTTTATTGATTTATTTTTAATATAAATCATATTTTTTTATTATTTTAATAATATAATTATTATAAAGTTGTAAAAATTATAATTATTTTTATATAATATTTTTTTTGTGATTTCATTTTATTTTTATATTCAGTTTATAAAATCAAAAATTCTTTTTTATTATTTTATTACGAAAAAATTATTTCTTTTTAAAATTAATATTATTTTTTAAATTCAATTATTTAAAAATTAATAATTTATTTAAATAAATAATTAGTTTTAAAAATTCAATTGGCTTTTTATTTAAAAACATTTATAAATAAAAAAATTTTTTATAAATTATTTATAATTTAGATATAAATTATTTATATGATACTAGTTTATAATTGTGTTTAAGTTTCAAAATACTTGCTTTTTCTTTTTTATTTGCAAATTTTATAAAATTAATTCTTTGATATTTTTTTTCAAAAAAATCTTCTAAATTAAATCTATCAGTATATATTTCTTTATTTAATTCATTTATATTTTTATTTTCATTTATAATATCCTGATAATTTAATTTATAAATATCATCATTTATTCCTAAAAATTTATTCATTCTTGATTTATTTAATGAAATACTAACTTCTTTTGATAAACAATTTTTATCACATAATTTTTTTTTTGTTATTTTATCATCAATATAATTATATTTTATAAATAAAAAATTATTTTTTAATTGTGGATATATACATATATCATATTTAAAATTAAATAAATTTTCAATATTATTAAATAATCTTGTATTATCTTTATTATTTGTATTATTAATATCGTTAATTAAATTTAATCTAAGAATTGAATAAAGCTCATGTTTTTCATTTAATAATTCATCAACTTTATCTTTTTTTTCATCTGAATATTGCATAGTTTCTGATACATAATTTTGAAATAATTTTTTGTTGAAAGGAGCAACAAAAGAAATTCTTTTTTTATCATAAAATCTTCTTTCAAATTTCATCATATTATTAATTAAATTTATAGGAAGTATTTTTTCTAAATCTTGAATAGTTTTTTTAGTAATTATAGAACATTTTTGTTTTTCAACAAATGTTTTTAATGTTAATGTTAATAATGTTGGTTTTTTTATAAAATTGAAATTTTTTAAGTATTTGTTATCTTTTTTATTTAATTTTATTAATTTATATTTTTTTTCATCATTTGATTCTTCTATAATAAAAGGAGTTATATTATAATCAGTTTTATTTACATTTTGGGAATAATTTCTTGAATCTTTATTTGTAAACGAATAAGAAGAACTATTTAAATAAGGAAGTTTATTGTTATAATAAGTTGAATAGTTAGTTAAATTATTTTTCTTATTTGAGGAAGAAATACTATATTTTGAAAAAGAATTTTGATTATTATTATATTTGTTAATTTCAATATTTTTATTGTTATTATTATTAAAGAAATTTTTTTTATTTAAATTTTGTATAAAAAGTTTAGTTTCAAATTTTTTCTTTTTCATTTTTTCTTTCTCATTTTCACTTATATAATAATATGAATTCATATATAAAAATATAAAAATTATTTATAATAAATTAATATATAAATAAATATATAAATAAATATATATATATATATATATTAAATCTTATAAAATTAAAATAATATAATTAAAATTTAAATTAAAAATAAAAATATATTTTAAACCTATACCTCAAAAATGGAAGACATGAAAAATTTAATAATTCAATCTCTTGAAACAAAAGGAGTTCTTGGACAATTGAGAGCAAAACTTCGTTCAGCTGTTTTTAAAATTGTTGATGAACAAGATCAACAATTTAATATGGGTTGTGGACTTAAATGGGAAAATCCAACATTATATAAAATATTAGAAACAAAAATAGGAACTCTTTTAGCTGAAGTTATAAGAGAATTTATGGAATATTTTAGAATGGATTATTCATTATCAATTTTTATTCCTGAATGTGGAATTTCACCTGAACGTTTGAAAAAAGATGAAATTTTTGGAAAAATGGGATTATTTAATAATTCTCCAGCAAATGAACAATTTCTATCTAAAATGCAATTACCTTTATTATATTATATAATGTATTTTTTTATTCAAAATTTAAAAGAAAATCCTAATAAAGTTATAGAAAGTATTCAAAATGCTCAAGATGATATTGAAAAAAAAAGTGATGATATAATTGAATTAAATATAATTGAATTTTTAAAAAATAATGGAGAAGAAGAGCAAAGAGATATTCCTTCTAGTAATAGAGTAGATATACCAAATAATAATATTAATAATAATAATAATAATGTTAATAATAATGTTAATAATAACGAAAAAAATAATAATAACAATTTAAATAAAAATAATAATAATGAAATTGAAAATTTACCTCTTCAACAAAAACAAAAAAAATCTTATGAATATGATGATATTAATCAACAAAGAAGAGGTCTAAGTTTAGATAATGATGAAGATGAAAATAATAATAATTTAATTAAAAAAAAAGATAGTGGGAAAAAAGAAGAAGAAATTGCAGAAGAAATAGCTGAAGATATAGATGACAGTATGCAAGGGGGAAGCGGCAATAAAGCGTCAAGTTCTCAAAACAATAATAGTCAAACAGTAAGTCAAAGTTTAGGTTATGATGCAACAGTAGAATCAGGTCAATTAGATAATTATAATTATGTCGAACAGGTTGAAAAAAAATAGTAATTAATTGATTGATATATAATAACAATAATAATAATTATATTTAATTATTTTCATTTTTTTTATTAATAAAATTTCATATTAATATTATTTTTTATTTTATAAAAATTTTTCAACATCTTCTTTTAATTCTATTGCTAATTTTTTTCTATTATTTCCACATTCTTCTAATAATTCTTCTGTTTTTTTTTTAATTTCTTCTTTATCATCACTTAAACCATTAAGTAATAATCTTAATAAATTACTTTCATATTTTCTTAAATATATTATATTTAACTTATTTAATAAATTAGCAATGTTAATATAAAAATTATTTCTTACATCACTGTTTTTATCATTACTTATATTTAAAAGACTTGGAAAACAATCATCAATTAAACTACCTGCATTATCACATAATAATAAATCACATAAAGCACATGTGGTAATTTTTCTAATTTTATTGTGTTGGTGTTTTAAATTAAGACATAATGAATTTAATATTCCTTTTGAATGTACTCCAATTTCTTTATTTAAAACTTTACATAAATTTTGAATAAATTTTGCTAAATTTGATTTTATTTCAGGACAAGGATCTTTTAATAATATTGTTATCATTTTACATAAATCTGAAATTTTACTTTTAAATTCATCAGGATATTTATTAAAAATATTGTTTAATAAGGATATTAATTTAATTCTTAATTCTTCAGCTATATATTATTAATTTATTATTATTAAATAATTTTACATGTTTCTGGGAAAGGAGTATGATCTAAACGTTGAATAACACTTGTTATTAATATTGAAATTGATAATTTATCTATTTCAATTTCTTTTATTAATTTTTCAAATAAATTTATTGTGGTTTCTCTTAATTTTTCAATTTGATCTTCTAAACATTTGATTAAAGGATTCATTAAATATTGTGTTAATAATTGTTGAATATATTCTTTATTTGTAGTATTAAATATTTCTTTTGATATTTTTTCTAATCCACCTTTTCTAATTGCTCTATTCTATTAAAAAAAATAAATATATAAAAATTAATATTACATTATCAGAGAGACAATTTATGTCATGTTGAAATTTATGAAAATACATTTCTGATGTTTCTTCCATAAAATAATATATTATATATTTAATTTTTAATATAATTATTTTTATTAATAAAATTAATTAATTATTTAATTAATTAATTTTATATTATAAATATTAAAATATTCATAAATAAAAAAAATAAAAAAAAAGAAAATTTTTTCAGATTTTGATTTTTTAAAAATGATTTAATATTTAAAGAATATTGAAATATAATAGTTATTTATCATATTTTTGAATTAGTGGATAAGGGTTATAGGGAATAAATTGACTAATTATTTGAGGATTAATATAAATATTTTGAATATTTGGACTATTATTATTATAATTAAAATAAGGAAGAAAATATTCAAAAATTTGATTGTTATAATTATAATTTCTGTAATTTAATTTAAAATCTTTAATTTCTTGAATTGTTTTTAATTTATTTTTTAAATCATTAAAATTTTTAATAACAATATAAATTTTATCATCAACTTCTTTTTTTTCTAAATTATTACTGTCTTTAATTAATTCTAAAATTTTTTCTGAAGTAACTTTATTTTTATATAAATTTCTATATTTTTCTAAATTACTAAGAAGTATTTCACCGTTATCATTTAAATTATTACGAATATAAATATCTCTATTTAGATTTTTTTCAGTAAATAAATTTTCAATATAAGATTTTATTGATTCATCATCTTTAAAAGTTATTTGTTTTTTAAAATAATTATTGGGATTATTATTATAAGTTTTTGGATCGAATTTATTATTATTTGATTTAAAAGGTTTTTTAGGTTTATTTTTAAACTTTTTTTTATTTTCATTATTATTAATATTATTATTTTCATTAACATTATTATTATTATTATATTTTTGATTATTATATTTTTTATTTTTATGTTCATAATTATTATTATAATATTTATTTTTATTATAATAAGATTTTTTATTTGGATATTTATCTTTTTCTTTTTCATATTCAATATTAATTTCTATATTATTTTTATTTGAATATTCGAAAAAATCTTCTCCTTTTTTTTTACCCTTTTTTTCATGTTCTTTTTTATTTTCTTTCTTTTTATTTGTTTCATTTGAAAAAATATTTTCATCTATTTTAACATTTTTCATTTGTTTTTGTAATTCTTCATCAACTGGTTCATTTTCGTTTTCTGAAGCAACTTCATTATTTTCATTGTTATTTTCAGTATTTTCATTTTTTTCAACTTTTTCCATAGCTAATAATTTAGAATAAAAAAATATATCTATAAAGATTAATAATTAAAACAAATTAATTAAATGAAAATTAATAAAAAATAAATAATTTTATAAATTTAAATTTATAAAAAAATGAATAAACCTATTCAATTTATAACAATAGATAATGAAGGTCATTGTAAACTAACAAAAGAATCAGAAGAAGTAATATCATCAATTGATAGTAATTTAGCTATAATATGTATAGCAGGTATATATCGTAGTGGTAAATCATATTTATTAAATAGATTACTGGGAAGACAAGATGGATTTGAAATAGGTCCAACAATAGCTTCTTGTACAAAAGGTTTATGGATTTGGGGTGAGCCAGTAAAATTAAAAGATAGAAATATACAAGTTTTAATTATTGATACTGAAGGTTTAGCTAGTGCATTTGATGATAGAAATGAAAGTATAGATATGATAATATTTTGTTTAGCTTTATTATTAAGTAGTTTATTTATTTATAATTCTATGAAAAATATTGATGAATCAGCAATTGAAAATCTTGCTTTAGTTCTTAATTTTTCAAAAAAAATTCAATCAAAATTTAAAGAAGTTAATATGTATACAAATAATTTTCCTTCATTTTTATGGGTTTTAAGAGATTTTGCTTTAGAATTAGTTGATAATATGGGAAATGAAATAACTTCAGTTCAATATTTAGAAAATGCTCTTAAAGAAGAAAATTTAAATAATATTTCAAATTCAGAATTTAATCAAGGTGTGATAGAAGAAGTTAATAAAAAAAATGAAATACGAAGAACTTTGAAATTATTTTTTAAAGAGAGAGATTGCTATACTTTAGTAAGACCAGTAAATGATGAAAAAAAATTAAAATTAATAGATAAACTTCCAACTGAAGAATTGAGACCAGAATTTTTAAATCAAATGAATTTATTAGTAAAAAAAATATTTGATAGTGTAAGACCAAAACAAATTCAAGGTAGTTATATGAATGGAAAAATGTATATAAATTTAATTAAAATGTATTTAAATGCATTAAATTCAGATTCTTTACCAGATGTTAAAACATCATGGAAAATTGTTGTAGATGAACAAATGCAAATTATATATAAAAAAAGTTTGGAATATTATATAAATGAAATGGAGAATTTAGATTATAAACATATATTAAAATTAGAAGATTTATTTAAAAAACATAATGAAATTAAAGAAACTAGTATTGACTATTTAAATGAATTTTCTGAATTAAATATTCCTTTAAGTGTTTGTTTAGAAATTTATAAAAAATTGGAAAATAAAATAAATGAAAATTTTCATAATAGTTTTATTCATAAATGGTCTGATGAAAGTATTAATCAATGTAATAAATTATCAGGTCAATTAATTGAAGAATATCAAAAAAATCCGGAATTAAATGAAATTTTTGCATGTTTAGACACAATTGAATCGGTTTTAAAATTTATTGATGGAGAAAATTTAAATGAAAAAAAATATGAAATAATGTATCCGAAAATTGTTCAATTTTTTGTAAGTTTATTAAAAAAAGAAGTTACTGAAAATAAATCAAAAAAAGAAGAAGAAATTTCTCAATTAAAACATGAAAAAAATGTTTTAGAAGGAATAGTAGATAAAACAAAAGAAATGCTTAATAACACAAGAGAAAATTATGAAAAACAAATAAAAGAATTAAAAGATGAGAATTTAGAAAATCGAATTGATTTAGAAGCAAAAATTGATGAAAAAGCAAAAATGATGAAAAATCTTCAAAATTCAAATAACAATACAGTCGAACAATTAACAAATAGAATAGAAGAATTAAATACAATAATAGAAGGATATAAAATTCAAGAAATAGAAAATTCGAAAGATAAAAAAAAATCGAAAAAAAAAATTGATGATGGAATGATTGAATATAAATTAGATAATATTCAAAATAAATTAGATAATATTCAAAATATTATGATTAAAACTGAAGTTGAAAAAATAAGAAATCAAATGCTTACTGAAATGGATGCAAAATATGAGCAAGTTCAAGATGAATTTAGAAATAAAATAAAATTAGCAAAAAAAAATTGTGAAAAAGCACTTATTAGATTAAGAGATAATAAAGATGAAGATATTAATAAAATGAAACAAATAATAAAAGATTTAAATGATGAAATTATTGATTATAAATCTCAAGTTGAATCACAAGAATATAAAATAAGTTTATATAAAGAAAAAATTATCAATTATGAAAAAGAAAAAAAAGCACAAACTGATCATGCTGAATTATTAAGAGTTTTAGCATTAAAATTAAATGGTTATGTTGATCAACTTTCAAAATCAAAAAAAAAATAATTAATATTAATTATATAATTATTTTTATATTTATTATTATTATTATTAAAATATAATATAATTTATAAAAAATAATTAAAAAATAATTATTAATCTTTTATAATTTATATAATAATGTAAAAAAAAATTATAAAAAAATGTCAGAAAAAAAATGTTCTAAAAGTTTTCAAATGAATAATCTTATAAGCGAACTTAAAGACAATTTCATTAATTTTAAAAGTAATGAACCATCACTTATTCAACCAGCTAACTATCCTATTCATATTTCAACTACAAGAGTTCAATTAATAAATTGGTTGATATTCATTTGTGATAATTTACATTTTAATAATCAAACTTTATTCCGTAGTGTAATAATTTTTGATAAATTTTTAAGTAAAAACCCAAAAATTGAATATAATAATCAATTCGCTTTGAATTTAGTTGCAATTGCATGTTTATCATTAGCTACTAAATTAGAAGAAGTTAATTGTAATTTTATTAATTTCTTAACTAATAATGTTTTAAATACTCCCGAATATCAAATTTATACTCCAACTGATTTAACAAAAATGGAGTTTTTTATATTAAAAACTTTAAAATTTAAAACATTATATTCAACTGCTTTAGATTTTAATAGTGTTTATATTGAATTATTTGAATATATTCTTAATTCAAAAGAGGGAGATAATTCAAACGTTTTAAAAAACTTTATTTTTGTTAGCGAAACTTGTTTAAGAAATTTTTTAGTTAATGATATGTTTATAAATATGAGTCAAAGTGATATAGCTTTTATGGCTTTTTGTCAAACTATAAATAATTTTGGAATGAACCAAATTATTATTAATCAAATTCAATTTATTTTTTCATATGGAATTAATTCAAAAATTGATAATGAAGATCATAATTTAGCTATTAATAAATCAAATAATTATTTAACATTTAGTTCCTTATAAGATTAGAATTATTTTAACAAGTATAATATAATTTTTGCTATAAATATATAAATAGATTTTTTTATTATATTTTATCAATTTAACATTGAAAAATTTTGTATATTAGTATGTAATTAAAATTATTATGAATATATGAAAATCATTTTTAATGATTTATAATAGAAAACAAAAATTATAAATATTTTAAATAGTTGTAAAAAATTACTTAATTTTTAAATATTGTTATGTTTATAAATTATACATATTTTGTATAACTGTTAGTATTCAAGATTATTTTAACATTTAAAAATATAATTTTAAATTAATATTAAGACAAATTATTTTAAATTAATTATATTCGGTTATATAATATTATAGTTTTTGTTTATATTTATTATATATGTAAAACTCGATATTATATATTATATTTAATATTTTTTTAAACTTTATATCATTAAATTTTTAATAATTATTATATTTTATTTTTTTATATTTTTTAATTTTTAATAATTAAATATTATACATAATATTATTAAATTAATAATGAATTAATATCATTTTGTATTTTTTTATTATAATCATTTATTGCATTATTTTGTAATTTAATATATTCATCTAAAAATTTTTCTAAATAAGGATGTTCATAATGAATATTTTCTTGAGGATCTATTACAACAGGTCCTTCTAAAACCCAACCTTTAGGTAAAGGTTTTGTTAGATTTGCAAAGTTTAAATTATCTCTTTCTTCTTTTGTTATATCTTCTTTTTTTTTATATTCTCTTTTTTTAGGAAATTCTCCTGAAATTGTTCTTATCATATTATGATAAAAATCATAATTTTTATTAAAAATTAAATTTTTTCCCAGAACAAAAATTCCAATTTCATTTTTTTCTTTTAAATAATCAAAATTTTTTTTATCTAAAATTTCAAAATCTTTATAGTTACAATTTATATATTTAACTTCTCTATTATCTTTTTTACAATTTTTATTATTATCATTAATTATAACTATATTTCCAAATATTTCAATAAAAACAGGTTCAATTTCACTTACTTTAGCAATTTCTACAGTATTTTCTAAATATTTTTGATATTCATTATCGTCATTTATTTTTGGTTTAGGTTCTTCATCTTTAGGATAATGTTCAAAATCATCATTAAAATATTTTATTAAAGGATTATTAATTCCTTTTTTTAAAAATTTTTTTAATAAATTTTCATCAACCATATATTTAAAAGGAATAAATATATTTTGATAAAAAACTTCATTACATTTTAATTTTCTATAATAATTAAAATAAAATTTTAATATTTTTGGTCCAATTAAAACATCAGTAAATATTTTTTTCATTTCTTTATCATTTAAATAAAAACTTCTTGAATTAAAAGTTTTACTTGTATTATTTGATAAACTAATTATTTTATTATATTTACTTATTTTTTCTTGCTTTAACATTCCTTCTTCAATAAATATATAATTAATAATATCATCATAATAAAAATCTTTATTAACAATATTTTTTTCTTTATTTGATTTATAATAATTATAATTTATTGCATAAGATATATTTAATATAATATAATTATTAAAAAAATTTCTTATTTGATTTGTTATATCATATAATAAATTTAAAACATTACAGCTATGATAAATAAAAATAAAAGTAATTTCTTTTTTATCTTTTGTATTTAATTTTTTTATTTGATCTATATAAAAATTATTTACTTGTAATATACTTTTTCTGTAATCAAAATTAAATAATGAAAAAGGTGGCATTATAATATTTGATTTTATTCCATTTTGATTTGCAAAATCTAATAATTTATTTTTAATATTATTTATAGTTAAAGGATCTGTTCCAAAAATAAACATTATTTTTTTTAAATCATCTTTTGTGTTGTTTTCATTAATTTCTTGAATTTCATCAATTGCTTCATTTTTTAATTTTTTATATTCATTGTAGGATAAAAAATTATAATTATTATATTTTAAATATTCATAATCACCCATTTCATTTAAAATATCTCCAATATTGGTTAAATTATATGTATTTGAAATATAATTCAAATTTTCATATTCATTATCATTAAAAGTTTTTATAACTATTTCATATTCAAATACTTTTTCTTGACTTAAAATTCCAACTTTCCCTTTCATAAAAGGACAATTTTGCATAAAATCAATTACTATTCTTCCATAACCTCTCATTCTTTCTGTATTTCCTCGTAAATAACATATCATTTCATTTTTTACTATTCCACTTAAAGGTAAAGAATCAGTTTCTTCAAACTCAAATAAGAAAATTGTATATTTCAATTCTTCTAAAAAATAAAAATTTTTTATATTATTATATGATACGATAATATTAATTACACTATCATCAGAAAATGTAATATAATCTTCATATAAATTTATTTTTCCTGAATAAAAGTTAAACATTTGATTATGATCTAAATTAACTTCATGACTATCTGGAAACATATATGGAATATTATATTCATCTTTATAAAACATTAAAGCTTTATAATCAATATCTTTTATTTTTATATTCGTTAAAGTAATTAATATTTGTTGACTATTATAATTGATATCTTGTTTAAAATGTTGTGTTGAAGATTGAATAAATTTAAATGGAATTATATCACAAGTTAAATTAAATAGTTCACAATAACAATATAAAAAACTATCTGCAAATAAAAGACTTCCATATGTTCTATGAGTATAAGGAGATAATAAAAATTTTACTTCAAAACGTAATACAATTATTTTATTGTCCTTTAAATATTTTACATTAGAAGATGCTTGTTCTAATATAACATATTGTTTCATATGTATTAAAATATTTTCAATTTTAATTTCATAATCTTTATTATAATTTAAATTATTTTCTTTGAAATAATTTTTAATATAATCATTTAATAATTTTCTTAAATTATCTTTTGCTTTATCAATATTCATTTTATTTAATATAATATCAAATTGAAATTTTCTACTAAAATTAACAATTATATAATATAAATTAAATAAATAAAATGCTTCATCATATCCTCTAGATTTAATAAATTCATATTTAAAATTTTCTTCATTTAAATCGAGATAATTTTTTTGTAAATCATATAAAAATAGGGTTCTTCCGATTCTTAATCCTGTAACTGGATCCATATTTTCATATGTCATATGAAAAGCTGGAAATTTAAAATCATAAGGAATTTTAAATAATGCATCTGTAGAACATCCTTCATCAAAATTTATATTTGAATGAAAACTATATAAAACTCTTGGATCAGGTAAATCTTTTAAAAATTCATATGTAGTATTTTTTTCTTTTAAATAATTTAATCTTATAAGTTCAAGATTTTGATTTTCATTTAAATTTTCTTCTGATTTATTTAAACGTTTATTTATTGGTTCTCTTTGAAAATAATTTATAAAATCTATTAAAGTAACTTCTAATAAATTTGTTTTTCCATTTATTAAATTACTACAAGCATTTAAATCATATTTATGATATAATATTTCTAATTCTTTTGATATATCAACTATTGAATGATTCATAGTAAAAAAACCTAATTTTAAACAATCTAAAGCTGTTGCAGTTAATAATGGCCATTTATCTATTAAAATATGATTATTTCTTTGTTCATAATCAAGAGGAACACCAAAAGTTTTAATTGGTTGAGTCCATTGAACAAATTTAGAAATTTTTAATATTTCTAAATTTTCACTTAATTCTTCATCTTTTTTTGAAGGAAAGAACAGTTCAACATTATTTAACTTTGCACAAACTTCATTAAAAAATGTACAAGTTGAACTTAAAGAAAAAATAAAAATTCTTTGAAATGTTATTATAATAAAAGTTTCATTAAATGCTGATGGAATACTCATTTCTTCTAATTCAAATTTAGAAGAATATCCAAATAAAACCCATTTAATAAATTTTTCCATTAATTTACTATAACCACTATCATATGAAGTTATAAGCATTAAACCATCTATTTTTTTTTCTTTCATTATAGAATATAATTGAGAAATTCGATTTCTAAAATAATAATGTAAATTAGGTGTATTTGGAACAAATTCTTCCATTATAAATTTTATTGAAATAAAATTTTAAATTTTTATTAATTAAATTATATTTAATTTAATTGCATTATTAAATATATAGATTATTATTATATTTTTGTATATTATGTTTTTTAAAAGTATTTTGTTTTGCTTATTTTAAGAAAATAAGGAAGTCAATAATTCATTAGTCAACAATCCCTATTTACAAAATCCTTATATGATTAATCAATACAATCCATATTACAATCCATATATGAATAATCCTTATATGAATAATATGTATATGAATTCTTTGAATGATTTTGAAAATCCAAATTATTATGCAAATAATCAATTTTATCATCCTTATATGAATATTTCAAAATATATTAAAAAAAATCCTTATGATTATGATAGCATTCGTATTAAAAGAAATCCTTTTGAAAATGAAGATATAAATCAAAATAAATTCAACACATTAAAAAATCCAAAAATTAAAAATGATACTTCAGATTATTCAGATACTAATAATAATTCAAATTTAATTTCAACAAAAAATCTTGATTCGTTAGAAGAAATGACTGAGCAATATAAATCAAAAAACGAAAAAAAAAAAAAAACTAAAGATTATAAACGTGAAAATGATAATAATAAAATAAAAAAAAAAGAATTTAATTGTATAAAATGTAATTCTGATTTTGATACATTAGAACATTTTTTAACACACTTGAAAGAACAATGTTGGACTCCTTTTGATGAGAGTAATTTTAATTGTTTATATTGTGGAAAAAGATATAAAAATAATTATAATTTAAAAAGACATTTAATGAAACATACTTGAATTTATAGATTTACTTGTCCAGTATGT
>JAEEGK010018051.1_pt1 | contig 15303 bp, 7 predicted proteins | sample 8958771 | NCBI WGS metagenome assembly JAEEGK01 (sample SAMN16246547, study PRJNA631951) | gut metagenome | biome: gut microbiome; feature: rumen; material: SC-attached | host: Bos | place: Iran: Karaj | collected 2018-10 | reverse complement strand
AAAAGAAAAGCACATAGAACTTACCGCGCTGGAGTACAGACTTCTTCTTGATTTTGTAAATAACAGAGGAATCGTCATGTCCAGAAATAAACTTCTGGAGGATATGTGGGATGTAAGCGGAGAGTTTGTTAACGATAATACGCTTACCGTATATATCAAAAGACTTAGGGATAAAATAGAAGAAGATCCCGCAGATCCGAAGATCATTAAAACGGTTCGCGGAATGGGATATATGATCGAGAAGTAAAGGTTTGTTATGATCAAGAATATAGATTATTTTAAGATGATAATTATCACCTGCATCACAGTTGCAGTATCCGCTGTAATCGGGTTTTGCTTTGGGGGACTTGTGGCGGGATGCACTGTTCTTCTGGCAGGGACATTAATATGCATTGTTTTTGCTCTGTATACAAGAAAAAGATATAAGGATATAGATGATCTGAATACATATCTGTCCAAGGTTCTCTCGGGTAATGATGTTCCGGATATTACTGATCAGGAAGAGGGAGAGCTTTCTATTCTAAAGACCAATATCTATAAAGCGACCACCACATTAAAATTTCAAAAAGAACTTCTTGCTGATGATAAAAGGATGCTGGCAGATGCGATAGCGGATATATCACATCAGCTTAAAACACCGCTTACATCAATGATGGTGATGAACGATCTTCTGCTGAACGAGGAGGATGCGGCAAAGAGGGAAGAGTTTATTAAAACACAGTCAAGTCAGCTTGGAAGAATGAACTGGCTTATTCAGACTTTGCTTAAATTGTCTAAATTGGATGCGGGGACCGCACTCTTAAGGAATGAAGACATAAAAAGCTCGATCCTTGTGTCAGATGCACTTAAGCCTTTTGAGATACAGATGGAACTTAAGGACATCGCAAAGAATGTCACGGGGCCTGATATTGATATAACCTGCGATAAAAACTGGACTCTTGAGGTGATCCAGAATATCATCAAAAACTGCATCGAGCATATGGATGAAGGCGGACTTCTCCGCATCGAAACATCCGAGACGAATCTCTATACCCAGATTGCTGTTTCCGATACGGGATGCGGAATTGATGAGTCCGATCTTCCTCATATCTTTGAAAGATTCTATAAAGGCAAGAATGCTTCTAAGGACAGTGTCGGTATCGGACTTGCTCTTGCCAGAACAATCATGACTTCCCAGCATGGAGACATCATAGTCGAGAGCAATAAGGGCGAAGGAAGTACATTCTTTGTCAGGTTCTATAAGACGATCGTCTAATATTACAAAATTGTAATAATAATAGTCACCGTATTGTAATGTGATATTGTTAACCTGTTCTCAAGCAGAAAAAAGCTGCGTGTTGAGAAAGGAGTTTTTGGAATGAAAATACTTGAGATTAAAAACCTTTGCAAGGTCTATGGAAAAGGAGAGACCAAGGTTGATGCTCTTGATAATGTTTCTTTTGATGTGGAACAGGGAGAGTTTGTAGCTATTGTAGGTCCTTCGGGTTCCGGAAAGTCAACACTGCTTCATATTCTCGGAGGTGTGGATTCTCCGACTTCCGGTGTGGTCAATATCGCCGGTACGGATATAAGCAAGCTGGATGAAACAAAACTTGCAATCTTCAGAAGAAGACAGATCGGACTTATCTATCAGTTTTATAATCTGATCCCCATTCTTAATGTTGAGGAGAATATGACACTTCCGCTTCTTCTGGACGGTAAGAAGCCGGATAAAAAGCTTTTGAAAGATCTTCTGGAAAAACTCGGACTTAAGGAAAGGCTTAAGCATCTTCCCAATCAGCTATCCGGAGGACAGCAGCAGAGGGTTTCCATAGGGCGAGCTCTTATGAATAATCCCGCGCTTCTTCTTGCTGACGAACCTACCGGAAACCTTGACAGTGAAAACAGTAAGGAAATAGTGGCGCTTCTCAGAAAATTTAACAAAGAGAACAATCAGACGGTGATCATAATAACTCATGATGAAAGGATCGCACTTTCCGCAGACCGCATCATCACAATTGAAGACGGCAGAATCACCAAGGACTCCGGAAGAGTGGAGGTGAGTGCGGTATGAACATAATGGTCAGACTCACTCTCAGGCATCTGAGGGAAAATATGAAACGTACCGTGGTCACGATTTTGGGCATAGTCATGGCAACATCTCTGATAACCGCCATGCTTCTGGGAGCGTTTTCTGCGATTGATTTTTTCGGAGATGTAGAAATTCACATGAATGGTAATGTTCATGCGGCATGCTACAAAGTGACCGAAGAGCAGTTTAGAGCATTAAAAGAAGATTCCCGCATTGAGTCGGTGGGACTTGTGGACACTGATTCTGTTATAAGTGCCGTCAGGCTAAGCTGTGAAGGAGAGGACAGATTCAGAATAGGAAATATTGTACATGGTGATACCTCTTTTTTAACCGCTAAAGTCACGGATGAATATGAAGGTACACTTCCTGCATCATCATCTGAAGTTGCAGTGGAACGGAAATTTCTGGATGACAACGGACTTGATCTGTCAATCGGCGATACCATTACCTTTGAAGAGGGAAACAGATACTCTATAGACGCGGACGGCAATGTTACTTACTGGGCCGGAAATTACCGTTCCGAAGAGTCATTTGAAACGATTGATACCGTAACCTGCACCATTACCGCTGTTTTGAACGGAAATTATCCGACAAGAGGATACGATATTTTACGAGGCCTTGATGAAGGCTATTTCCCCGAACAGGATAATACAATGATCACGTTTACTCTTAAAAAATGTGATCATACTGCGAACAGTCAGATCAATGACATAGTAAGTTTATACGGCATCGAACATATCAGTAAGAATAGTGAATTGTTAGTAACACGTTTTTCTTTTGAAAAAGGAATGGGCGGATTCGCTTCTTTCTTTTCAATGATGCTGGTAGGACTGACCATAGTGGTTGCCACCTCGGTTATCCTGATAGTTAATTCATTCGGAATGTCACTGGCCGAGAGAATGAGATATCTGGGAATGCTTGCAAGCGTCGGTGCAACGGGAAAGCAGAAGAGGTTTTCGGTCTATTTTGAAGGACTTGTGCTCGGAGTTATCGGAATTCCCCTGGGAATACTTGCAGGTATTTTAGGAACCAAGATCACGCTCCTTGTGCTGGGATCCAAAATGCTTGAATCCGGAATGATAAACGGCGGGGATAAAATGACCGGGGGAATCCCTGTGGTCTATTCTCCCGCAGTATTTCTGGCAGTGGTCGTTATTTCGGGACTTACCATTCTGATCTCACTCCTTGCTCCTTCCGTAAAGGCATCAAAGGTAATGCCGATAGATGCATTGAGAGAGACTAATACCGTGAAACTTAAAGCCAGAAGTCTCAGAACAAATCCTATTGTTCGTAAGATTCTCGGATATGAAGGAGAACTTGCTCTCAAGAATATAAAAAGAAACGGATTTAAATCCAAGGTTATTTCTTTTTCCATAACCGTATCGGTCATACTGTTTCTTACCATAGATTATTTCTGCGAAAGCGTGGATAAGGTGAATAAATATGATTACGATGCACCTTATCAGGTAAGTGCTTCCTGCTATTATGACCAAAAGGATATGCTGAAAGAAGACCTTGCAGGGATTGACGGAATTAAAGATATGTATATCTGTGATTTCGTAGCTTACAAATTTAAACCCGGGGTCAGAGCTGACGGAGAAGTCGAAGAGATCGTACTTGCCAATGCGTCCATAACGAATCCTTCTTTCAGAACGGATGATTACAAAGGGCTTGACATAAATGCCATGGCAGCTTTGGCAATCGAAGACGATGATTTCAGAGAGATCCTTTCACGAAACGGATTGCCGGAAGACAAGTATTTCGGTGATGTCTTAAGAGGACTTTTGATCAATTCGTATTTCCATAAATCCTCTGACAAACCTATCTTTAATGAGAGTATCATCGGACAGTCCCTTTACTACGATGAGGCTATGGGAAATCCTCCCGCAGTGGAAGTCGGTGATCTTATCCCCTATGAGGGCGGAAGCTATGCTTACGAGCTTTTACCCAAAGAGAGTATTGTACTTATCGTACCGGAATCAATGTATTATAAGAGTGCTGTAAAGGTACTTCCGGATGAGAGACTTGTTGCGTCATTTGGCATAGAAACGGATAATGCGGAAGAAGTTGAACAGGCTATAGAGGATCTGTTTGCAGAAGGTAAGTATGAGTACTATTACAGCTCAGATCTTACCCAGTCTCTTGTTATCATGAATACGGTCACTTTGATACTCAAGGTCAGCATGTACGGATTTACCACTCTTCTGACGCTTGTTGCCGTAGCCAATATCATCAACACGATCTCAACCGGAATACTCCTTCGGAGAAAAGAATTCGCAATGTACAGATCCGTCGGAATGGATGCGCACGGTTTTAAGAAGATGATCAGACTGGAGACATTTTTGTACGGTATTAAGGCAGTTCTTTTCGGAATTCCGATATCGATACTCCTGAGCTATATTATGTACAGCAGAATGAGGGGCAATCTGTTCGCATTCGTTCCCAATTACAGGATGTATCCGGTCGTGATAGCCGCAGTCTTCGGAGTCATCGGCTTAAGCATGCTGATGAGCATGAATAAGATCAAAAATGATGAGATCATAGACGTTTTAAAAGAGGATATCTGCTGATATGTGTCCCCGGGAATTCGTTCCCGGGGGATTTTTTGTGTAAAAAGCCCCCAAATCCCGCAAAATACACCATTTTGTCACAAGTGAAAAACTTATAGAATATGTTATAATTCAAATGTAGTATGCACTGATCGGTTTTTGAGGCGGGAAGCTGGGAATGTGTACCATATTGTCGAAATTTAATATTGCTTTTTGCATCATGCCGAATAGACAGATATCAAAGTATGTCCGGAGCGGATTTTTGCTGTTTTAGTGAAGGTCCCCATCCGGGCATTTTTATATATGTACGGAGGAATGATGAAATTTTCTAAGCTGAGAATCGGAAAAAACAGCCTTTACAGGGCTATGGCGATTGCCTGCGGCGTTTTCGTCAATGTGCTTTTGGCATATCTGATCAATATATCGGGCCTTCCCCTTTATCTTGATACCATCGGAACAGTATTTGTCTCCGCATTGGCCGGCATGCTTCCGGGACTTATAACAGCGGTCCTGACTAATATCCTATGCTCATTTTTTAACGGATTTTCAATCTATTACACCATCATCAGCGTTATCATCGCGGTTGGCGTATCTCATTTCATCAATCACGAACTTCAAAAGAGAAAAATTAATTTCATAGGCCTGTGGCTTGCGATATCCTCCATAGCCGGCGTACTGGGTATTATTTTCCAGTGGCTTCTCATGGGCGGACCTCAGTTCGAGGATGTTGCGAAAGCATCCCAGACTCTCGGAGGAGAGAATGTTGCTGCGTGCTTTATGTATTCTGCTATTTTCAGTATCGCTCTGAACATGGTAGACAAGGGCGTATCCATTGCTCTTGCTTTACTTGCCTTGTGGTTCGTTCCGGCTGAGAGAAAAGAAGAGATCAGGAACAGCAAGTGGAGACAAAAGCCTCTTTCGAAAATCGAATCAAAGGCTATAAGAAAGCAGTCCAAGGAAGGAGAATCGTCTCTTAGAGTAAGACTTACCTACATGCTTATCATTACTGCACTTTCTCTTACCATCGGACTCAGTGCGGTAAATATATCCCAGTATTTCACGGACAAAAAAGAAGAATATAAACAAAATGCCATAAATGCTTCCGAATTTGCGGCTTCAATTCTGGATCCCGAAAAAGTAGATCAGTTCCTGACAAGCGGCGAGAACGCTCCCGGATATCTTGAGACCAAAGAAGAATTCACAAGGATCAGGGACAGTATTCCCGGTGTTAAGTATCTGTATCTGGTTAAAGTAAGACAGGAAGGATGCATCTTTATCATTGATCTTGATGCCGAGGATGAACCTGCCTATGAAACCGGAGAACTGGTTGAATTTGAGGATGCATTTATACCGTATCTGCCTACACTTTTTGCCGGTGAAGCGGTTGAGCCCATAGAATCAAACGACAGATTCGGATGGGTGATCACATCTTATTGTCCGGTCAGAAATGCGGACGGAGTGACTGTGGGATATGTGGGAGCGGACGCATCACTTTACTATGCTTCCGAATATGTAGGTAAGTATGCCCTTAAGACCATTTTATTGTTCTCGGGATTTTTCGCGCTGATACTCGGTTACGGACTCTGGGTATCCGAATATCACATGATCTATCCCATCGGAAGCATGGCCAAGGCGATAAGCGATTTTACCATAGGTGAAAACGATCAGGCAGCTCTTGATGAAAAGGTAAGAAAGCTCAGATCCCTTGATATACAGACGAACAACGAAATAGAGAAACTGTACAACTCTCTTTGCAAGATGGCATCGGAAACAACCGAACAGATGCGAAGCGTCAGATATCTTGCGGAAAGCTCTGACAAGATGCAGAACGGCCTGATCATTACAATGGCGGACCTTGTAGAAAACAGAGACTCCGATACGGGTGCTCATATCGCCAAGACGGCGGAATACGTCAAGATCATTTCGGAATCTCTTAAAAAGAAAGGATATTATTCAGAGAAGCTTACATCCAAATTTATGTCGGATATTGTTAAGTCTGCACCTCTGCACGATGTGGGCAAGATCAGTATTCCCGACAATGTCCTTAATAAACCCGGAAAACTTGATGATGCCGAATACGAGATCATGAAGTCTCATACCGTATACGGAAGAGAGATAATCGAAAAGGTCATCAATACGGTTAACGGTGAAAACTATCTGAAAGAAGCAAGAAATATGGCGGCATATCACCATGAACGCTGGGACGGAAAAGGCTATCCCGAAAAGCTTCATGGACAGGTTATTCCTCTTGCGGCACGTATCATGGCAGTTGCCGATGTCTTTGATGCACTTACATCTCCCAGAGTTTACAAACCTGCTTTCCCCATAGAGAAGGCACTTGAAATAATCAATGACGGGTCCGGAAAAATGTTTGATCCTAAGGTTGTAGAAGCGTTTATGGATGCACTCCCTGAGATCAAGGCGGTCCTTAAGAAGTATCAGGAAAGTTAACGGAGGATAACGTTAATGATCGCAATAAGCAACAAACTCAGAAAGAGGATATGTATTGGATTTACAGGAGTCTTTCTGTCAGCCTTTGCATTATATATACCCGCCTCGGCGGCAGGTACCATTCATTCACCTGATTCCGTATCCGCAGAGATGACGGAGAACCGTATAGGCGGAGGGTATTCCGCTTCCTCGCAGCTTGACGGTGCGGGTTATACCGCCAAACTTTATGATGCGACAAACGGATTGCCCACTTCGGATGCAAATTGCATTCTCGGAACAAGCGACGGATATGTATGGATAGGCGGATACAGCGGAATAATCAGATATGACGGACTGAATTTCGAAAGACTTGATGCATCCGAGGGACTCACCAGCGGAAGAGCGATCTTCGAAGATTCTAAGGGACGTGTCTGGGTCGGAACAAACGACAACGGTGTCGTTTTGTTGGAGAATAATATCAGAACACATTACACATACAAGGACGGATTACAGTCTTCGTCCATAAGGTGTTTTGCGGAAGATACCGCAGGAAATGTGTTTATCGGAACAACTGCCGGTTTATCTTATATTGATAAGAACGGAATGCTTAGGGGCGTTGACGATGAGAGGATCAACAATGAGATAGTTGCGAATCTTTCTTCAACACCGGCGGGATACATCTATGGAGTCACCAAAACCGGACACGTCTTTATGTTGGAATCCGAAAGCGGTAAATATTTCTACGGAAAGGGTGATCTGGGTGACGAAAATATCTCCGTGGTTTTTGCTGATCCCGTTAATGAAGGATATGTATATTTCGGTACGGAAGAAGGAACGGTATATTACGGACAGTTCGGTGACCTTTTGGACCGCATGAAAAAAACCAATGTATCTTTTGACAAAGGTATTGTAAATATTACTTACGCCTGTGATCGTATTTGGGTGGCTACCAACTCTGCTGTGGGATATCTGGATGTTGATCACAAATTCCATGAGCTTAAGAATGTCCCTATGCATAATGCAATCGAGATGATCACATCGGATTATCAGGGTAATCTGTGGCTTGCTTCTTCAAGACAGGGTGTAATGAAGATCGTTACAAACAACTTCATCGATACCTATGAACTGGCAGGACTTGAAGAAGAAGTAGTAAATACAACATGTTACTACAAAAACAATCTGTATATAGGTACGGATTCAGGTCTCCACGTTATCAATCCGTATATGCGGTTTGTCAAAAAAGATATTTGTGATTTCTTCGGAACCGCAAGAATACGCTGCATAATCGAAGGTGTTGAGGATGATCTCTGGATATGCACATATTCCGCAGAGATGGGCATTGTAAACGTTGATGCAGACGGTAAGCTTACTTCTTATACCGAAGAGGACGGACTTCCCGATAATTCCGTCAGATGTGCGGTTGTAGCAGATGACGGTTCTGTTTTGGTGGGAACCAACGGCGGGCTTGCCGTGATCAAAGACGGAAAGATAATAAAGACCGTGACCGCTGATGACGGGATAGATAACACGATCTTCCTTACCGTTGAGGGAGATTCGGACGGAAAAGTCTATGCCGGAACCGACGGCGACGGAATGTATGTGATAAACGGCAACGAGATCACTCACATCGGAAGAGACGAGGGCTTATCCAGTGACGTTATTCTGAGGATCAAAAGAGATACTGTCAGGAACGTTATATGGATCATTACTTCCAATTCAATCCAGTATCTTTGGAACGGAGAAGTTCATACCGTTACATCCTTCCCTTATAATAACAACTTTGACATGTTCTTTGATAAGTACGGTGATATATGGGTACTTTCCTCTTACGGTATCTTCTGCGTAAAGGCAAGTGATATGATCAACGATACGATCAGCGACTATAAGCTTTATACCACCGCCAACGGAATCACTGCGGTACCTACCAGTAATTCGTTCAGCTGTCTTGATGAATTCGGAAATCTGTACATATCCGGAAGGACAGGTGTAAACAAAGTTAATATCAATCACTTCTTTGAATCGGTATCGTATCTGAGAATGGGCATCAGGTCTATTTATGTAGGTGACGAGGAAATATTTCCCGATGCCGAAGGTGTGTATACCATTCCCTCCACAAACGCACGTATAACCATTATGCCCGCGGTTCTGGATTATACCATCACCAATCCGATGATCCGCGTCTATCTGGAAGGTGCTGAGGATGACGGATTAACCGTTCCCAGAAGTGATCTGACTTCGCTTGAATATACGAGGCTTAAATACGGAAACTACACTCTTCATATACAGGTGCTTGACGGAGTAACCGGTAATGCTATAGAGGAAACAACGTATTCAATAGTAAAGCAGCCGAGACTGTCGGAACTTCTCGGTATGAGAATACTGCTCATTGCTGTGGTCGGTCTTATCTGCGGACTTATAGTCTGGAGGATCATGTCCGGAACCGTCATCAGAAGACAGTATAAAGAAATCCAGATCGCACGTGATGAAGCGGAACGCGCTAATTCAGCGAAATCCAGGTTCCTCGCAAATATGTCTCATGAGATCCGGACACCCATAAATACCATCATGGGTATGGATGAAATGATACTGAGGGAAGATCCTGCGGATGTTCCCAAGCCATACTTTATGTCGGTTATCAATTATGCACTTGATATAAGAGATGCATCGGAATCACTTCTGGGACTGGTCAATGATCTTCTTGATATGTCCAAGATCGAATCCGGCAAGATGAACATCGTGGAAAAGAGATACGATACCTCTGAGATGCTCATATCTCTTGTTAAAATGACCAGGATAAGAAGTAACGAGAAGGATCTTACATTTGATTATGACATAGATGAAAATCTGCCGGCTCATATGTACGGTGATGAACCCAAGATAAAACAGATCATCATGAATCTGCTCACCAATGCGGTTAAGTACACCGATCTCGGAGGCCTTACACTCAGTGTGTCCGTTCTGTCCAGAGAAGAAAAGGAAGTAAAGATCGCATTTTCCGTCAAGGACAGCGGCATAGGCATCAAGGCTGAGGATATGGGCAAACTCTTCAATGCATATGAAAGATTTGATGAAGAGAAAAACAGCGGAATCCAGGGAACGGGATTGGGACTTGATATCTCAAAAAGATTTGCAGAACTCATGGGTGGAAGTCTCGAATGTAAGAGCGTGTACGGAGAAGGATCGGAGTTTACCTTTACATGCTCTCAGAAATATGATGAAGAGGAGAATCTCGGAGTATTTGACGAGCATGCGGGAGATGAATCCGGAAAGCCTTATGTTCCTCAGTTTATAGCACCTGATGCAAATATCCTTGTTGTTGATGATAATCCCATGAACCTTACGGTCATAAAGGGATTGCTTAAAGCGACAAGAGTATTTGTCACAACTGCATCAAGCGGCGAAGAAGCTCTTGATAAGGTGAGGGTAGATGAATTTAATGTGGTTCTTCTGGATCACATGATGCCCGGAATGGACGGAATAGAGACTTTGGAGAAGATACGTGAATTAAAACCCGATCTTCCGGTTTATGCCCTTACTGCAAATGCAATGGCAGGCGGTGCGGAGTTCTATATGTCTAAGGGATTTAACGGTTATCTGGCAAAACCCATAGACAGCCGTGAACTTGAAAAAGCAATAATGAAGCATCTTCCCGATGAGATCATGATGAAGCCGGGAGAAGACGATGCGGTGAAAGACATGACTCAGCTTCCCGAAGACATGAAGTGGCTTAAGGATGTTGAAGGAATAAATCTTGATGAGGGAATTAAAGCTGCCGGTGGAATTACTCCTTATATAACCGCCGTCAATATGTTTTATGAGACCATTGATGCGACCTCCAAAGTAATAGAGGATGCATTTAATGAAAAGGATATCAAGCTGTTTACCGTCAAGGTTCATGCACTGAAAACATCCGCAAGGATCGTGGGCGCAGGAGAGCTTTCTGTATTGTGCGAGAAACTTGAAGAAGCCGGGAATAAATCGGATGAGGAATTTATAATTGAAAACGGTGAAAGACTTCTTGATATGCACAGGGCATTTTCGGATAAACTCTCGAAATTGGGAGAGGGTAAGGCTAATGAGAAGCCTTCGGTGAATCCGGATGAACTGAAGGATGCTTACAAGGCCTTGAGAGAAGTGATCCCCGAAATGGATTATGATTCCGCCGAGATGATAATCGAACAGGTTCTTGAATTTAAACTTCCCGAAAATGATGAAGAAATATTCGGAAAGCTTAAAACATATCTGAAGGCTCTGAACTGGGAAGAGATGGAGAAACTTATTCAGGATAAATAGGAGATGATATGCCCTCAAATCGAATAATGGTTGCAGGAGAAAAAGAATCGTTCCTGATAAGAGTCCTGGTAAAGAAACTGAAGGATGCGGGATACGATGCATATTTTGCCCCGTGGAGCATCAATGATATCAATGCAGGATGGGATGAATCTTCGATGATAGCTTTGTATACCGAAGGAAGAGAGCATCCGGGAGAGGATGTGCTTATATTTCTGAAGGATAGGCTGATAGAAGATTCAAGACTTCTGACCGTGATCGGAGAAAAGCCCGATATCAAATATATAACCGACAGAATTCCTGCGGATATGCTCTACAAAGAATATGTCAGACCGATTGATGCGACGGCTTTCATAAAAGATGTTCAGGAAGTAATGAACAAGATGAAAACCGGAGAATTTAAAAAGAGCATTCTTATCGTTGATGACGATCCGAATTATCTGGGACTTGTCAGAGACTGGCTAAAAGGAACCTATAAAGTGTCCATGGCAAACTCAGGACTGCAGGCAATCAAGTGGCTCGGTAAAAACAAAGCGGACCTGATACTTCTCGATCATGAGATGCCGGTGACAAGCGGTCCGCAGGTGCTTGAGATGCTCAGGAGCGATCCCGATACAGCTTCAATTCCCGTTATGTTTCTTACCGGAAAAAGTGACAAGGAAAGCGTAATGGCCGTACTGTCGCTGAGACCGGAAGGTTATTTCCTCAAAACGATAGAAAGAGAAGAACTGCTTCAGCAATTGAAGGAATTCTTCATGCGTCATAAATAATTGTGTCCCGTAAGGAAAGTATATGGCTGAGTTTTGGACAGATCTACAACTTGATATAATGCTTGCTCTGAGCGGTATATGCTGCGCAATGGTATTTTTGCTGCTCATGACAAGAACCTTATCACCTAAAAGAAAAGCATTTTTGGTGGCACTTGAACTTTCCACTTTTTTCATTCTGATATTCGAACATCAGGCATACATGTATGAAGGGGAGAACGGTTCTGTTGCTCATATTATGGTGTGCCTTGGAAATTTCGTTGTATATTTCCTGAACACCGTAATGAGTTTTGTTTTCAATCAGTATGTCGGAACGGTTCTTATAGAGGATACGGGAGAAAATGCGCCAAAGAGACTGAGGGCTGCGAGTATATGCGCTTGTGTAAGCGCCGCGCTTCTGGTGCTTAATCTGTTTACGGGATTGGTTTACAGTATAGATTCATCCAATGTATACCACAGGGGAGCTTTGTTTATTGTAAACTATATTCTTGTCTTCCTCGGACCGATATTGGATCTTACCATAGTAGTCCAGTATAGGAAGAAGTTAAGCAAAAAGCTCTTAAAGTCATTTTATCTGTTCATCATCGTTCCCATTGCAGCAGGTATTATCCAGGCCGCAAAATACGGAGTATCCGTCATAAATATGTCTCTAGCGGTTGTTTCAATATTCCTGTACACATTTGCGTATGAAGATATAAATGACAAGATTTCTGATGCGAAGGATTCCGAAGTCGAGCATCTGAAAAAAGATCAGGTAAAGATCCAGAATCTTTTCGAACAGACGATTAAAGCATTCGTAAATGCCATCGATGCGAGAGTTGATTATGCGGAGGGGCACTCTGTCAGAGTAGCGGACTATGCATATATGCTGGCACAGATGAATTCGAAATCGGAAGAAGAATGTAAGGAAATATATCAGGCCGCACTTTTGCATGATGTCGGTAAGATAGGAATATCCGACGGAATACTGATGAAGGAAGGAAATCTGACTCCGGAGGAAAAAGAAACCATGCGGCAGGAACCTCTCATAGGAGAAAGAATCCTGTCGGGCATTACGGATTTCCCTTCCTTGTCTCTCGGCGCCAAATATCATATGGAACGTTACGACGGAAGCGGATTCCCCGCAGGGCTTAAAGGCAATGAGATTCCTGAGGCTGCAAGGATCATCGCAATAGCGGAATGTTATGATTCCATGACAACGAGGAATAGTTACAGGGAGCCACTTCCTCAATCGGTTGTCAGAGAAGAATTCATCAAGGAATCGGGTTTTAAATTCGATCCTTTATATACCGGCATAATGCTTCAGCTGATCGACAGTGATGTTGATTATCAGATGAAGGAAGAAACGGAAAACGTTGATACGATCTTTAAGAATGAATTCTCCTGTGATGAATTCAGAAGTGCGATCTCATACGGTATCAGGATAAGACCCGAGAAGAAGATCATTGCTTTTTCCGCTACGCCAATAAATGAAGATGAGCCATTCTCTTCACCTGCGATCATAGTATTCGATTCCATGGATGAGAGGGTACATGATACTGATAAAGCCATAAAAGATACCAGATATGTGGAATTTGGAGAAATCTGGTTTGACGGACATTTTGTATGTTCCGGTGCGAGAAACATAAAGCTGATCTCGCTGGAAAAGATCGAGCAGGATGAAGATGAAACTTTTTTCATGGAGCTTGCAAGAAACCGGGATCACGTTCAGCTGAAGCTGGAGGGAAAGGGTTACAGAAGCGAGATTGTACTGGCTCTTCCGGACAGTTCAAAATACGCATACATAGGCCTTACCGGCGAGAATTGTCATATCTCTTCGATAGAAGTTGAGAAAACAAATAAGCGGGTTCCCGAAGATGAGATACCCAGGATCGCAGAAGAGATCAATTATATCAACAGACTTGAGAGTGATATTCCCAATGTACAGGTGGACAGCATCAGAAGCGATTACACCGAAGGTGTATTGATAAAAGACGGAATGAGAATGGTATTCCATGCAATGAGTCTTCCTTCGGCAAATCTCGTATGGCATTGCCCTTATCTTCTCCTATATACTTCCGATGATATGAAGGTAATGGGAAGAGGATACAAAGAATATGCACTGATACGGCTTGACGGTGAGGTGCAGGGCGGCGGTGACTTTGCAGATAATAAAACAGAGGTTGAAAAAGGGGAGGATTTCACCAACTGGGAAAGCTGGAAGAAACTGAACAGAAAAGGATTCGAATGTACAGTAGGCTTTGCATGGATCAAGAATAAACTGATCACCGAAACCGTAAACGGCGGCATATCGATCACAAACATTACAACGGTTCATGATAAGAACAAAAAGATCTATGTTGCGATAACAGGTGACCAGGTAGCACTGACGGATATAAGAATCAAAAAATAAATGAAACAGGGGGACGGTTCCGGCGTTCCACAATGATTTGTGGAACGCCGGAACCGTCCCCCTGTTTCACAGGTTTTATTATGATAACTCCGGCATTTTACTCTTTCTTATGATAAACATTCCCATACAGAAGAATACAATACCGATACATACGGATATTACGATGACGCTTAACTGATTGCCTCCAAGTATCTCGCTTACCGTTACCTCAGAAGATGTAAAGATCGTCTTTATAAATGATGCCATATCGACAAAGAAATGAAGGACGATGTTATACCAGAGATTACCTGTCCTTGCATAAACTGCGGCGAGATAAAATCCCACGCCTATTGCATAGATTACCTGGCCGAAAGTTCCGATGACGTCATCCGTAACATACAGGTTTGTCAGATGTGTAAGACCGAAAGCTACGCTTGATACGGCCATGCCGATGATGAGACCGGTACGTGACTTATAACCTGCGGCTCCTCTGATCATGCTCATTATCATTCCGCGGTACATGAGTTCCTCACCTATACCTGCGCCCATGAAGAGCGCCGAAATAAATATTGCTGTGAACAGGGGAGACATGGCAGTGCCCGAATGTAATCTGATGCATGAGATCAGGTTTATGCTGAAAGTGACGATGCAGTAGATCACTAAGATGATACTTATCTTGATACCGTTGATAAAGCTTCCTTTGGGGGTGCTCTTCAATATATCAAGTCTTTTACTGACAGCCAGGATAATTGTCATTCCTATAAAGTTCAATCCTGCTACCGTAAAATATCCGAGGATACCGTATTCCTCCTCGCTCATATTACC
>JAEEGK010018049.1_pt1 | contig 15303 bp, 24 predicted proteins | sample 8958771 | NCBI WGS metagenome assembly JAEEGK01 (sample SAMN16246547, study PRJNA631951) | gut metagenome | biome: gut microbiome; feature: rumen; material: SC-attached | host: Bos | place: Iran: Karaj | collected 2018-10 | reverse complement strand
GCGTGGCAAAGCACTTCACCGCCGAAGAACTTATCGGCAAACGCGTCACCATTCTGGCCAACCTTGCCCCGCGCAAACTGATGGGCATCGAGAGCCACGGAATGATTCTGATGGCCGAAAACTTCGACGGCGCTCTGTCGATGATTCCGTGCGAGAAGGATTTCAAGAACGGGTCGGTGATATGTTAGTTAGGATTTAGAAATCAGGATGTAGAGACGTGGCATTGCCGCATCCGCCAAAGGCCGCAGGTCTGAAAGATAATAGACGGGGACGAGAGTCCCCGTTTTTCGTATGTGAAATTAGGCAAAAAAAGAAGTGGTAGCATTTTCATTCTCGCCACTACATTCGTAGTCCATCAACACGTTGGAATATCTCGGCACGTGGGAGAGCCACCGATTTTAAACCCACCAAATTCGGTAGGTTTAAATCCGAAGCGGGTTATAATGCGGTTCACTATGTCACCAAAGAAATGGATTGAATCCACCAACGCCATTGGCATTCGTGTTAAATCGGGGCGTTACGGCGGCGGCACTTTTGCCCACAAAGACATAGCTTTCAATTTTGGAATGTGGATAAGCCCTGTCTTTCAACTATATATAGTCAAAAGCTATCAGACATTGGTGGAGCAAGTTAACAATCCGCTTGCCATTCAGTGGGATGCAAAGCGACTGTTGTCAAAGGTGAATTATGTTGTGCATACCGATGCCGTCAAAGACTATATCATTCCTGTTGCAACAGCTCAAAAAATAAAAGAAACAATTGTTTACGCCACCGAAGCCGATATGCTCAATATGGCCTTGTTCGGTTGCACGGCAAAGGATTGGGAAGAAGCCAACCCCACATACGCGGCTAAGGGGCTTAATCTGCGCGACACCGCCACAATCAACCAATTAGTTGTAATGGCAAATTTGGAATCGATGAATGCGGAACTTATTAAGCAGCAATTAAACAAGTGTGCTCGATTGGATATCTTGACAAAGATGGCGAAAGAGCAATTAGAATCACTCGACAAACATCGTGTGGAACAGCGATTCCAAAAATTAATTGAAGAAGCGAATGTCTCTAAAAACACTAACTTATAGAGATTAAATCAGTTCAATGTCTTCTCAAAAAAATCATTTTTCTAAACCAACGCTTATTAGCTTGTAAATTGCGATCTAAAACCAATGATTAGATGAAAAACAATGTATCTTTCATTTACTATGTACGTATATACGGTTTGGTTTCAAAAAATACTTATCGCAGTAAAATACTAATTATTAGCACATTATGAAAAAGTGCATATCTACTATCATTTTAGCCATAGCAACAATATGGTTATATGCCGAGCCAATCGATTCTCTTGATGCGAAACAAATTGCATCTGTATTTATGCATAATATGGCAGAACAGAGTGGAGCAAAAAGAGGAAGAGAAACAAATTTCCAATGCCAGAAAGACGGAAACATATTTATTCTTAACGATGCCAATGGCGGTTGGGCGCTTGTTTCAGCCGATGATTGTGCACGCCCGATTTTAGCGTATTCACCCAATGGAAAATTCTTAATTGACAATATTTCACCTGCCACAAAGACTTGGGTTAATAATTACAATGAACAAATTGAAATTGCGCAAAAATCTGTGTCCCCAAATAATGCCGATGTGCAAAAAGAATGGGAACAATTACGAAACGGTAAAATTAGAAAAGGTGCCACAGAATATGTTGTTGAACCATTGATAGAGACCAAGTGGAACCAGAGTCCTTATTATAACAATGATTGCCCGACTATTGATGGCGAAAATACACTTACAGGTTGTGTGGCCACCGCGATGGCTCAAGTAATGAATTATTGGCAATGGCCCAAAAAGGCTCAAGGCTTTCACGAATATAAATCACAAAATTGTGGTACTGTGGCATCTATTTTTGGTTTTAGGGAATATGATTGGAATAATATGCCAGAACAACTTTATGAATATTCTTCGGAAAGTAGCGTTGACGCTGTTGCAGAGCTAATGTTTGACTGCGGTATTTCTGTTGATATGAATTATGGTATAGATGGTAGTGGAATTAATAATCTCGACAAAGTAAAAGATGCTATGGTTAAATACTTTAAATATTCGCCTAATATGCTTTTAGAAAGCAAAGAACATTATGAAGATAAAGAATGGATAGCTAAACTTAAAAATGAACTGGAAAACAAAAGACCTATTCTTTACTATGGATATGGTGATGGTGGCGGTCACGCTTTTATTTGTGATGGTTATGCAGTTGACAATTCAAATTATTACTTCCACTTTAATTGGGGTTGGAGTGGAATCGGCGATGGATATTACTATTCAATTAACTCATTAGAGCCAACGAATGGTGATGAACAAAGTGGTTCAAATAGTAGTGGAACATATAGTGAAAACCAACAAGCATATTTCGGTGTAGAACCTTTATATTCTGCGATTGAATATGACCTACGTGTATATGATGGCAATTTACAAGCCTATGATATATACGGAAATTTGCTGACTTTTAATGAGATTAATACACTTTGGTTGGGCGACGACACCTATTATAGTGCCAAATTCGTAAATAATGGCGAAACTGATTTTTCGGGGGTATTTGCAGTAGCTGTGTTTGATTGGGATGACCGTTTTGTCTCTATTTCAAATGAAGTGCATTTTGATTTACAATCAGGCTACTATACAATAAATGATGTGGAATTCAAAATTGATGGTTCATTCAGTTATTCCACAGATAAATACTACATAGCCACCTTAGTGTATAAAGACGATTATACAGAAGATTGGACAGTTGTATCCGATATTTCAAGTATACTGTTCTTTAATGTGAACTATTCAGCACCAATATCCATTAATTCCGAAATTACAATTTTTGACAATTCTAAGAAAGAAGAAGTGGCAACAAAAGAGTTTATTAATGGCGATGAATATACTTGCACTGTATGTGTAATTAATAATGGGGAAAATGATTATGTAGGTGGATTTTTACTTTCACTTATTGATGCTAATGGTGATTTCATTCAAAAGATAGATTCATTTGACCAAAGGGAACCACTTAAACCTAATGTGATGTATAAGGCTCACAACAAAACGTACACTCCCATAAATTCATAAAATATTATATCTCAGTATTATACCGCAATAAGCCAAGAAAACGAATTGTACATTTGCTTGGATTTTGGTTGTATTTTTGAGGTGGTTTTGGGTGTAAAAGTGTGCAGTTGGTTGGATTTTGGTTTGCATTTGGTTGTATGAGGGCTCTTCGTGAGCCTTTTTTTATGCCCATACAGCCCGTTTTCTTGTGTGTGCCTGGCAGTGTGCAAGTGACGCGCCGCAACGCTTTGAGAGGCTTTTGCGGTGAGTTTCTGCGTGTGTGGCGTGCGTTTCTGCTGTGCCGCCTTAAATATGTCTTAAAAGTGGTTTAAACGGCCCCATTTTGCCCTCGTTTTTGCGCTGTTTTGGCACCCCGAAAGTGTTTTTTGAGGTGTGTGCCAGGAGCGCTTTTTTTGTGCAAAAATGGTGTTGGTTGTACAGTTGGTTGTACAGTTGGTTGTACACTTTATACCCAGTCACTAATACACTTTTTTGCGTGTTTAGAGCCGTTTTTTGCTACGAAAACCCCAAAAACGGCTCGTAAGGGCATACCAAAAAACGCACCGAAACGCACACCAAAAACAAGCCAAAATATTGTAAACAAGCCTTTTAACATTTTTGGCCGTATTTTTGGCTGTACAACCGCGTTTTTTGCCCCTTCTGAGGGCTATTTATTGCTGATTATGGCGAGCAGTTGCGCAATCTGTTTGTCTTTCTCTACGAGTTGCGCCTGTAGTATATCTATTATGTGGCTTTCGACCTCTGTGGCTGCCCTTTGAAGCAGTTCAGGTGGTGCTTGCGGGACTACAGGCTTCAGCATTTCGCCCACGCCAGTGACCAACCACTCGACTGATATATCGGGACAATTTTCTATTATTTGCAGCAGTATAGTCTCGCCTATATCCGCGTCGCGTAGGCGCATTTTCCTCAAATAGCCGTTTGATAGGGAATTTTTTCGCTCAAATTCCGCCGCAGTAAAGCCCTTAAATTCAAGGTATTCAAAAATTCTACCAATAATTTTCATAACGATAATAGAAAATAGTGTTGCACAATTAGAATATTATCCCTATTATTGCACCGCTTTCAAATTGAAAGTCGCGATAAATGTACAAAAGAAATGAGCACAACGAAATTCATAAAAGTTGAGCACGGAAAAATGCAGGAATTAGGCCGTGCAATGAAGGTGAGCCAGCCGACAATCCGCAAGGCTCTGGCCTACGAGACTAACACCGAACGGGCGCGCAGTATCCGCCACGTGGCCGTGAAAGAATATGGCGGCAAGGAATACGTGAACTAATCAATCAGCCGAAAGTGGAATATCTGAACAACATACTCTGCGCCACCGCCGACGAACTCGCGCCCTTCCTGTCGCTCAACACGCTGATGCAGTTTGTGCAGCGCGGCAAGTGCGAGCGTGTGCGCCGAGCCTGTTTCGAGCAGACGGCACTCTACTCTGTCGATAGTCTTCCGCAGAAATACCGCACTATGGTCTATAATTATTATAAGGAGTTGAGCAGCGAGGAGGGTCGGCAGCGGCTGCGCAACGAGGGCGGACTGCTGCGCCGCGCCATTCTGCCCGACTCAAAGGCGATGGACTGGTTCGCGGCCTACCGCAAGCCCAACGGCGAGGCTCTGACCGCCGACAAACAGCGCGAACTGGTGAACAACGCCCAGATTCTGAACGCCGCCGCCCTGCTGCTTGAGCGCAGCCGCGCCTCGCATATCCGCCAAGGCAAGGGCAACCAGCAGGTGCGCAAGAAAGACTACTGGCAGCGCGTGGCCGACGCTCTGCCTGGACTGATGGCCGACTACCGCCACTCGCTGCCCGCCAACGCCCGCCGCCTTCAGCAGAAGGCCGAGCAGTACGCACGCGAGGGCTACCCAGCGCTAATCAGCGGACTGATGGGCAACGCCAACCGCCAGCGCCTCACACCGCAGATGGTAAGGCTCATTCTCTCAATCTACGGCACCAAAGACAAACTCTTCGCCACCGATGTGCTCGATGTCTACAAGGATTTTCTTATCGGCGTGACCGACATTGTTGACTGCGAGACAGGCGAACTCATAAACCGCAACGAGTTCTACCGCGACGGCTTCCCCGTCATTCCCAGCGAAACTTCGATATGGAACATAATAAACGACCCCAAGAACCGCCGCCTTGTCGATTTGCGGCGTAACGACACGCTCTACAACAAATCGGTACACACACCTCACCATATCAGGCGCGCACCGCAGTTTTCACTTTCCAAAATATCGATGGACGACCGCGATTTATTTTAAGTATTTCTTTTTTGCGGCTGAATATATTTTAGATAATTCTGTTTCGTTGTTTTCTTTTTCGAAGAAATATATGTCAGCACATTGTTCGGCATTGAATATCGATACAGGGAAATGGTATTTCGACCATTCTTCTATGAAATCGCTCTTTAGTTTTTCATTACTGAAATGAAGTTTTTCTTGTAAATCATTCATAATGTCAATGTCACTAGGTATTCCTATTCGATTGGTATAAGAAAAATAATGCTCTAAATCTTCTTTCAAATATTCTATTTCAAAACTATTCCCCAAATAATCGTTTATGTCCAAATAAATAACTTCCAGAAAAATAAAATATGCTGATTGAAAATCATTTTCTTCAGAAGCAAGATTTGACATTTGCATTTTAATGTTTCTATAAAGCCCAAAATCATTATCGGCTATATATTTTTTCCCTTTCTGAATCAAATAATCCCAAATTTTATCTCTATAACTTGTTTTAGGCTCACTATTAACAAGTTGATTTAATTTCCATATATCCAAATCGTCTATATAATGCCTATGTATGTACAATACATATTCAGATTCTTCTAATGAGTTTTTACCCATTTCGCTAATGACGTATCGTTTTATTTTTGAAGAAGTTGGTAATTTATCTTCGTCTACATTTTCAAGAATTCTATTCACTAAATCCGCCTTTTTCCCTGTTATTGGTAAGCCATTGTTTTTTAATACTTCTTTTAAATCGGGTATAGTCAAGGCTTGCAAATTCAATAAAATATTGACTTCAATTTTTAATGCGTCTTTTTTTACTAGTGAGTTTAGAAGTTTATCGCAATCTTTAACACCATATCTACTTAACCAAAATTCCTGATACCTATTTTTGGCGTCAGGTCTATAATCTGATGCATAATGTAGCATTAAGATTTCGTGAGGATACAAACCATTTTTATCGGGGAAAGCGGATTTAATTCTCTCTTCACAAGAAATTGGTTCGGAAGGAGACAATTCCGTCTTAATTGAAATATTACTTGCTATTTCTTGTACTAATTGAGATTTCACTTGTTCTATTTCTTTTTTGCCTTCCTTTTTAGATGTTTTCTTAATCAGAAGTATAACTATACAAATCGTTATGATTGCAATTGTTGTCATAATGCGTATTTTATTAATAATTTTATTGAGTGCAATTTATAATAATATAAAAGTAAGTAATGCGCGGCTATTGAAAATTTATTCAAACTGCGTAATAAAGTTTACTAATTAACACATAATCTGCCAAATACTATTTTTTAAATCTATTCTGAGCCCAGCACGCAGGCAAGTTCGGACTGAACGCGAGCGTGTACAACCGAATCAAGAACGGCGAGTTGGACCGCGTTCTGGCCGACGCCAAGTGGATAAACATTGGCCGCAAGTTGAACGTGGTGTTTGGCGACGGCAAAGAGTGGAAAACAGCCCTCACGCCAGTGTATATGTTCATTGAGCAGCAGTTGGAGTTCTGCCAGCAGAACAGCGGCTGGGCGCTCTTGTGCGACGAGGCTGGCATTGGCAAGACCTACACCGCCCGCGAGTACGCCCGCAGCCACAAGAACGTGATTTACGTTGACTGCTCGCAAGTGAAAAGCAAGAATCAGTTTATCCGCTACATAGCCAAAGAGTTCGGTTTGGACTATGTGCAGCGCCTGTTCGATGTGGAGCAGGACCTTATCTACTACATAAAGAGCGTGGCCGAGCCGCTGATTATCCTTGACGAGGCTGGCGACCTTCATTACGAGGCATTCCTTGAACTGAAAACCCTGTGGAACGCCACCGAGGGCTGCTGCGCCTGGTATGTGATGGGTGCCGACGGCCTGCGTGAGAAAATCAACCGCGGAATCCGCAACAAGAAGGTGGGCTTTGCCGAGATATTCGACCGCCTGGGCGCCCGTGCGCAGCGCATAACCCCCGACGGCCGCGAGGAGCGCCAGTCGTTCTTTGCCCAGCAGGCCGCCGCCGTTATCAAGGCCAACGCGCCCGAGGCCGATGTGAAGGATATGCTGGCCCGCACCGACTGCCACCTGCGCAGGGTCTATATCGAGGTTATGAAAAAGAGGTAAGAGGTAAACGTGTAGGGACGCGATTTATCGCGTCCGTTTCACCGATTCAATCAATCAATTAATCAGAAATTGAAATGCCAGCACTAACAGTAGGTAACCTTCTGAAAAAGAGGTACGCATTAATGAAGTTCAGCGGAGCGTGGCGCAACACGTTCGGCACACCAGCGCCCAACGGCGTGTGGACCATTCAGGGCCGAAGCGGAAGCGGCAAGACCACCTTCGCCCTTCAGTTGGTGAAATACTTGCGCCACCAGCAGAAGCGCGTCATATTCTGGAGCCTTGAGCAGTGCGGCGACTACGGTTTCCAACAGGCCGTGCGCCGCGCCAACCTGAGCAAGGGCGGCGGTGTGGTGTTCTTTGGAAACGAGGCCGACGCCGAAACCGAGATTATGAGCCTTATGGAGCGCCCACGCGGCTACGACGTGCTCATTATCGACTCGCTCACCGCCCTGCACAACAACCGCCCCAACGGCTTCTGCCAGCGCGATTTTGTGATGTGGCAGAAACGCCTGGCCGACAAACTGGTGGTCTATATCTGCCACGAGAAGAACGGCACCGACCAACTCGAATCGCCCGCAGGCAACTACATAAAGCAGCAGGCCAACATTAAGGTGACAGTGGTGGGCTTTGTGGCCTACGCCAACGCCCGCGCTGGCTTCCTCGACGGCGGCGGCGAGCCTTACGTGATTGACGAGGCGCTGGCCAACGAGTACCACTTGAACAATGTGTAAATCGAAAATCTTAAATCAAAAATGGCTATGAAAATCACTGAAAACCAACGGAGAATGATAATGGCAATGTGCGTGAAGCAAGGCATTGACGACGAGACCCGCGCCGAATTGGCCTACCAGTTCTCGACAGGCCGCACCACCCACATTGGCGAACTGAAGAGCACCGAGGCCGCCGAACTCATTGGCCGCCTCAAGCAGAACCAGAACAGCACCGACACCTCGATGGACGTGTGGCGCAAGCGTCTGATGGCTGCCGTGGGTGCCTATCTGCGAGCCTTCAACTACACCGAGAACCCCGCCGCCATTAAGGCCATTGCCTGTCGTGCGGCTGGTATGCCCACCGCCGACTGCTTCAACCAGATTCCGCTCGACCGTCTGCGCGGCCTGTACAACGCTTTCCGCAACGCCGCCCGCGACCGCCACAGCGTTGACGATGTGACCGAGGAACTGGCAGCGGCAGCGGCGCTGGCCAATTAGTCAATCAAAAATCCTAAATCCTAAATCCTAAATCCTAAATCACTATGGACACCCAACTGATAATCGATATGGCCGCCCTTGGCATTATGGCGCTTCTGCCCATTGGCCTTTGCATTCTGTTTATGTGGATTGACCAGAAATGGCAGGCGTGGTTGCGCCGCACAGGCCGCGACAAAGAGTGGAATGCCGAAAAACACTGCGCCAAGTAGGGATGCGATTTATCGCGTCCGTCTAAATCCTAAATCCTAAATCCTAAATCAAAAATTGCTATGGAGACAGTAAAAGACAACAATCACAAGTACAAGTACGCCACGCTGTGCAAGTGCTGCAACGGCACGGGCGAGTATGTGCGCCGTGGCTACGACTACGGCCACGGATGGAGCAGCGAGGAGGTTCGCCGCCCCTGCAACACCTGCGGCGGAACAGGCCGCCTGCTGGTCACGGTGGAGAAACACGCCGTTGTTTCGGCTCTCACCCCCGAAGAGTGGGCGCGTGAGGAACTTGACAACCCGATATTAAAGCAACTATGAATAAAGAAATGTGCAGAGATATAGGACATTGCAAACGCGCCGAGGCGTTACGAATGATACGAGAAGGTCATTCTACGAAAGAGATAATCAGTGCGTTACATATTAGCAAAGTGACCGTATGGCGTTTGCGTTACCCCAACGGCGCCGAAGCCGACCACAACCACCACCGCGAGAGCGCCATTGCGCGTTACGAGCGTCAACAGTGGTCAGCCGCCCGTAGAGACGCACGGCCGTGCGTCACAACCAACGCCCAGCGCCCAACGCCCGCGCCGCGCCCCGTTCCCGAAACAATTGCAGCAATGCAGCGCGAACAGGAGCACCTTCTGAAACTGATGGCCAGCGCCGCCACGCCAGCAATGTACCAGGAACTGGCACGGCAGTATTCGGTTCTGCAAATGAAAATCGATTATGCCACCGCAATGGCCAACGACGCCAACCGCGAACTGGTGCGCAGCCGCGCCGCAATGGAGAAACGCCCGCTGTGCCAGATAGTGGCCAACGGCAACGGATTCAGCCACCATTAACTGTAGAGACGTTGCGCGCAACGTCTCTACCAACAACAAAAACAAAACGAACCTTTTTAAATCAAAAGATTATGGATAAAACAATCAAAAAGGCCGTTGAGCGGTACAAGGTACTGGCAGGCCAAATGAAAGATGAAGAGTTGGAACTGAAACAACTCGAAAAGCAAATCAAAGAGTACGCTGGCGAGAACCGCGACCTGTTCGACGAGAACGACCAGCTGGTGTTCGACAACGGAGTGAAGGTGGCCGTGCGCCGCTCGACCAAACTGTTCGGCAGCAACCAGAGCAAGGAACTGCTGCTGGCCAAGTTGGGCGAGGATTACGCCGTCATTAAACTCGACGACAAGGCCGTGATTGAGGCCGCCGCCGCCGACAAGGCTCTGCAAAAGCAGTTAGACAAGTTCGACCTGCAAGTGTCAACCGTCGAGACGCTGATGCTCTATGCCTGACGTCAACTGGCGCCTTCGCCGACCGTTCCACGTCTGCCTTCACCGCAGGTTCTGGTGGGTGTACAAAACCGACTGGGTTGCCCCCGACGGTATGAGCCACAGCGCCAGCCCCACCGAGTTCTACTACTCCGACCGCGAACGTGCCAAGGCAAAAGCGAAGGAACTGAACGACAGTTACCGATTGACAATTGACAATGAACAATTAAAAATTAACAATGAAAGGTTGAGAGGGTGAGAAGTTTAGAGGTTAGATTCTAAACAGCGAAGCGACTAAACCCTAACCAGCGAAGCGACTCACCTTCTAAACTTCTAAACTTTTAACAATTTAAAAATTATGACCCAATTTGAACTCAACGCACAGCGTCACGAACTGAACTACGAACTGCAAGCCCGCAACCACGAGGCTTTGCGCCAGTACAACGAGAAACGCAACCTATCGAACGCCGAACTCAACGGCCTGCGTGCCGACTACCAGACCGAGAAACGGCTGCTTGAGCAGGCGCTCGACAACCTTCTGAAGGAGCGCCTGGAACTGAAAGCCCGCGGCCTTGAGTGCTTCGCCCCCGAAATGCAGGACAGTTACCTGCGTGAGCGCAGCCTGCACCGCGACCTTGCCGATGCCCGCGCCACCTTCGACAACAAACGCTACGCGCTCGGCGCCCGCAAAGAGGCCGAGCGTATGGCCTACGAGGAGTTGTGTATGCTCAACAAAAAGTGGTACGCCGAGCAGTTGCGGCAGATGCTCACCGAAGCCGAGGCGGCGTGAGAATTAAAGGTTGAGAGGGTGAGAAGTTTAGAGGTTTAGTTATCTAAACAGCGAAGCGACTCACCTTCTCACCTTCTAAATCCTAAATCCTAACTTCTAAATCCTAACTGACAATGGAGATTCTGAACTATTGGGTGATGCCAGGCATAGAACACCGCCGCGAGTTCGACGAGGACTATGCGCAGGCTCTGATTGTGACAGCGGAGCACGTGTTCGGCATTGACAATGTGAGGGCACGCACCCGCAAGCGCGAGGTGTGCGAGTTGCGCCAGTTGTGCATTTACATTCTGCGGCAGCGCACACGCCTCACCACCACAGCCATAGGCCGCATTTTCGCCCTCGACCACGCCAGCGTCACCCATTCAGTGCAGATGGCGGAGCGCCTTCTCGAAGTGGACCGCGCCTACCAGCGCCGCTACAAGTGGTTTGTGGACAGGTCGGCAATGGAGGTGGAAGAGGGTATCAAAAATTAACGATTGAAAATTGTACAGACGTTGCGCGCGACGTCTCTGCTAAATCCTAACTTCTGAATCCTAAATAACAATGAGAATCGACAGACGCAAACGACCAGGCCGCAGCTACGCCAAGCGCGTGGCCGACATCAACGCCATCTACGACCAGCACAGCGGCTCGGGGTTGAGCAACCGCGAAATCTGGCGGCGCTACATCTACCCCAAATACGCCATCAGCGAGGCCACGCTTTACAACATTCTGAAGGCACCAGCCACCAACCCTATGCTGGTTGACAAGCAGCTGAGCCTGTTCGATTTTCTCAACGAAAAGCCTGCCGAGTAGGGACGTGGCGTGCCGCGTCCGCAATATTGGAAACGCCGTTTAAACCTGGTTTAATCGGCGTTTTTTGGTTTTATTCAAAATAATGCGGGGTGTTCTTAATTGTTTTTTTCTTTTTTTTGTACTTTCAATTTTAAAAACAAGGAGAATGAGAGCTCTTGAAAAGAATATGAAAGATATGCTTACCAATTCATTGTTAGAATTGGAAAAGCAAATAAATTGTGATGTTCTATGCTATTTTGGTGAAATTGTTGATGGGCTTGAAAGAGTTTTTGTTGAAATAATAGAAAACCTGAAAAAAGACAGTAAGAATGACACTTTAGCCATTGTTCTGACCACAGGCGGTGGAAGCGCGAGAGCCGTAGAACGGTTCGTAAACATTATCAGGCATAATTATCAAAAAGTAATATTTGTTGTTCCTGATTACGCCTATAGTGCTGGAACCATTTTTTGTATGAGTGGTGATGAAATATGGATGGACTATTCATCTGTGCTAGGACCAATTGATCCGCAAGTACCAAACAAGGAAGGTAAATTTGTGCCAGCATTAGGATATTTGGATAAAATTAATAGTCTTATTGAAAAAGCGCAGAAAGGACAACTGACTGATGCGGAATTCATTATATTAAAAGAATTCGATTTGGCGGAGTTAAGAGCTTATGAACAGGCCAAAGAACTGACAGTTTCACTTTTAAAAAAGTGGTTAGTTAAATACAAATTTAAAAACTGGAATAAGAATGGCACGCCTGTCACTACTGAAGAAAAAGAAAAACGTGCAAAAGAAATCGCAGATGCATTAGGTAATAATAATATATGGAATTCGCATGGTCGGCCAATTGACATTAAAGAACTCGAAGAATTAGGATTATCAATAGATGATTACAGTGACGATGACAGCAGAAAGTCTGTTATTCGGAACTATTATAATTTAATGCGTGATTATGTCGAGAAAAATAAACAAATTAGGATATTTATACATACAAGAAAATTCATATAATATGGTAAAGGTGGTTGACAAATTGAAGGATATAGTAATGAAGAAAACATCTTCTGATGAAATTAGAAAATTGGAAAAAGTCTCTATGGAGTATAATAAGAAAGTTGATGATGGCCTATTCCAATCTCGTGGGTATAATTTGCTCACAATTGAATCGGAAGGCCGTGTTTTAGTTTCTTATAATGCATAGAAACCTTTAAAATTCTTACAATAAAAAACGCCGTTTAAACCAAGTTTAAGCGGCGTTTTTTTGTGTTCAATCACGGATTGATTTCGTGGTAAGGGTCGAAAAACAGCATAAAGACCTCGCCTTTTACGCCTAACATAAAGTAGACACGGGCGTTTCGGCTGTTGGTTTTTCTATCGGCTATAACATTTTTTGTGTCGGACAGTGCGAAATGATAAATGGCGGGGTTGCCAATGCAAATTTGAGGGTCGATACAATCAAAAAGTTTCTTCAGATTGCCGCAGATTGCGTTGCGGCGGAAATGAAGTTTTTGCCTGAAATAATCGCCGTTTTCAAGCTCATCGATGGTCTTTCCCGCAAAGTCGGCCATACGTTTGAAATACAAGTTCGCCTCGTCGTTTTCAAATGTCTGTTCCAAAAAGCAGTATTTGGTTTTGGCGGCAAGTTTCAAAAAGTCGTAACGGATAGCTATACGCACTTGTTTCGAATCGAAAAGGTCGGCGTTTGATATTTTAGCCTTAATATTGGCTTTTGGCCGCACTTCCTCGAAGGCATCGTTCTCGTTGAGGCTAATTGGCGGCATGGTTTCTTTGGTAACGTTCCAGATAGTAGTTGTACATGGTGTCGAGCGACATTGGCGTCTGCGATTTCTCGTAAGGCAGAAGCCCATCGCGTTTCTCGCACCAGGGCAGTTCGGAATGTGTTTGGAAAATAAGGAAATTTTGCGATTTGCTGCCGTAAAGCATTATTATCTGGTCGATAGTCTCAATCTGCTCTTTGGTAAGTTGCATTTTCTCAACCAACTGTGCTATGGCTTTCGACGCATCAGTCTCAGTTGTAAAGTCGGACAGCTTCAAATGGTCGCACATATTGGCCGATTTGTCTTTGTACTCGTCAAAAATTGCGCGGTAAACGGGTCCGTTCACCCAAGCCTGCGGCACATCCTCAATCAGTGTGTGCTCACGACCAAAGGCAACCATATACCATGCTTGAATGTAATAAACGAGCTTTTGGATTTTCAAATGGCTTACAGACATTTCACGGACAATCAGTGATAAGCCTACATATTTGGCTAGATCTAAAATGTTTACCATGACACCATGTTTTAAATCAGCGGCGCAAAAGTGAAAATTTTTAAACAAAAACGCAACCCAAAATTTAAAAAACGCTGTTTTTGAATTAATTCGGCAGCGCACAAAGGACCACGGCGTATCAGCGCTTTATGCCCAATGCCTTGCCAATAGCTTTTTCGATTTCATCTTTCACCATACACTTGATTTCGGGGTGGTCGCCAAGGAACTGGCGGCGCGGTATGCGGTTGGTGCCATCGTTGTGGTAGGTGGCATAATCGGCATCTGAGTAGATGGTGACAGAGCCTTTCTCCGGTCGCGCCTTGATTGAGCGCTTCAGATTCCCGGTGCGGCCAGTCAGTATGGCGCGACGCGCGTCGGCAGGGTGCTTGCCGTGCTTTGGCGGATGGGTGCGGCGCTTCACGTCTTTCCATTTGCAGCCAAAGTAGCCCTCTCCGACGAAGTTCTGCTTATACATTTTCACGGCTCGGTTGCCGATAATTTTTGGCAGGTCGTCGTCGATGGCTTTAGCGAGCCGTATTTGTATGCCGGCAAAACGGCGTCTGAATTCGTCAGGGGTCATTGTCAATTTGTTTTTGCATTTGTTTAAAAAGTTAATTTTCTTTGTGCGCTTTTCCGAGTTAGAAAGTTTTGATTATGAGAAACAATGCTATTTCAGTTGCGAACGCTTTTATAAAAATTGCCAACGAGACTGGCGATACATCGCTCACTCCATTGAAGCTTATGAAACTGGTTTACATTGCGCACGGATTCGGCCTGGCATTGCTCAAAGGAGATTCGCTTATTGACCCGCGTTTCGACAAAGTGGAAGCGTGGAAATTGGGGCCTGTAATTCCATCGGTTTATCATACTTTTAAGCACTACGAAAACAATATCATAAAAGACACGGCTAAAAATTTTCTTAGCGAAACCGATGATGGCGAGGCGACTCTCCGCGAACCCATTTTGGAAGGGAAAGACCCCAATACTATTATAAACATAGTGTGGAACAGGTATGGTAAACAACCCGCTTCTAAACTGGTCGAAGTCTTGCATCAACCTGGTACGCCTTGGGCTATAACATATAGGGTAGGCGAAAATAGAGAGATTCCTGACGAACTCACAAAACGCTATTATTCTAAAATTGTTGATTATCTTTTGAAAGATGAGCGAAATTGACGAATTAGCGGAATTTGCCTCTACAGAAGACTCGCATTTGTCGGTTGACAACTTGGCATCTACGGATTTCAAGAAAAAATCCCAAAAGGAAGAATTAAAGGACCGGCAACAAAACCGAGAAGCACGCCGAAAATATTCTATATGGATTTTTTGGCTTTTAGTCGG
>JAEEGK010018047.1_pt1 | contig 15304 bp, 14 predicted proteins | sample 8958771 | NCBI WGS metagenome assembly JAEEGK01 (sample SAMN16246547, study PRJNA631951) | gut metagenome | biome: gut microbiome; feature: rumen; material: SC-attached | host: Bos | place: Iran: Karaj | collected 2018-10 | reverse complement strand
TCGCCTGCCATGAATATAAGAATTTATAATTCGATTAGATAAGAAACAAAAAACTGTGGAAGTGGGGATTGCAAATCCCCAACTCACAGCAGCCGAATTACAAATTGCTTTTCCCTTCGGCCAGCGACCGTTGGTTCGGCTGAACAGGGGCGTTTCGTGAAATAAGGCACCGTTGGTTCGGCTGAACAGTTTTCCAGTGAGCAAAATCCCCGACAAATTACCTGCAATAATCCGAAGGAAAGTAGCGCGGGAATGGAGCCTTCCCTGGCCCTTTTAGGCTTTCGATGAGCAGGAAATGGGGTTCCGCTCGGCAAATAATAGGGAATTGAACTTCAAATAATAGGCTTTTGAAGTTCAAAAGATAATCATTTGAAGTCAAAACAAAAGGCTTTCAGACTGTGATTGGGGCCTAATTACAGTCTAAAAGCCTATCAATTAAAGTTCGGAAAATCATTAAAGGAAGTCTGGATGCGGGAGAATTCATCCAAAAGTCTCATTATCAGCAACTTGCGGATAATGGCTCAAAACTCGCGTATTTGCCTGCCATCATGAGCCTGATGACTTCCGCGCGATTCTCAGGGCACCAAAATTCAGAATTTTCTTGACGTTCTTTCAGCTTGCAATCGCAAGCGTCTGGCAAATATGCGATACAAAGATAACGCAGAACCGCCCAATGAGTTTGGGCGGTAAAGGATTTTTAAAATAATGCGGCGGGTAATTTCAGCCGGAAGCATTAATTACTCTTCCAACTCCTTTGCTCTTCGCTTGGCCTCTTTTTCAGCCTCTTTGGCGGCCTTTTTGGCTTCTTTCTCGGCGCGTTTGGCGGTTTTTTCAGCTTCTTTTGCCTTGCGCTTAGCTTCCTTTTCGGCCTCTTTTGCGGCTTTTTTAGCAGCTTTCTCTTCTTCGCGGGCACGCTTCTTAGCCTCTTTCCGTGCTTCCTTTTCAGCCTTTTTGGCCTCCTTGTAGGCTTCTTTTTCCTCCTTCAGCAGCTTTCTGGGGTCCAGTTCGTCGCCCTTTTCGAGTGCTTCGCGCAGCATATCCTTGTCGAAGGTGATGACTTTTCCGAAGAGTCCCACCGAGAGCGTCTTGTCCTTTCCTTTCAGGTGGATATATGTGGTGTTGAACAGGAAGTAGTCCTCGAGCTGCAGTTTCAGGTCGAAGGCGGTAGAGATGGCCGTCTTCACCAGTCCTTTGCCCAGGTCGGACAGTATGCCGCTGCCCAGTCCGCGCTCTTCGGCCTCTTCCTCTACGTATTCTTCTACGGCTTTCATCATGGCCTCCTTATGGGCATTCTTGTCGGGTTTGGTGAATACCATCACTGCTGCGATGACTGCCAGAATAATCAATATAACCAGTTTCTTCATATTATTTAAGTTTCAGGTTCAGACTTGTAATTTTTCATTCTTTAGAGTGCAAAAATACTAAAATCTTTCTATACATCAACGAAAGAATATAAAAAATAGATTTTTTTAGCAGAAAGCATAGCCTGTATTTCCATAAAAAACTCTATTTTTGCACGATATGAAGAAAAAGATTATAGCCCTTCTGGCATTTTTAGCGGCATTTTCTGCGATTAATGCCCAGGAATCCATTGTTGATACGACCATTATCCATCGCACGGTGATGGACATGCGACTGGTGCGCCTGAATTATGTATATACGTCGGTAGGCCCCGACGGAGTTACGCCCACCACGCTTTCGGGCGCCATCGTGATGCGCTATTCCATCTTTACGAAGGAGAACCATGCCAACGGCCTCATTATCTACAACCATCCCACGACGACGCTGAAGTACAGATGCCCGTCGCACGACGACGACCTGGATGCCGAGGCTGCCATCTGCTTCACACATAAGTATATCATGGTGGCCGTGGACAACTACGGCTTCGGCATCACAGAAGACAAGCCGCAGGCCTATCTGAACCCCGACATCACGGCACAGGGAGCCGTAGACGGACTGCTGGCTGCCAAGCGGCTGCTGGGAAGGATGGGGTATTACTATGAAGACCGGCTGCTGAACATGGGCTATTCGCAGGGAGGCCATACGGCCATGGCCGTGCAGCGGCTGGTGGATACGAAATACAGCGACCATCTGAAGATTATGCATACCTACGCCGGCGGCGGGCCTTACGACATGATGGGCATCTACGACGAGATGAAGAAGACGAACGTGACCTACTATCCCTGTGCGCTGCCGCTCATTCTCAGCGGTATCAACGAGACCGAGAAACTGGGCCTGAAGCCGCACGACATGTTCACCGGTGCCCTGGCCGACAACTACGAGGAATGGATTCTCTCGAAGGAATATTCTTCAACCGAGATCAACGACATGATTATCAACAGCGTCTCGAAAGACGACATCGTGCCCGGCGACCCCCGCGACGGTGTACGGCTGACGGCCATCATCAATCCCGACATCATGGACGAGCGCACGCCCATAGGCCGGAAGATGAAGACGCTGTTCAAGAAGAATTCGCTGTTAGGCACCTGGAAACCCAATCCCCGCACGCGCGTATATCTGTTTCACTCGCGTGCCGACGAGGTGGTGCCCGTGCTCTGCACCAGGCGCATGGCCGATTTCATGGCCGATGAAGGTGCAGAAGTGAAGACCGAGTATCTGAACGACTGGCCCCACACGCCTGCCGCCTCGTATTTCTTCTCGCAGGTGGCGCTCCAAATGGTGCGCGACACCAACAAGGCCACGCTCATAGAAGATGTCACCGACGACGTTATCAACGTGCTCGACAGCCTCTTCCATGGCGTCAGCAAGCTGTTGAGGTGATTGTTTTGCGGAGAAGCGCAAAACACTTAACCTCGTTCCGGCCATTGATTACTTTTGCTCCTCGGTGTCGGTATCTTTCACAATCTTCGGGCCGCGCACGGTTTCCTTGGCGCTGAGTCCTTTCTTTATCTCTATGTTGATACCGTCGCTGAGGCCTGTGGTCACGCGGCGCTGTTCGTAGGTCTTGTCCTTGCCCTGTCCTTTCACCACATATACAAAGGTGCTGTCGCCCTTGAACTCGATGGCACTCTCGGGAACGGTGAGCGCCTGCTTCACGTTGGCCAGCTCTATCTCGGCATTGGCACTGTAGCCCGAGCGGATTTTGCTGTCTTTCAGCACGCGCACGGCGGCCTTTATCTCGAACTGGTTGGCACCATTGCTCTCAACGGCCTTCGGCGAAATATATTCCAGTGCGGCGTCGAAGCTCAGGTCTTGCAGGGCGCCGATGGTGATTTTCATGGGCATTCCCTGTACCAGCTGTCCCACTTCGGTCTCGTCGATATTGCCGCGGAAGATGAGGTCGTTCATGTTGGCCACGCTGGCAATGGTGGTACCGTCGTTGAACGTATTGCTCAGGATGACCGAGTTGCCCACCTTTACGGGAATGTCGAGTATGATGCCGCTGATGGTGGAGCGCACGAGCGTGCTCGAAGCCTTGGCATTGCTCTTCGACACACCGTCGCGAATCACCTGCAGGTTATCGTCGGCGGCAGCCTTCTCCTGCTGGGCCTGCTGCAGCGCCTGGCGTTTCTTTTCAAACTCGTCGGCACTGACCAGTTCTTTCTTGAACAGTTCATCCTCGCGCTGGAAGTCGATTCTGGCCTGTGCCAGGTTAATCTGAGCCAGGCGCACGCGGCTCTCGGCCGAACTGAGCTGCGCCATGTCGGGAATCACCTTCACCTTAGCGATGATTTCTCCCGCCTGCACATAGTCGCCGGCCTCCTTCACAATCTGTGTGATGATACCGCTCACCTGCGGTTTCACGTTCACTTCGTTGCGAGGCTCAATCTTTCCCGTCACGATGGTTGTCTTACGCACGTCTTCCACCTTTGGCGTGAATTCGTTGTAAACCACTTCTTCGGGTTGCGACTTCTTCCATAGGAACACAAACGTGCCGATGAAAATCAGCGCCACAATGGCAGCCACAATCAGTTTGCTGTACTTCTTCATATTCTTTGGTTTTTTGTTTTTTTTCTAGATATCCTAGGTATTCTAGATATTCTAGGTATTCTAGATATTCTAGATACTCTAGGTTTTTCTTTATTCGTCTCTCATGGCATCTACGGGCTTGATGCTCATGGCGCGCCATGCAGGTGCCAGACCAGCCAGAACGCCCATCACGCTAATGACTGCCACGGCCAGTACTGCCGTCCAGAAATCCACCTGGAAATGGGCACCTACGATGCCGTCCTCGGTGTTTGCCTTCTCCAGCATTTCCAGTATGCCCACGGCCACCAGTATTCCGCTCATGCCCGCCACGGCCGTCAGTATGATGCTCTCTGAGATGATTTGCGAGAGGATGACGCGCGGCGTGGCGCCTATGGCGCGGCGGATGCCAATCTCGGTGGTGCGTTCGCGCACGGTGACCATCATGATGTTCGACACGCCGATGGCTCCTGCCAGCAGCGTGCCCAGTCCGACGAGCCATATCAGGAAGTTGACGCCACGGAAAAGACTGTCGAGCACCTGGAATAGTATCTCGGTGTTGAACACCGTTACGGCCGACTCGTCGGTGGGGTCCACCAGATGCGCGTGGGCCACGGTCTGGCGTATGCGGTCGGAGAGTTTGCTCATCACCACGCCGGGCTTGCCCGTCACGGCAATCATATCCACCACGTTGCCCCGGTTGTAGGCCTGTTGCATCAGCGTGAGCGGCAGTATGACGCTGGTGCCTTCCTCGCCTCCGAAGCTAACGGCCCCGCTGACGTTGTAGTCTACGCCGATAATCTGATAGTATACCGAGTCTATGCGGATGCGCTTGCCGCACGGGTCGTTCCCGTCGGGGAAGAGGTCTTTATAGACTTTCTTGCCGATGACGCACACCTTACGGTGCTGGGCGATGTCCATGTCGTTCAGGTAGCGTCCGTAGTATATCTTCGGCGAGTTCACCTTCTCGTATTCGGGCATGGTGCCGTTTACGGAGATGGATGTCTTCTTGTCGCCATAGTAGGCCGTGCCGCCGTTAGAGAAAAGTATGGGCGTCACCACATCGAGTTCGGGCACCTGATGGCGCAGCCGTTCCACGTCGCGGTATTCCATGTTCCATTGGCGGCCCTTGCGGAATCCCTTGTAGGCCTTGGTGGTGCGCTGGCTCCATATCATGCCCGTGTTGGTGGCGAATCCCTCGAAGTTGCTGTTGAGCATTTCCTTGATGCCCTTGCCGCCTCCGATGAGTGTCACGAGCATGAACACGCCCCAGAAGACGCCGAACCCGGTAAGGAACGAGCGTGTCTTGTTGCGCGTCAGCGTGTCAAGAATTTCGCGATATGTATCGATGTCGAATTTCATTCTGCTCTCAATGCTTCAATAGGACGAATGCGCGAGGCCTTCAGCGCCGGAACCAGTCCGGCCAGTGTGCCGGCAATCACCATGACCATGGTGGCCTCGATGCAGACATCCAGTCCGACGGTGGGATTCACGAACATGGTGGTCTTGAAGAGTCCCGTATCTATCACGTCGTGGCCCAGCGTGGCATCCATATACTCGTTGGCTGCCACGCCCAGCACCATGCCGATGTATCCGAAGAAGGTGGTGATGATGACGCTCTCCACGATGATGAGCTTCAGTATCGACCAGGGCTTGGCGCCGATGGCCTTGCGGATGCCGAACTCGCGCGTGCGTTCCTTAACTGTTATGAGCATGATGTTGCTCACGCCCACAATACCGCTGAGCAGCGTGAAGAGTCCCACTATCCAGAGTGCCGTGCGGATAATGCCCATGCCCGTTTCCATCTGCAGGTTCTGCGTGTAGCGGTTCCATATCCAGAGCGCGCTTTCGTCTTCGGGGTCGGCCTGGTGGGCGGTGTTCAGCTTGGCGCGGTATTCCTTTTCGAAATCCTCGTTGGCCTTCTCGGTGTTCAGTCCGTGGAAGGTGAAGACAATGCGTTCGGGCTGGTTGCTCTTGCCGTAGACGGTCTGCAGGGTGGTATAGGCAGTGTAGGCGTTGGCACTCGAGTTCTGTTTCTCCTTGTAGATGCCAACCACGCGGAAGGCAAACGCGCCCACCTTCAGGTATTTGCCCACGAGTGCCCCCACGTTGTGCGTGAGTTCCTCGGCCTGCTTGTCGCCCAGCACCAGCACCTTGCGTTTCTCCTTCATGTCTATATGGTTGATGAACCGGCCGTAGCGCATCTCCATCTTGTCGGTCTGCTCGTGGTTGGGATAAACGCCTTCGAGCGTTGTGCTCACATAGTTCTCGCCCAGCGAGATGGTCGTGGCGGGCTGCGACACCCGTGCGCCCACCTCGTCGATGTTTTCCATGAACTGTGTCTCGGTGGTGGTGATGTCCTTGTCTTTCAGCGGAACGTAGCGCCCCTCCTTCAGTCCCTTGTAGGGTTTCGAGGTGGTGCCGCCGAAGATGGCCATGGAGTTGGCTATGAAACGGCTGTTGTTGTTCATCGAGGCATTGATGAGACCGTTGCCTGCGCCCAGTAGCACGATGAGCATGAAGATTCCCCATGCCACGGCAAACCCGGTCAGTGCTGTGCGCAGTTTGTTGCGCCGCGCGGTGCTCCATATTTCTGTGATGATGTCCCTCATCTTAATGCTTAATGCTTAATTCTTAATTTCTAATCGCGAAGCGATAACTCTAAACTCTTAATTCTAAACTCTTAATTCTAAACTCTTAATTCTAAACTCTTAACTCTAAACTCTAAACTCATTTCATCATGCCGTTAATACCGAAGGGCGACGACTTGTGGTCGAGGTTCTCCTCGATGGTGCCTATCAGTCCGTCCTTGATATGGATAATCTTATTGGTTTCGTTGGCCACGCCGCTCTCGTGGGTAACCACCACGATGGTCATGCCCTCCTCCTTGTTCAGTCCTTTCAGCAGTTCCATCACCTCCACCGAAGTCTTCGAGTCGAGAGCGCCCGTAGGCTCGTCGGCCAGTATAATCTGCGGACGCGTAATCAGCGCCCTGGCAATGGCCACCCTCTGGCGCTGTCCGCCCGAGAGTTCGTTGGGGTAGTGCTCGGCCCAGTCTTTCAGTCCCAGCCGCTCCAGGTATTCCATGGCCTGCTGACGGCGCTTGCGGCGGCTCACGCCCTGATAGAACAGCGGCAGTTCCACATTCTCCACGGCCGTCTTGAATCCGATGAGGTTGAAGCTCTGGAAGATAAAACCAATCATGTGGTTGCGGTATTCGGCGGCCTTTGTCTCGCTCAGGTCCTTGATCAGCGTGCCTGCCAGCCGGTATTCACCCTCGTCGTAGTTGTCGAGAATGCCCAGAATGTTCAGCAGCGTTGACTTGCCCGAACCCGAAGCCCCCATGATGCTCACCAGTTCTCCCTCCTCGATGTCGAGTGAGATTCCTTTCAGCACATGCAGGGGCTGAGCGCCCTGATATGTCTTGTGGACGTCGCGCAGATGGATCATGCTCATATTATAATTATGTATATAGCGAAATTTCCGCAAAAGTAATCATATTTTTTCAATATGCAACACCATATTGGACAAAAATAGCCGCATTTTCCTTTTTTTGTCCTTAATCGGACATCTTGTCCATACAATCGAAGCAGAATTTTACAAAAAGTCATTGCGAGAATAAAAAACAGCCATACCTTTGTACCCGGAAACGCGAAATACAGGCTTTACACTGTAAGAGCTTCCCAACAAGATAATCAATAATTAACAACAATAAAAAAAAAGAAAATGAAAAAGTATCTGGTAATGGTCGTAGCCGCCATGATGGCTACAATGAATGTGAATGCACAGAACGAGGATCTCAAGCACGAGATTTCTGTATCGTACGGCAGTTTGTCGAATTCCGACTGGATTAGTATTTTTGAGGATATCATGACAGTTCCCTTCTCTGGTTCAGTTAAGAGGGAGAATGAAACTTTCTATGGACCGATTGGTGTGGAGTATATGTACCGTTTAGACAAGACGATCAGTGTAGGTGGTATGGCACTTTATGGTCACAGAGGATACGACCTCTATGAAGAAACAAGCAATGGCAAAACCGCAAGAGGCAAGATGACAGACAACTACTTCACGGTAATGCCAGCCATTAAATTCACCTGGTTGAATAAGAGTCATTTCGGACTCTATTCTAAAGCAGCCTTAGGTGCCACCTTGCGCTCTGAAAAGAACGACGATATCCACTACAGTGAGAGTGAGGTACATATCAACTGGCACGCCACACTTATTGGCGTAGAGTTCGGAGGCACCCAGTTCCGCGGTTTCTGTGACTTTGGCTTTGGTGAGCAGGGTGTGCTGAGCGCCGGTCTGAGATATAAGTTCTAAAAAGTGAATTGTTGAAATAAAGAAATGTAAATGAGCGACCTTCGGGTTGCTCTTTTTTTTATTTATTCCGAGGAATATTAGCATAGTATGGACAAAAACAAGACGCTTTTCCCGTTTTTGTCGCTGATGGGGCAACTTGTCCATACAAGAAAAGAAAAAAAACAGCCGAAATCCTTTGAACTGACTGAAATCTGCCTTACCTTTGCATCAGAAACAGTAATCAATAATAAACAACGTCAAAACAATTAAGATTATGAAAAGAATTAGAATATGGATGATTGCCGCTATCCTTTCTATTTGCGGAACAACAGCCATCGAAGCACAAGTGATGAAGTCGGCCGACCTGGAGAAATATGCCAAGCAGCGCTATGGCGACAAGTGGCTCGACGCAGCCAGGAACGTAGCATCCGGACTCTCACTCGACAAGAACGAGAGCCTGACCTACCAGCAGATCGTCAATGCCCCGGGTAAGACCAAGCAGCAGCTCTATGTGGCACTGAACTACTGGGCCACCGCAACCTTCAAGGACAAGCAGGCCATCACCCTCAACGACAAGGAGGCTGGATGCATCATCATATCGTCGACCATCGACGCCATTGCCGACCACACCGGCACGCTCAACCGCTACGTGGTGAGCATCACTCCCCTCATCCGACTCGACATCAAGGACGGTCGTGTAAGAGTGACCTATACCGTGCAGACATACGATATTCTGAAGGCCGAGGATGCCGGATGGCTGGGAGGTCTGCTCGACGACAGTCGCGACGGCATTCGTAACAACAAACAGAACATCTACAGCGACGGCAAGCGCATGAAGGGCGACACGACCGACCGCCGGCTCTACGACGAGCAGTGGGAGATTGCCCACCACTATCCCTTCGTCGAGAAGGACGCGCAGAAGCGCACCTGTGCCAAGGCGCTCGTCATGACTCATGCCTATTCCAACGCCATCATCGACAAGGTGGAAGAGGCCCTGAAGAACGGAATCGTGGGCAACGAGGACGAAGATTGGTAAAAACCACCATCACCCATTACCCATCACCCATCACCTATAAAATTAAACCTATATGATTTCATTTGATTGCGACTATAACAACGGGGCCCACCCGCAAGTGCTGAAACATCTGGCCGACACCAACGATGAGCCAACGGCCACCTACGGCTACGACATCTACAGCAAAAGGGCAAAGCAGAAAATACGGATGGCATGCGGAACACCCGATGCCGAAATCTACTTCCTGATGGGTGGCACCCAGACCAATGCCACGGTAATCGACGGGATGATGCGCTCCTACGAGGCGGTCATCACCGTCGATTCTGGCCATATCAACGTGCACGAGGCAACCGCCATCGAGGCCTCGGGACACAAGGTGATTGCCCTGCCGGCCTACGACGGCAAGCTTGCCGTTTCCGAGCTCGACCATTTCATGCAGGCCTTCCAGAGCGACGGCAGCCGCGACCACTGCGCCCAGCCCGGAATGGTCTATATCTCGTTTCCCACCGAGTACGGCACCATCTATTCCAAGGCCGAGATTGCACGCCTCTATGCTGCCTGCCGGCAGTATGGGCTGCAGCTCTATATCGACGGTGCCCGCCTGGGCTATGCCCTGGCATCTCCCGCTAACGACGTCACGCTGCCCTGGCTCTCCGCCCATTGCGATGCCTTCTACATCGGCGGTACCAAGGTGGGCGCGCTTTGCGGCGAGGCCGTGGTATTCCCCCGCGGCAATGCACCGAAGAATTTCTTCTCTATCATCAAGCGCCACGGTGCCCTGCTGGCCAAAGGCCGGCTGGTGGGCGTACAGTTCGATGCCCTCTTCTCCGACAATCTCTATTTCGACATCTCGGCCCATGCCATCCGCATGGCCATGAAGCTGAAACAGCTCTTTGCCGACCGCGGCTATCCCTTCTTCCTCGACTCGCCCACCAACCAGCAGTTTGTGGTGATTCCCAACGGCAAGGTGCGCGAGCTGGAACAGCAGGTGGAGTTCACCCACTGGGGCGCCACCGACAGCCACCACACCGTCTGCCGTTTCGTCACCAGCTGGTCGACAACCGATGCCGACATCCAGCAGTTGGCCAAGATTCTCGGGACTTAATCAAAAATCATAAATCCGTTTATTTAAATAATTGTTATTATGGAAAAAACACTTGTATTACTGAAACCCAGCTGCGTACAACGACAGCTGATTGGCGAGATTGTGAACCGTTTCGAGCGTCGCGGACTTCGCGTGGCCGGTATGAAGATGATGCAGCTCTCCGACGAAATCCTGCGCGAACACTATGCCCACCTTGTTGACCGTCCCTTCTTCCCCTCGTTGGCAGCCTCTATGCAGACGTCGCCTGTGGTGGCTCTCGCCCTCGAAGGTGTGGATGCTGTCCAGGTGGTGCGCACAATGACTGGCTCAACCAACGGACGTGAGGCTGCTCCAGGAACCATCCGTGGCGACTACTCTATGAGCAACCAGCAGAACATTGTCCATGCCAGCGACTCCACGTCGAACGCAGAGATAGAGCTGAAGCGTTTCTTCCGCGACGATGAAATATTCGAATATGTCAGCGGAGCCTTCAACTTTATCTATGGCGCTGGCGAGGCGAAATAACGGCCTCGCATCGCAAGTGCAAAAAAAAAGCTTCCCGATGAGGGAAGCCTTTTTTGTATAAGGGAAATTCATAGTTCATAATTCTTACCACTTACCACTTACCACTTACCACTTACCACTTATCACTTATCACTTAATTCACGGCAGCATACCATGCCATCTTCTTGAGGTAAGAATGGCAAATGAATCGGTGTGGCTTACGCAACAGCAGATAGCTATGCTTTTCGGAGTAAAACAGCCTGCTATTTCCAAGCATCTTAACAACATTTTCAAGAGTGGAGAGTTAGATGAAGCGTCAGTTCATTCCATTTTGGAATATACTGCCGCCGACGGAAAACTCTATAAAACTAAGTTCTACAACCTTGATGCAGATGAAATTATAGGACATCTATGATGGTGCGGATAGTGGCGACTCCCATCCTCTAAGAAAAATGGTAATTACGGGAATTTCTTTCAATAATATCGATTTTCAGTTTCACAGTTTCACTTTCCGCAAGTTTTTGATTATCTTTCGTTTGCGGATGAAACTGCAGTTTCACTTCAGTTTCACTACAATCAGAAAGTGCCTCAACCAATATCACCAATATCACCATTTCGTAACATACTGAATACTTGGTGGTTGTGCGTGATATTCAATATCACACAATATCACATGGATTTTGTCGTCAGATGATAATTAACGGGATTCCGTATCATTATTATTTGCGGAGTGATTAGGGCCTAATCACTCTCCAATTAAGTATCTTTTGCAGGACGAGAAAAGAGATGAAACTGAAGTGAAAGTGCAGTTTCATCCGCATCGTGCTGAATGCTAATGGTTTACTGGCGAGTGAAACTGTGAAACTGGTTTTCATGTTTTTTATTGTAAAAAACGATGGGTTGCAACTAAATGAAAAAAAATTTCGTCTAATGTGTAGTTAATGGACAAGAATTTCGTCTAATGTGTAGAAACAATCCTAAAAAACAATATGACAATGAAAAAGTTATTTTTTGCAATCCTGATGTGTGTGGCAGCCATGAGCGCCAAGGCACAAGTCCTCACCTCCGAGACCGTGAATCATATTTACTCTGAGGCAGTTTCTGACCAGACCAACAGTGACTTCTGTTTCAATGCCGAAAGGAACGGCAACGACATCACAGCGATGTATGTCTACGAGAAGACTTTCGACCGTAAGGGCAACATGACACTCACTCCCCACTTGAAGCATGTTTACGACTACGCTGCCGACGGCACGCTGAACAGTCGTGTGACCTACCGGTGGAACGATGCCCAGGAAGAATGGGAGTGCACTTCGCGCTACGAATACATCCTCACCGACGAGATCTATTATGCCAAGTACAGCCGTTACAATCATCAGACCAACAGCTTTGACGAGCCAACAGAGAAGATGGTCTACACGATGTTTCCCGACTACAGCATCAACCACGTCATCAGCTACCATCGCGATAGTACCTCGGTTCCCTTCCAGCTGACGAGCGAGACTTCTGTCAGCGAGCAGCCCTGGCTCTTTGCATGGTTTAATTAATTGAACACAAAGACACGAAGGCACAAAGATTTATAACTGCATTGAAATAATACTTTGTGTCTTTGTGTCTTTGTGTTCTAAATATTAAAAAGGCACGTTGAGAATAACAACAAAAGGCGGACCGATTGGCCCGCCTTTATTGTTCTCGTATGGATGGTATTATAGTTTTGTCTTTCCAGCCAGGGTGTCGTAGTTATTGTTCAGGTCGCGCCAGTCTACCTTGGTCTGAGTGGGAATACCGTTGATGTACTTCTCGATGTTGGTGTAACCATCACCGTTGCAATCGCCGTTGGCATCGCTGGGGTCGTTGGGGTTCAGTCCGTTGGCCTTCTCCCATTCGTCGGGCATGCCGTCGCCGTCGGTATCTATGCGGGGCTCACCCTTGTATTCGGGATATCCGCCCATCTGGCGCGGGTCGGTGATGATGCCCAGTTTGTAGGAATCATTCGGCAGACGACGGTATTTGAAGGTTCCCTGTTCGTTCTTCGACTTCTCGTGAAGTCCCCACATGTCGCCGTAGGGATTGTTTTTCACCTTCTTCTCATACTTGTCCACGTAGTAGGCCTGTCCCGTGCGTACCTCTTCGATGATGCGCTGGTCCACGATGTCGCGGCAGGGGAAGGTGGCGCCCACGTTGTCGAGCACCCAGTTGTAGGCCTGTTCGGTACCCATAATCTTGATATAAGGCATCTCGAAGGGCTCATCGGAACGCATCAGCGCCTTTTCGGTCTCGTCCATTTCACCGTCTTTGTCGGCTGTCTGTATGCCGCCGTTCCAGTTGTCCTTGGTGATTTCGGGATAGCCCTCCATGATGTTGCCCGTGGCATAGACGCGTCCGAACTGCTTGAAGGGGAACAATCCCTCGGAGCGGCTTTCGCTCTTGATGATACGATGTCCCACGTTTTCGTCTTTCGGCGTGAGCGGTCCGGGCTTGTAGTAGTTGTTGATGAAGTTCGACATGGTGGAGAACTCACCACCGTCGGCCGTGCGATGCACCCAGTTGTAGAGCACGTTGTTCACAAAGTTGAACACGCCTCCCCAACCGATTGACGGGTTACGTCCGGTGTTGTCGGCCCAGAGGTTACGCATAAATGTGGAGTTCTCGCCGCCGATGGTCGAGCCGAAGGCATGGTTCCACGTGTCGAGTGCCTTGGCCGAGATGGTGTTCTGAATGGTCACGTTCACCGTTGGCGACTTGCGGTTGGGCTTGCCGTCGTGCATATCGAACATGTGGCGATAGAACGAGATGTTCTCGTCGCATCCCCATTCGCACGAACAGTGGTCGATCATGATGTTGCCCACAGGGTTTCCGCCGAAGGAATCCTCGCGGTTGAGCACACTGGTCTCGCCGCGGCGGAAGCGCATGTGACGCACAATCACGTCGTGGGTATCCACCTGGAACGACTCGCCTGCTATGCAGACACCGTCGCCGGGAGCCGTCTGTCCGGCAATCGTGATATAGGGAGCACGCACGTAGATAGGCGACTTCAGCCGGATGATACCGCTGACGTTGAACACCACGATGCGGGCACCGCCCTGTTCGCAGGCCCAGCGGAACGAGCCGGGACCAGCGTCGTTGAGATTGGTCACCACGAGCACCTTACCACCGCGTCCGCCGAAGGTGTACATACCACCGCCTTCAGCTCCGGGGAAAGCAGGAATCTTGGCTTGTTTCAAGTCGTATGGACGGCTTGCCCAGGGCACGTAGGGCCGGCCTTCCTTGGCCTCTTTCACCACGATGGGGAAGGCAGCCTGCCAAGCCGAGTCGGCATGGGCTGCCCATTGGGCCTTCATGTCTTTGATTTTGTCAGCAGCCTCGTCAGTCAGCTGAGGATACTGTGCATGAGCCGTCTGCAGTCCGAAGACGGCAGCCACAGCAGTGATAATCAGTGATTTCTTTTTCATTTGAATATTTGTTATTGTAAGTTATTTCCAGTGATTTGAGCTACGGGCGGGCAGTTTTGCCCACCTCAATTAATGGACTATGTTTCTGCCGCTTTGTAACCTTGGGTGTTGTTTTTTTTCATTATTTTAAAAGATAGGTACAAAATCGCGATTTGGGCGTCATATTATTACTATGAGGAAAGTACGTGTTTTTTTATTGCTGCTGGTCTTGGCAGCCGCTGACGTCGCAATGGCCCAACAATATCAGGTGGGCGTGTGCGACTGGATGATTCTGAAACGTCAGAAACTGGGTGAATTCTCCCGTGCCCATGAGATTGGTGCGGATGGTGTGGAACTCGATATGGGCGGACTTGGCAATCGTGCTGCCTTCGACAACCAGTTACGTGACCCCCAGCAGGCCGCGCTTTTCCGTCATGTTGCCGATTCGTTGGGCGTGAAGATTGGCGCTATGGCCATGAGCGGCTTCTACGGACAGAGTCTGGCCAAGAAGGACAGTTACCGGGAAATGGCCATGGATTGTTTCGACACGATGGACCGTATGGGCAGCGGCCCCGTGGTTTTCCTGCCCCTTGGCGGAAGCGGCAATGACTGGACCAATGATAAAGCGCTCCGCAAGGAGATTGTGAAGCGTCTGCACGAAATGGGCGAGATGGCCAAGAAGCGTGGCAAGATCATCGGCATTGACACCCCGCTGGATGCCAAGGGCAATAAGAAACTGCTGAAGGAAATAGGTTCCGACGGTGTGAAGATATTCTATAAGTGGCAGACCATTCTGGAAAACAAGTGGGACTTGCTGAAAGACCTGAAGGCATTGGGCGCGCAGAACATTTGTGCCATGCATGCCTCGAATACCGACGGCGTCTGTCTGCGCGACGACAAACAGGTGGATGTGCCCGCCATCAAGGCACTCTTGGACCAGATGAAGTGGTCGGGATGGCTCTTCGTGGAGCGTAGCCGCGACACGACGATGGTGCGCAACGTGGTGGCCAACTACTCTAACAACGTGAACTACCTGAAGAGCAT
>JAEEGK010018044.1_pt1 | contig 15305 bp, 16 predicted proteins | sample 8958771 | NCBI WGS metagenome assembly JAEEGK01 (sample SAMN16246547, study PRJNA631951) | gut metagenome | biome: gut microbiome; feature: rumen; material: SC-attached | host: Bos | place: Iran: Karaj | collected 2018-10 | reverse complement strand
AATGCTTTCCATCAACAAAAAAGGTTAGAGGCGCCAGGTTTTAGGCGTTAGGGAGGCATCCGCTCTGTAGGGCCTCGCCTTGGCGTGGCCGCTCCCAACCCCGCGCTAAGCCGCTAAGGTTTTAGGTTGGAAGACAAGAAGGACAACAAAAACAATTTTTATAATGATTACGCTGATTTTTACTGATTTATAAATGAAAAATCGCGTTAATTCGCGTCATTCGCGTTTGAAAAATGTTCGCGGGGATGGAAGTGTGGGGCACAATGCAAGCTGCCCGCCGGAGGGTGATGATGGCGGGCAGCGCAGGTCGTGATGAATTTAATTATACTCCTAAAGAGCACTATTGGAGCAAATCATCCTTTACCTTCTTCGGGCGAAGAAGAGATATAATGAGGGGGCCTTTCCTCCACAGCGGCTCACGCCGCCGCTCACCATGGCCCGTTTTTCCTCGCTTACTGCTGAATGAGCAGCATGTCGATGAGCGCTGTCACGTCAGCGATGCTCAAGCGGTTGTCCATGTTGATGTCGCCCGGCATGTTGAAGCTGTCGGCGCCACCGCTACCCAGCAGTATGTCGATGAGCGCCGTCACGTCGGCGATGGTGAGTTTGCCGTCGCCGTTCACGTCACCAACGATCGCTGCGGGCTCCTTGTAGCGCATGCCCTTGTAGATGATCTGGCCGTCCTTGATGACGTGGCTCAGGCCCCAGTACTCCTGGTAGTCGGCATCGGAATCGGGCTTGCGGGTGAAGGGCGTCAACAGGTCGCCCATGTCGCGGCTGTCAAAGCCGATGCCCTCAACCACATAGCATAGAGGCTTATCCCCATCGCCGTAATAGGCATAGCGTTTACATTTGTAGCCTTCAATCCAGACTGGCTCCACTTCCACGAAGTTCTCAAGGGTCAAGTCTTCTCCCAACTGCAACTGGTTAAAGTACATAATCGGATTGTCGCCACTCAGTACCGACTCAAAATATTCGTACGGGATAAAAGCGTAAAGTGTATTATTCCAATGCATCATTAGCCGTTCTGGGCTGTTCTTGTATAAATCTAAGATGGCTTTGTTATACTGGAAATTGACCCCACCATAACAATCCCTGATCGCTGCTATCACGCTGTCCTGCTCACTGTCAAACGAATCCCCTTCATAGTAATGGCAAAGCTTCCATGCCCAGTTATTCTCGTCTTTGAATTCATAGGTATAATAGCATCTTGTCGTGTCACCGTGCTCAATGATAACGCGCTCGTTCACCCACTGCACACCCTCGCGGATGAGTGGTGGGACGTCGTCTTCCCTAACGTTGTAATGTTCAGACCTATAGATAACCTTTCCGTTCTCGATGACATGGCTCAAATGCATTTGATACTGACTGGATTTTCGGTCGGATGGGAAAGCCAGCGGATAACCTTGAACCAACCCGTCACATCCGATGCCCTCAATAAAGCAGGCGCCATACATTATCCGGGTTTGAAACACATAACGCGTTACGCTCCGGTCTCCTACCATAATCGTCTGGGGTTTCACCTGGTGAATGACATAGGGGTTTTGGGGGATCTTGCTCATGATAAACCCTTCAGGGTCGTTGAAGTCATACAGGACAAATTCCCTGCCTGCCCTGATGTCCTCTGCAATCGTACTATCATTTAAACAGTCAATCGGGCAATCCTCGTAGGTCTTGCCGTCGGGCACGATGGCATAAACCACCTTGCCCTCCTCTCGCATATACACAGGGATGGTGTCGTTGTTCGGGTCGATATCTTCACCACTATACATGTGCATCGCCTTGTAGGTTTTGTCATTGAAGACGGCTTCTCCCTTGAACTCCAAGGTGAAGAAATGCTCAATCGTATAATTATTTATTGGAAGTTTCTTTGAAGAGCATACCCATTTCACGTTTTCACGCACAAAAGGGATGTATTCATTATTTTGGGCGACCGACTGAGTTATTCCATATAGCGCTAAAATTGATAAAATAAAAATCTTTTTCATAATTGTAAATATTAAAATATTGATAATTAAATAATTAATGATTATTTATTATTTATTATAAGTGGAGGGCTTTACCGATGATGACATGCGAGCCCGCGGGAAGCGACGAGATGTCAAAAGTGTCATACGTCCCGCTAACATGGGTGGACATCTCGACAGTGTTGGTCACCGGCGACGAAATCTCCACGTCATAGTAACTCACAACCCCTCCACCGTCAATAATAATATCCTGCGTCTTAACATCATGATTATAAAAAGCGTCAGGCATTTCAAAGTACAATGGATGTGAGCGATCATCTATTACCCCAGCACCTTGGTTACTCAACACAATCTTTTCTGGTGCACTAAAGGCGTATAGACTAAAAAAAGAAAACAATAAAAAAGTAATTAAGTGTTTCATCATAATATAAGGAATTAGTTTATTCTACTTTTTCCTGCAAAAATATAGTGATATTTTTTATGTGACAAATAATGAAATCAATGTTAATTATTCACATCGTTCACATTCTACAATTAATTAAAAATCAAACCATTATACACGTTATTGCATTTCTATAGGGCAAAAAAAAGACAAAAAACACACCTACAAGGTGTATTTTGGGGCCAAATGTGAATTTTGGGAGAAAAATGTGAATCGAAAAACTATTGTTTTCTGTAGCGCGCTTTCCTGCTCTATTCCATTATTAAATGTTCCAGGTATTCCTGTAGAGACATGTTCAGCCCCATTTTGCTGGCTAAGATTTTGCGTTTATTAAGCACATAGTTAGGAGAATAGTCCAGTATGATAGCCATGACAACATAGGAAAATCCACAGCACGAGAGTTCAATAAATCTCAGGTCTTTTTCTTTTAAATGATAAGTCTGTTCAAGGTTTGAGATGATGCCATGATGCTTTTTGTCCAAATAAGCTCTCAGCTCGTTCCAAAAATCATCATTGGCCACATCCACGATGGTCTCCTTGATTTGCTGAGCCACCTGGGATGTTGAGCCACGTACCCCGTTCTTGGAGGATAATCTAATGAGTGCAACAAGATTGGAGAGCAACCGTTCAATTATACCATTCTTGTCTTCTAGTCTATTAAGCATTTTTTCATAATTCTCGGTGTTCACTTCTTCCAGATTCTTGATGATGCTTTTAGTGCGGTGCAGTCGGCTTAGATATAATATAGTCAATAAAACAATTACTGCAATTGTCACTATTGATAATCCTATAATTGCCCATTGGAGGCGGTTAAGATTAGACTGATTGTGCTTGTGTTTGAGTAGATTAAATTCATTTTCTATGCTCTCAACAACATATTTATCTCTATTGTCCAAAATAGAGTCGCTCAGACGGCTGGAGGCTGCGGTGTACTGATGACTTAGTGATTGATTCCCTGCTTGCTGTGCGATGATTGAGAGGATTTCATTTTTTCTAATTAAAATATGTGTTATATCATCGGGTTCAAGTTTCTCATCAACATTTGTTAGGAAAAACATGGCAGAATCCAGCTTATTCTCTTTAGCATAAAGAAAGGCCAAATCCATCAACATATCGTTGTTAATATATTGGTTGTAATGATTTAAACAGTGCAAAGCAATATGTTTGGCCACTTGCTGTGTTGAATCCGTACGTGAAAGTTGTCTACATTTTAACTCAAGTAAAAAGCATAATTTATTATTATTCTCAAATTCATTGGCCAAGTTTAAAGCCATATTGAAAAGCGTATCTTGCTCATTAAGATGTGTAATGCCATTCATCATAAACATGCGGCATAGATTATTCAGCTGCATCTTTTTATTACCTGTAAGCCTATGGTATTGATATGCTTGATTATACTTTTCATAACAAGTTTGCTCATCCCCATAGCTTTTTCTGTACAAGTCTGCTATCCTAGTATTGATTTGTCCCAGGTTGGCGTAGTCCTTAGGGTCGGCGGTGACTTCGGCGGTCTTGTAGTAATACATGGCGCTGTCGACGTGGCCCAGCTCCTCCATCACTGCCCCCTTGTAGAGGTAGGCGCGCGTGAGCTTCTCGCGCTCGCCGCTGTGGGCACTGTACCAGGTCATGGCGCTCGTGATGGCGCTGTCGTCACCGGCAGTGATGTCGGCATAGCATTTGTAGCGAGCCTGGGTGAGCAACAGGTCGCGGTAAGCGAGGTTGGCGTCGCCTGCCAGGCTGTCGAGGACGCTCACGATGGCCAGGGCGCTGTCAGGGGCGGGCTGCATCAGGCTGTCGGCCGCCACGAGCCGCGCGTCATAGCGGCGCAACCCGTCACAGCCCGTGACCGCCGCCACGAGCACCAACATCAGCAATATGACCACCAAAACTTTTTTCATCCCCTATTGATATAACGCTCAAAGCCGTTGATTATTTTACCCAGCGGGCCAACTAGTATAGTTCAGCACTAGAAACCAGCATCAAAAAAGAAGAATCCCCTACCGCGGTGATTGCGGCAGGGGATTGTTAGATAAATGAGTCCCGAAAGACGCTTGGCCAAACCGTGATGAGCCCAAAAGGCTAGTTCATGGGGGCCATGTCAAAACCAAGGCGCACACCATCAAATTGCTTGCTCAAGTCACCAACCGTCTGCAAAGTGGTATTACCGCTCACAGCAGCTACCGCCTGCAACACCTTCAACAGGTTCTTGCTCTCAAAGGTGAAGGCAAGTCCGCGGGTCGTGCGGGTGACATAGACGTTTGAACTGAACAACATTGTCTTGATCTTGATGGTCGCGTTAGTCGGATCATAGGTATAGGTGCCACTCAAGGGAATACCCTTGACGTAGGCGGAAAACTGATGATCCTGAGTGAACTGGAATTGCGTGTTGTTTGCACTGATGCCCAATGTGTTATAAACGGGCAACAGCTTCTCCTTGCAAGTCTCGGCAGCCACCGCGCCACCGGCCTTTGCCAGCAGGTTCTCGCTAGTGAAAGCGCAGCCTGGCCCTGAATAGCACCATGCCCCATATAGTTCGCTCTCGTTAACCTGCACACTGCCGATGACCAATCCCAACAGTCCGTCAACCGTGTTACCGCCCAGGCCGCCTAAAACGCCGCCCAATACACCTCCCAGGATGTCGCCCAAGCCGCCACCCTGGCCAGTGCCGTTACCAGTATCTCCTCCCAAGCCTCCGAGGCCTTCCAACAGGCCTGTCGTACAACCTGAACCGAGAAGCAGCACGGCTGCCAGAATTGACATGTAAATCTTTTTCATTGTTTCTATTTTTGGTTAATAATAATCGTTACTGGGGGCAAATATATGTATTTTTTACAACTTATCCGCCACTTTATCACATTTTATTTACCATTATTCAGGATATACGCTCTTTTTTTCATCAGGCGATGGGACCATGGATTGGCAGTATGGAAATATTTGCTATCTTTGCACTTCGTGACCCTAACCCACTATGACCAACCTATGATTACGGCAACAGGCTTTGACGAGTTAAAAAACACGGTCAGGTACCTGGAAGAGGTGCCCTTTGACGTGACGCGCAAGAACCTCTACACGGCTGATGAACTATATGAGGGTTTCTGCCTTGACGATGAGGAGAGCTTCCAAAACTGCTTCGACAACAAGGTTTATCAACTGTATAAAACCACGGGACGACATGCTCAAATCGTGAACGAAATGTTAGCGCGGACACTTCACGATTACTGTATCCACACGGCGTTGGCTCGTTTCTTTGCGGAGCATGACCCACACCGTTGCGTCGGCATCATGGGTGGACACAACTTATTGAGAACCGACAAGATGTTTCGTGAAATCGCGGCCTTGAGCAAGCGGCTCACCGAACTGGGCTTCGTCATGCTCAGTGGTGGTGGACCCGGAGCGATGGAAGCGACACATCTGGGAGCGTGGATGGCGGGGAGGCCCAAAAGGGAACTTGACGAGGCGTTGGAAACGCTATCGGCAATTCCGTCATTCAAGGACAAAGGTTGGCTAAGCTCGGCATTTAATATCATCTCACGATATCCTCGACGCAAAAAGTATGTGAGTTTGGGCATTCCAACATGGCTTTACGGCCACGAGCCCTCGACTCCGTTTGCGACCCACATCGCCAAGTTCTTTGAGAACAGCCTGCGAGAGGACAACATCCTTACCCTCGCTTTTGGCGGCATCATCTATGCTCCTGGCAGCGCGGGCACCCTGCAGGAAATCTTCCAGGAAGCGGTACAGGATCATTACCTTTCCTTTGGTTTCGCTAGTCCCATGGTTTTCTTGGGTAAGCAATTCTGGACCGAGGAAATCCCAGTCTATCCCTTGCTTGTCCACTTGATGGAAACCGGCAAATACAAGAATCTGTTGCTTTCTCTTTCTGATGACATCAACGAGGTCGTCAACATCATCGAGCAGTTCAGCCAGCGGGATGCAGCGCTAGCTTACCAGTAACATTCCCTCAACATTAAACCAGCAAACTGCCCTCGGCGACGATGACACTATCGCCGCCCACCCAAATGCTGCCATCGGCATGCAGGGTGGTAACAACCACCGATGGGCGCTGCATGGCCTCGCCCTGCATGAAGCGGCACTCGTCGCCAGCAGCGACGCGCCCACGGCGTTGCAGGTAGTGGGTCAACGCGGCATTAGCCGTACCTGTAGCCGACTCTTCGGGCACGCCATAGAGCGGCCCAAAATTGCGCACATGAGCCGTGTAGCCGTCATCGGTCAAGGCAAAGGCATGCACCCCGACCACATCGAGTTCCTGGCTCAAGGCTAACAGGGCGGCCATGTCGGGCTGCAAGGCGTTGAGCGACTCCAAGTCCTTGACGGGCATGATGATGTCGGGCAAGCCAGTGGAAACGACTTCTACAGGCAGGTCAGGCCGTTGGAGTGCCTTACCCCCGGCCATAATGTTGTGCAATCGCTCTGGGTCAACTCGCTTGTCAACCACCTTGGGTGTCGCCATCTGCATCATCACTTGGCGCTCAATCCTCACCATGAGGTCACCTGCCAGCGTGTGATTGACGATGGGGAGCCTATCGTCCACCATGCCCCGCCGCCACAACAGGCCAAAAGTGGCGATTGTCGCATGCCCGCACAGGTCCACTTCGCTACACGGCGTGAAATAGCGCAGGTGGAACTCGTCAACAGTTAGCTGCCGAACAAAAGCCGTCTCGCTATAGCGTAACTCGGCTGCAATCTGCAGCATCAGTTGCTCATTAGGGAAATCCCCGTCAAGTAGCACCACTCCAGCGGGGTTGCCGCCAAAGGGCTCACTCGTAAACGCGTCAACGATAAAATATTTCAACCTCATAACTCAACGATGATGATTTTTTATGCTTTGTCTTTAGTGGGTTCCATGTGGATGGTGACATGGGTAGCGCTGCCAAACCGTTGTTTGAGTTCGCGCTCAATGGCGGTAGCGCGCTCGTGGGCATCATCCAGGGGCAGTCTGCCGTCCATGCGCACGTGGGTTTCGATAGCAATGTGGTCGCCAATACGGCGTGTGCGCAGGTTATGGGGCTCAAACACACCGGGAAAAGACTTGATAATTCCCTCTATCTCGCGTTCAGTCTCAGCAGGGAGTGAACTCTCGGTAAGCTCACCGACGCTGCTCTTGAGCAGGTCAATGGCCACCTTAACCAGCATCAGGCCCACAACAATCGAGGCCAGGGGGTCCAACACCGTCCAACGGTCGCCCAATAGGATAGCACCGCCGATGCCAATGGCTGCACCTATCGACGAGAGCGCGTCACTGCGATGATGCCAGGCGTTGGCAATGACCGCCTGGGAATCGAGCGATTTACCGCAGTGGATGGTGTAACGGAACAGTCCCTCCTTGACCACGATGGACAGTAGTGCCGCCCACAAGGCCAACTTGCTCGGCGCTTCAAGCTGCTCACCGCCCAACCAGTCCACAAACTTCAATACACCCGACACGATGATGCCCGTAGCTGCAGCAATCAATGCCAGACCGATAAAAAACGTGGCAAACGTCTCAAATTTGCCGTGACCATAGTCGTGGGACTCGTCTTGTGGCTTGGCGCTGATTTTCACAAACAACAGCACGATCAGGTCGGTGAAAAAATCCGACAGCGAGTGCACCGCGTCGGCAATCATCGCCGAGCTGTGGCCCAACGTGCCCGCGATGAACTTGAAGGTCAGCAGCACGACATTGCCCACGCTGCCCACAAGCGTCACCTTATATATTTCATGCTCTCGTTTCATCTTAATGCCTCATGTCAGCAATAAAGCCGCAAAGTTGTAAAATGTTTTTGAAATACACAATAATTCCCGTTCTGATAATCAAAGTATTTACCAGTTATGGCAATAATTAAAAAAATAGTTGTAATTTTGCGATGAGTAGTACTATCGTTTTGGTACCCATAATGAGCTTTTCGGTTGATTAATCACTAAAAATGTATAGATTATATGAGGCATTATCTGAAGAATCTGGAGGATACTATCCGCAATCATTGGGATCTAAAGGCCCTGTGCGACTACGGCGGCGACAATTTTACCTATGCCGATCTGGCCAAAAACATTGAGCGGTTCCGCATTTTTTTCTCGGCTACCGGCATTGGTAAGGGCGATAAAATTGCGATTTGTGCGCGCAATTCAGCCCGTTGGGCCATGACTTTTTGGGGTGTCAATGTCAATGGGCGCGTGGCCGTGCCCCTGTTGGCCGACTTTCATCCCGACAACGTCTCCAACCTGACGAACCATTCCGACAGCGTTTTGCTCTTCGTCGACGATGATATCTGGGCAAAACTCAATCCCGACGATATGCCCAACCTCAAGGCCGCCATCAACGTCAAGGACGGCAAGCTGCTGTGGAACCGCGACAAGGATGTAGCCCAAGCCTGGGAACAACGCGAGGACGCTTTCGCCCAGCAATACCCCGATGGCATGTCGCCCGAGCATGTCGCTTTTAACACCGACAATGGCAACGATTTGGCCATCATTAATTACACGTCAGGCACCACCGGTAACCCCAAGGGCGTGATGCTCACTTATGACGCCATGTCCGATACCGATGACTTTGCCAACAGCCATTTCCCGAATACTCCTGGCCAAACCATCGTCTCGATGTTGCCGCTGGCCCACATGTACGGATTGGCCATCGAGTTCATCCACCCCAATGTGGATGGTGTGACGGTCTATTTCCTTGGAAAAACCCCATCGCCCACTACCCTGCTCAAGGCCATGCAGGAAATCAAGCCCTACATGGTAGTCACGGTACCGCTGGTGATGGAAAAAATCTATGCCAATTCCATCAAGCCCGCGATGGAGAAGCGCAAAAAGCTGCTCAACATTCCCGGCATGAATTTAATCGTCTATAGAATCATTCGCAAAACAATCCTGCGTGTCTTCGGCGGACAAGTGCAATGCTTTATCATGGGCGGCGCGGCTCTCAACCCCGAGGCCGAGCAATGCTTCAAGAAAATCCGCCTGCCCTATACCGTGGGCTATGGCATGACCGAAGCCTGCCCCCTGCTGGGATATGAATGGTGGACCGACTTCGTCCCGGGCTCTTGCGGAAAACCGATACATGAGCTCCGCATTGACTCTGAAGATCCCGAAAACATTCCGGGCGAGATCCAAGCGCGCGGCCGCAACCTCACAATCGGCTATTACAAGAACCCCGAAGCTACCGAAGCCTCCTTTACCGAGGACGGATGGTTCCGCACGGGTGACCTCGGCGTGATAGACAAGGACGGCAACATCTTCATCCGTGGCCGCATCAAGTCGATGATTCTCAACTCCTCAGGCCAGAATATCTACCCCGAAGAGGTCGAGGCCGTTCTGTCCAACTGCGAGTATGTTGACGAGTGCCTTGTGGTCGATCGCGACGGCAAGATTGTCGCTCTGGTATATTCCGATCTCCCTAAGGATATGGACGAAGAGACCCGCGCTGCCATACCGGGCAACATTCGCGATGCCGCCAACAAGTCCTTACCGGCTTACAGCAAGATCTCAAAGGTGGAAATGGTCAACGCTCCATTTGAGAAAACGCCCAAAATGAGCATCAAGCGCTTCCTCTACCACTAAACCATTGAAGCGAGATTTAGTGGCTCAATCAACCAAGAGATTATCAAAATAACACCTCTCCCGCTTGAATGCGGGAGAGGTGTTTAATTCATTCCTCGAGCCTGAACTCCAATTCCTCCAAATCGTCACCAATATCATTATCCATCCATGACGGCTCGGTACAAACTCCAACCACGTAGAGAATAAGCCATTCAATAAGCTTCCACACACCATCTATTTGGTAATATATGGTGAGATACGGTAGCCAGATTAAAAGAGTAATGCCAAGAAAATTTCTTATCTGGACCCACTTTCTCAACCTTTGGGCAAATGGAAGATACTGCTTAGGGCTGGCAGCAAGATTCATGTCGCTAATCAATTTTTTATTGATTATGAAGGACACAAAGTACATCAACACAAAGGCCCCAACCACGAAGGCCCCTAGCCTCCAATTCACATATATCTTTTCGTCCCACTCCACTACCATAAGCACTAGCAGAGCTCCAGCCAAAATGCCCAGTCTATACTTTGCATCATCTTCTGGACGACTGATTTTAAAGACTACAAAGCCGCACACCACAATGGTCCAAACTACGATGCTCCCTAGCCACAAATTCACATACGTCTTGCCGAACCAATCCAGGGCAACAAGCACTAAGAAAATCACAGTGAAATAGAGCAGGCTAATCTTATCCTTCTTGAGAAACAACTTCTCGGTCTTGATGCTGATGTCCCGGCACAACTCCTTATGTGTTCTTTCCTTGTAAGGAATATATGTCTCTTCTCGTTCCATAATACGATTGCCAGGTCCCTTAAGTCCGTCGCCTGAAGGTCAGAACCCCTTAAATCCTTGCACGCGACCCTTTATTCTATTATACTACTCTACTTTAATCACTGCAAAAATCATTCCACCTTCACTAGATAGCTTGAGTAATCGAGGACGTCGGCGATGCCCCGTGCGCGGATGCCATCAGAAATAGCAGACTTATCAGTTGTTTGAAGTCCATTCCTGGTCAGCAGGGGGCTGGTCCTTACGATTTGATGTGGCCAATGGGTTATTGGGCTGTAAGCGATTTCTTGTATTTCCGGTACACGCTTTTCAGCTGTTTATCAATCTCATTGACTGGTCGGTCGAGCTCGCTTAACCCCACCTCGTAACGAAGGGTGGTCTCAGGGTCCTTCTGTTCATGATATTTCACGATGAGCTTAAGCGTGGGGATACGATATCGTAAGACAGTCTTGAACCTCACCTGTTCACAGTCAGCAAAGGGTACCTTTGTAGCCGAGCCGTCAGTGCCGTAGAAGACGAAGAAGTCAGCACCGACAGCAAATGCGGGTATATCATGACTAGTTTTAGCGGCTTTCCGGAACGATTCGATAGACGACAGTATCACGGCAAGCGTCATTATGCCATAGACAATAAGTATCACGTAACCATGCCAGTCATAGAACATGAACGCCAGATCCCAATGGATAAAGCTGTACACCCCGAAAGCGACAAACGCCACCGACAGGATGGTAAAGAATACCGCCTTTATAGCCGCCAAACCCCGGCGGTAATAATATTGATGTAATATCTCCATAACTTAAACTTTAATCTAGCCCCGACGGGGTCACATCAAAGTGCCCCTCACTCTTACCAGAACAACCATCAGGATACTCAGTCAAAAGCTTCGCCCTTGAAATCGAAATAATAAATATTCCCTTCTGTTTATAGTGAATACTTTACTCTTCCTCATCTTTTTTACATGCATAGAGACCAATACACCAAGCAGATCCAGTGACACAACCACCCAAAGAGTTCAAAAAACTGCTCAGATTTTCATCCTTCACCCACCTGTCAAACCAGCCATTATATGCCATAATTAGAAGGATAACGCTTAGGCCCAAGAAAAAGAAGTAACACAAGACGCTCTGGCGTTGATTGCGAGTCATGTTTTTGTATCGGGCAATGATTTTGCCAATCACCCATAAGTGCAAACATGCAATGCCACCGAGAACAATGATAGTAGCAATGTTATCTGGGATAAAAAACATGCCAATAAAACACAGGATACCCAAAACGATGGCCAAAGTCTTGTACAGGTCGGTCAGTTTGTCTTTAACTTCTTCTTTCATATTTTCAACTGATAAAAACTATAACTGCTGACAAAATTAATACTATTTTAACATGATTCAAGCCCCTGGATGGAAAACTATAATATTAGGTGGGATGGTCGAGGTTGCGGTAAAGCTGATGTGCGCCCCTGTTGTGGTGGTCGAGGACGTCATGGCATCTTGTATGTCCCGAGCACCCCAATGACATGACTTAGGACATCAATCCCACTTTCCAAAAAGCCAAGAAAAACAGGCAACTTACCCATCTAAGAGAAATCCGTCATTTCTATCATGCTGTTTAAAAAAAAACATTATATTTGCGAACACATTTATATAACCATAACCAAAAAAGGAATAGTCTATGAGAAAGAAAATTATTTTGTTATTTATTGTGAGTATGACTGTAGTGGGTTTGTTATCGTTCACTGCAGGCATGGAGTATCAACGTGGTGACGTGAATCAGGATGGTAACGTGAGCATTAAAGATGTCACTTGCCTGATAGATTACCTGTTGAATGGAACATGGGGCGACGAACCTGTCACTCCTGAAGAGCCAGAAGATGAGACCTTTATTGTCAACGGCGTGACCTTCAACATGGTGGCTGTCGAGGGAGGCACCTTCACGATGGGTGCCAGTGATGAAGAGACAGAAGACCAAAGGGAGAAACCAGCCCATCAGGTAACAGTGTCATCCTATCGCATTGGGCAGACCGAAGTCACTCAAGCGCTGTGGCAGGCAGTAATGGGCAGTAACCCAAGCCATTTCTTAGACATCGCCAGCCCTGTGGAAACGGTCACCTGGGATGACTGCCAGACGTTCATCACCGCATTGAACCAAATCACGGGAAGGAACTTCAGACTTCCCACCGAGGCCGAATGGGAATATGCTGCCCGTGGCGGCAAGCAGGGCCAGGGTCACATCTATGCCGGCAGTGCAGCCATCGGTGACGTCGCTTGGTATTATGGGAATGCAAGAAGCAGCACCCATGCCGTTGCCACCAAGGAACCTAACGAGCTGGGCTTGTATGACATGAGCGGCAACGTGCTGGAATGGTGCCAGGATTGGTTCGATTATTACAGCGATGCTCCCCAAACGAACCCAACGGGTCCATCTTTAGGAACTTACCGCGTGTGCCGTGGAGGCTCCTTTGGCAGTGCAGCCAGCAGCTGCCGTGTGTCATTCAGGGTCAACTACTCCCCCACGATCAAGGGTAGCTACCTTGGGATGCGCCTAGCACTTTAGGTGAGTATTCTATTCCCAAAGGATAAAATAATTTGACCCATATAATGAGAAGTGCCTGTAGTGCTGGTGTGTGCTGGCTTTACAGGCATTTCTGCATCACAACAAGCTGTGATGTGGTGGTCGAGAACGTCGGCGGTGCCCCGTGCGCGGATGCCATCAGAAATATCAGACAAATCAGTTGTTGATAAGTGCCTTCGAGGTCGGCGATGGTGCGGGCAAAATCTTTCTAATCACCAAATTTATCAAAATTCAGTGAATAGAGGAGACCTATAAACTGCTGCCCAGGTAGGTGGGGCGGTCGAGGTTGCGGTAGGCGATGGCTTCCATGATGTGGTGGTCGAGGACGTCGGCGGTGCCTTCGAGGTCGGCGATGGTGCGGGCGACTTTCAGGATGCGGTCGTAGGCCCTCGCGCTCATGTTCATGCGTTCCATGGCGTTACCATCTACTCTTGCTCATCATTTGATTGGTTAAGAAGCCGTTTCTCGATGTCTTCGAGAAGTTTGAGGTCGTCGGCATCGGCTTGCTGGGCATCAAGGTGTTTGCGTTTGGTGTCGAAGTCTGCGTAGATTTCACGGACATGGTGTTCCATCTGGGCATTGGAGACGGAGCCTTTGTCTTGGAGAACGTCCATTCCCTGGAAGGCGAGAAGGTTGTCAACGTTGTCGCGCCAGTAGTCAAGAGTGAGATCTCGGCGATCTTGGACGCGCATTTCGGCTGATGTCAGGAAGATATCAACGAGGCGGTTCAGTCGGTCAATTTCAGCGTTTTGCAAGTAGTTTTTTGCGATGGTGATATCGCCCTTGCGGACGATGGAGCCTTTCCATGTTGTCAGACCCATGTTGGGTTTCTCGGCATCGGCACGGGCACAAATCAATTCGGCGGCGGTTTGATGAGTAACAGCATAGAGTAATTTGTTCTGCGTCTCGGCAAAGAACATCTGAGTTGACTTATCTGTTTTGTCGTAATCGCTGCTGAGTTTGAATAGATCTCGCAGTTTTTGGTAGAAACGCTTCTCTGAAGCCCTGATATCCCGGATACGGGCAAGCAACTCGTCAAAGTAGTCGGGTCGTCCATCGGGGTTCTTCAACCGCTCATCATCCATTGTGAATCCCTTGACTAGGTACTCGGTCAAATGTTCAGTCGCCCACTGGCGGAATTGAGTACCTCTCACGCCACGTACACGATAACCTACTGCAATAATCATCTCCAACGAATAGAAAATGACATTGTAACTCTTGCCATCGGCGGCAGTTGTCAAAAATTCTTTGACAACTGAATCTTTTGTTAATTCATTTTCTTTCAGTATGTTAACTATGTGATAACTGATGGCTTGCTTGGAGGTGGCAAAAAGTTCTGCCATCTGTCGCTGGTTCAACCATATCTTGCCGTCCTTGGCATAGAGGGCAACCGATGCCCGCCCATCTGCGGTACGATAAATGATGATATTCTGTTTATCGTCCATATTTATTTTTTCGTTCTTTTTATTTGAACATCCCTGACTCCTTTATTCTTTGCTTTGCAAAGATACAACTTTTTCTTTAATATCATCAACGTTCAGACGAATTATCCTAAATGGTGAGGACTTTTGCGGAGCCTTTTCTTGATATCCGCAAGTTCTTCTGAAGTGATGATGTTTTGCTTTCGCAAACGCTCCAGCTTCTGGATTTCCTTGTCTACGCTGGGGCTTAACTCGTTGTATCTGAGGAGCAATTCCTGCTTCATCTCCTCGTACCGGCTGGCATCGATGAGTCCTTGGTCACGAAGCTTGGCGAGGTTCTTTATCTCATGACTGAGGGAATGGTCCGCGGGCCCAAACAGTCCGCCTTCTCCGAAAATGAAGGAATAAAACTCGAGCTTCACGCCTATCACGATTATAGAAATCAGTATGACGCCCAGTATGACAGCGAATTCTTTCATAGTTGTTCTGCTTAGTCAAATCACTTATCGTGTCGTAAAACAATTTTCACATAGCCTCTCATTCAAACTACACACGTGTAAATTGCAAACTACACACGTGTA
>JAEEGK010018039.1_pt1 | contig 15309 bp, 9 predicted proteins | sample 8958771 | NCBI WGS metagenome assembly JAEEGK01 (sample SAMN16246547, study PRJNA631951) | gut metagenome | biome: gut microbiome; feature: rumen; material: SC-attached | host: Bos | place: Iran: Karaj | collected 2018-10 | reverse complement strand
GTGCTTCATACTCACGCTGATAGGCGTCACACTCTCGAGCAAAAAGGTGAGGGGCGGCATCGGCGTCAACCTCGGACTTGGCTTGGCATTGAGCTTCAGCTACATATTGTTTATGCAGATATTCACACAATTTGCAATAGGCAGCACTTTGCCGCCGTTGCTTGCAGTGTGGATTCCCAACATTCTGTACACAATAATTGGCATCGCGCTATATTTCAAAGCACCCAAATAGCAAAAACACACGACCGCAATGGACTTCAACGACGAAGATACTGTCTATAAAGTGGCTGCCACAATGATACCCGGCGTAGGCTCGGCGGGCATCAGGAAACTCGTCGCTAATTGCGGCTCGTTGCGCACATTGTTCCAAAATACCGACGCCCTCGCAAAGGATGAAGTGATACCCGCCCGCATTGCCGACGCCATCCGCAGCAACGACCTCATCGGCAAGGCAAATGCGCAGATAGAAATCTGCATCCGCCATCACATTGACATACTGCACATTCTCGACCTCAATTATCCACGGAGGCTCGCACAGTGCGAAGGTGCGCCCACGCTGCTCTACTCGCTCGGCAAGTCTCACTTTGACTCGTCACGCACGCTTGGCATTGTTGGCACGCGCTCCTGCGATTCTGATGGCAAAAACAATATATTCTCCCTCATCGAAAGGCTCAAGGCCGACAATATCAACGTAATCATAATCAGCGGTCTCGCCACCGGCGCCGACACTTACGCGCATCAGGCGGCGTTGCAATACGGACTGCCAACGGCGGCTGTGCTCGGGCACGGCCTCAATATGGTGTACCCCGCCGAAAACCGCAAACTCGCCGGCGACATCGTGCACTCAGGCGGCGCACTCATCACCGAATATTATTACGGTCAGCCCGTCAACAAAAACAATTTTGCACGGCGCAACCGCATTATCGCCGGACTCTGCGACGCCCTCATTGTGGCGCAGAGCAAGATAAAGGGCGGCGCACTCATCACCGCCGAGGACGCCCAAAAATTTCGCCGCGAAGTGTTCGCGTTCCCCGGACGCACGACCGACCGTCTGTATGCAGGGTGCAATTACCTCATAGCCAACAATATGGCGACGCTCATCTCCAACGCCGACGATTTGGAGAAAATGATGGGCTGGACCAATTCACAAAAAAAGAGCCCCGTGCAAACGGAGCTCAATCTCATGCCGCTCTCCACAGAGGAAGTGGCTGTCATTGATGTACTACGCGCCAATGGTCCAACCTTCATCGACACCATCTCGGCAATTACCAAGATGCCGATGCCAGAATTGTCGTCGCTGCTGCTCAGCATGGAGTTCAAGGATTTGGTAAACTCACTGCCAGGGAAGCAGTACGAGGCGAGGTAGTTTTCTGAAGAACGTTGCAATCCTCAATATTGTTCAATCCACTATTTAGCAGACTTCGAGCCGCCCCAAGTGCCTTTTGCGGGATCAAACCAAATGTCATACGTGCCAGCCTTGGCGATGTCACCGTCAAACCAAAAATGGTCGAAGGTGGCGGTGGCTTTCACAAAAGAGTTCCACGTGCTCCAATCTTTTACAGCGTATTTTGTACCCTTGCCATCAACAGCCGTAAAATTGAGATAGTCGGCAGTGGTGGTTATCTTGCCACGCCAAATACCATCGCCATCGGGGGTACATTCGGCAAGCAATTCGCCTTCTTTGGTGTAGATGTAAAGATTCTCCTCCTTGGTAGTGGCGGCGTTAGGGTCTGTGGCGGGAAGTAGTTCTGTGTACTTTTCGTTAAAGGCGTTCAATGCCTCCGACGGCTTGCCTGACGAGAGGAATGCGCCCATCGCGTATTGATTCCAACTTCCATAACATTCAGGCTCCCAATAGAATACACCTTTACAACGCGACACTTCCTTCTTGGCGCGTACCACAATGTCGTTGATGGCGCGGCGCGAATTGTAGGAAGCAATGTTGGCGCAACCTACTTCACAAACCATCACATCCTTGTTGTACGTGGTAGCCACTTTGTTGAGGTTGGTAATTAAGGCATCCACGTAATTCTTGTACCAATTGGCATCCGAAAGGTCGGGATATATCGACAAGCCAAAAATGTCGAACTCTGCGCCGCCTTTTACGAGTTTCTCAAGTCCCCACGAAAACTTGTCCCACAACTGACCACGGTCGAAGTGGACGATGATTTTGCAATCGGGGAATATTTCCTTAACGGCTTTGCGGGCGGTATTGTGAACCTTGATGTAATTATCGGCATGAGTGGAGAGGTCGCAATTGAGGTTGGTGGCAGATTTGTCAGACTGAGTTTTCAACATTCCGCCGGTGGTCTCGTTGCCTATCTGAACCCACGCAACATCCACGCCCGCATCCTTGACTGCTTGAAGAACGTCTTTGGTGTGGTCGTAGGCGGCAGTAGCAATTTCGTCGATGGTGGTGAAGGAGTCCCACGCTTCGGGCTTACGCTGCTGTCCAGGGTCGGCCCAATTGTCAGAATAATGAAAATCTATCATTATCTTGTAGCCAAGTGCAGAGGCACGTTTTGCCTTTGCAACTACATCCGCCTTGTCACACCAAGGGCCATAACCGTTCTTGTTGGTGGGCTGAACCCACACACGCATCCTCGCGGCATTGAATCCAATGGATTTCAAGAGTGCGAAACATTCGGTCTCCTTGCCGCTGTTGTCGTAAAACTTGACGCCCTTGCTCTCCATCTCCGTAAGCCATCCGGCATCGGCTCCGTATGCAAATGGCAATTCAGCTACTGGCTTGGTGTCGTCAGGCGTGTTGTTATTGTCTTCTTCCAGAGGAATCACCTCCGGCGTTTGGTCTTTAGTCTCCGGCTTGGAATCGCCATCGCCACACGACGGCAGCACTGCAAGCATCAGCGCCGCCGCTAACATAATGATATTCAATCGTTTCATATTTTGCAATTGGTTAAATTATTGACAAACTATTATCGCAAATATAAACAAAATTCCAATAAAAAACAAAAATATTTCGCACGGATAGCCAGCTGTAACTATAAAAATTTGGACGTTGCAACTCGGTAATTCAATACACCTCGTAATGGTAACTAACTACGGCATAATCCAAAACAAATATTCAAGCATCGCACAATGCGAGGTCACGATGGAGGATTTCATTTCCTAAAAACACCATAAAACAAATCCGCCGCCTGAAATAATTATCAGGCGGCGGAAATTGGTCTTATGAGAGAGAAAAAAATGTTGAAAGGATTATCTTGCTATTTGGTAGCCTTCAATTCGTATGAAACAGTGCCATTCGAATTGGCGGTTGCAATCAGAGTGAAGGTGTAGGTGCCTGCCTCTTTTACCGAAAGGTTGTTGAGCTCCTCGGAAACGAGGTCGGTATTTACGGTCAAGCCGCCCTTGCCTACCCAGCTCAAATCGCCGTCAAAACCAAACTCTGCATTGGCGTCCATCTCGATGCCGCTGAAAGTATAGGTGTAAACGTTGCCGTTGACAGCGGGCTTGTTTTGCTGGATAACAGCCCAATCATTGAAACTACCCTTGATGCCCTGAGCCTGGTTGGAAAGGTCCTTAGCAGAGAGATTGCCAGTCTTCTGTCCGTCAACGGTGTATGTGATTGTGCCGTCGGCGTTAGCAGTGGCAGTAACGGTAATCGTGTAAATGCCCGGCTCTTTGGCCTTGATGTTGCCATCCTTCACGAGGTTTTCGCCCAAGGATGCGAAGTTGTCAGGACCAATCCAACCTGCTGCGGGAGCGGTGGCGCGGAAGCCAAACTGGTCTGTAAGAGCAACTTTCTCAAATACAGCGGTGTAAACATCGCCATTGGCGGTCATCTTGATGCCCTCTTCGGGAGCCCAATCTTCGTGCCAACCCATATCGGAGCCAACAATGATAATCGAAACTCCAGAGAGGTCTTTCTTGTCGGAGGCAATTACTTCCCAATCCCATGTCATGGCAACGGGATCCATCCTCATTGTTACAGGAGCTACACTCGGATCAAACCAGCTTGAATAGTCGTCACCCAATGTCCTTCCAATTGCAAGTTTGTAAGAACGATTGCAGTCGTCAGCTTTGGTCCATCCTCCGTCGCAACCGATGAGATCGCCATTGGGAAGAACCAAGTAGAAGTTCCAAGCACTGTTCCAAACCTCGGCATCACCAGGATATGCGCCTTCAAACCTGCCAGTCTCTGCATTGTATTTGAGTGAAGCATATACGACATCGGCAGATTCCTTAGAAACAACGTCCATAGCGGCTACATCGTAAACTTCCCACTTAGCATTGTTGATGTCGAATACTGCGTAGCACAAGCCATTGACAGCGTCGCCAGGAGTCCAGAAATTGCGGTGACCGTCACCTTCCTCATTGTTAATCAAGAATGAGAACTGATCCCAGCCGTCGTTGACGCCATAATGTACGCCATTGCCGTCGATAGCGGTGAAGTGGTCGTCAGCCTTGAAGGCTACAAAGCCTCTGTAAACGCCAGTCGGGTTGCCGTCAGCGTCCTTATCGGAAGTGAGCACTGCGAGCTGCTTGCCCTGGTCGTTGGAGCTGATAGTGAGGGTTTCGGAGATGAGGGAGAGCTTGAGGATTGCCTTCTTGTCCACCAAGTTGAGCTCAATGATATAATCGGAGCCTACCTCAAGTGCGTCGAGCTTGTTGCCATCGGCATCCACAACCTCTACGTCGAAGGTCTTGTCGCCGCTGTACTCGAAGGAAATCGTGGTGGCGGTGGCAGTGATTTTGCCGGTGTAAACGCCGCTCGGGAGACCTGCGTCGAGCACGGTCTTGAGTTCCACCTTGTCGCCGCCGCATACTGCGGTAGCATTGTCGGGATACTCGGAAGTCTTGTTGAAGATGAAGCCCCACTGCATTGCGCCGAGGTCAAACCACATTGTAACGCCGTCAGCAGCGATGCTCGGGTCAAACCAGTGCGAATAATCGTCGCCAACAGACCTGCCGGCTACCAGCATGTAGCTGCGGTTGACACCGTCGCCGAGGGTGGACCATTCGTCGTCGCAACCATAAATAACGCCCTTGGTATCAACGAAGTAGAAGTTCCAAGACTTGTTCCACGCATCCTTCTTGTCGGCAGCAGGATAAATGCCTTCAAACCTGCCAGTCTCGGCGTTAATCTGCAATGTTGCGTAAACAACGTCGATGTCTTCCTTGGAAACCACGGTAATCATCGGCACTTCCATCGGTGTAACTTTTACGGTGATGGGGTCGCTTGCAACGCCCATATCCTTCGATTGCTCGTTGTAGGCGTGCAGGATGCGGAAGTAGATGTCAACGGGTACGTCATATTTCGCACCGAGCTTTACAGCCATCGAGTTGAGGTCCAAACCTGTGATGGAGAAGGTGTTGTTGCCCGCGTTGGGCACTACGCTCTTGCTCTCGGTGGAAGCGAATGTGGGGTCGAGCGAATATTGCAGCCAATATGCTCCCGCGCCAAACGAGGTGCCGTCGGTGCTCTTGATTTCAGTGTCGGATGCGCTGTAAGTCAATGTGCAGACTGTCTGACCCAGATTGTCGTTGCTGATGACAACAGTGTTCTTGTCTGTTGCCATAGTCGACTGAGTGGGCAAATCGGAGATTTGGAACATCTCCTTGTCGTCGTCGCAGGATGTCAGCGTGAGTCCCAGCGCAAGAGCCAACGACATCACAGCGGCATATATTCTTGTTTTTTTCATTTCTGTTTAGATTTAGATTTTAATAACCCTCGTTTTGTTTGAGATTGGGATTAGCTGCGAGCTCGTCCGAAGGAATCGGGAACACATTGCGGAATGCCTCGAAATTCTTGCCGTCGGCAGCGCCGCCCTTAAACTCCCAGTTGTAATTGACATCGCCACCATACTTATTGAACCTGATGAGGTCGGTGCGGCGGAGCGATTCGTAAGCCATTTCACGACCACGCTCGTCGAGGATGAACTTGTCGTCGAGGGTGTAGGAAGTGGATGCGCCTGCACGGCCACGGATTTCGTCGAAGATAGCCTTGGCGTCGGAAGTCTTGCCCTGACGGTAGAGAGCCTCAGCCTTGTTGAGCTTCACCTCAGCGAGACGGAGCACGGGGAGGTCGGTGTAAGCGGTGTTGTTGGACTCGCAGTGAGCGGCTGTGCCGTCGTCATGCTTGTTGGTAAACTTGATGGAGATCCAACCCTGAGTGGGCTCGTCCTCGATGGATACCAACTGCGACCATGCGCCGTCGCCATTCCACCAGAATGTGGACCTGATGTCTTCGGTCTCGGAGAAGAGGTCGGTGAAAGCCTTGTTGGCCCTCATTGACGACCAGCCTTCATCGATGCCCACGAGGTCGTATGTAACGCCGGTGTTGGGCTGGAAACCGCTGATGATGTTGGTGGATGCGCCCCAAGTCCTGCACTTGTCGGCGTCAACGTAGAATGCGAAGATGATTTCGTTGCCCTTGCCCGCGTGCTTATCATTGTCGGCTGCAAAGAGCTTCCAGTAGTCGTCCTTGCTTGCGAGAGCGTAGCCTTCCTTTTCGCAATTGTCGGCGGCGGCAACGCACTTGTCGTAATCCTCTACGCCGGCATAAACCTTGGAATTGAGGTAAACCCTCGAAAGCAATGCGTATGCAGCGCCCTTGGTGGCACGCGGATATGCAACGTCCGAAGACATCTTGGGAGCAATCTCCTCAAGCTCGGCGGTGATGTAGTCGTACATCTCCTTGCCGGATTTTTCAGCGAGGTTGGCATCGCCGATGGCCTGGCTTTCGGTGGGGATTACGCCCTTGCCGAAGAGGTCGAGGATGTACGAGAGCGAGAGTGCGCGGAGGAACCTTGCCTCCAATGCCATAGCCTGCACTTCGGGGTCGCTGCTCGAGGCTGCATTCTTGATGAAGTCGTTGCAGGAGGTGATGGTCACATAGCAACGATACCATACGTACTTTACCCACTGGTCGTTGGCGTTCCAATTGTTGTATGTGAGGAAGTCGAACTTGTCGCCGGAGAGCCAGGTGTAAGCCACGGCGTCGGTAGTGCCTTCCTGGAGGTTGAAGAGCGAGCGGAGCAGAGCCTCGCCGCCCACGCTGATGTCGGTGACGCCGTTGCCATTCAGGACAAACGACATGTAGCACTCCGCCAAAACGCCTTTGCAGCTCTCAGCCGAGGCATATACCTTGTCGGAGGAAAGCTCCACGGTGGGAAACTGGTCGAGGTCGTCGCAAGATCCCAACGTGAGCGCCATTCCCAACGCGGTGATATATGATGCAATTTTTTTCATTTTCTGAATCTGATGTTTGAATTGTTATAATAAGAAACTCCTTGTTAGAATTGGAACGAGAGCGCGAGTGAGAAGCTCCTCGGACGCGGATAGAACGAATCCTCTATGCCAGTGACAATCTCGGGGTCGATGCCCTCGTACTTGGTAGCGGTAAATACGTTCTGAATCATGAATGTGGCGTTGAGCGACATCCACTTGGTGAGCTGTCCGAAGTTGTAGCCAAGGCTCAGGTTGTCCATCTTGAGGAACGAAGCGTTGTGCAAGTAATAATCGGAGTCGTACTGACGCTGCTTGAACTTGGTGTCGAGGTACGTGGTGGAGATGGCGTTGATCTGGCCGTCACCCCATGCGAGGGTCTCGAGTGCGCCCATCTTGGCGGCTGTGGCGTTGTAAACGTAGTTGCCGATATTGGCGCGGAGCGATGTGCTGAGAGTCCACTTCTTGTAGCGGAGGGCAAGCGAGTAAGAGAACATCCAGTCGGGTGCGGGAGCGTGGCAGAAATACTTTTCGCTTGAGTATGCACCTTCAATCGGGTTGCCGTTGGCGTCGTAGATCTGGTGGTAGAGCCAGAATGCGTACGGGGTCTGTCCCTCGGTGAAGTACTGGATTGCATTGTTTTCACAATAGCGTACAGGATTGTTGACTACATCCTCAGAATCGCTGTTGATGGAGAGGTTGGTGATTTCATACTTCTCCCAGGTAGCGTTGAAGCTCATGTCGAGGCCCCAGGTCGGAGTATTGAGCACATTGTAGTTCAAGGACAATTCCACGCCCTTGCTCTCCACGTTGCCGACGTTGGTGGTGATGAGGTTGTTGAAGTTGGAACCAGCCGCAGCGGGCACCGACGAAATCAAGTCTTCCGTCTTGCGGGTGTAGAACTCGATGCTGCCATTGACCTTGTCCTTGAGGAAACCGAAGTCAAGACCGAAGTTCCAGGACTTGGTGGTCTCCCACTTGAGGTTTTCTACGTAAGCGGAGGGGAGGTATGTGTAGATGACATCGTTGCCCCAGAGATACTGATAGAGAGTGGTGCTCTGCGAGTAGATGGGCAGGTAGCCATAATTGCCAATGCCATCCTGCTGACCAGTGACACCGTAGCTGATACGGAGCTTGAGGTTGTTGAGCACGTCCTTTGCGCCCTCGAGGAAGGATTCTTCAGAAAGCCTCCATGCTGCTGCCACCGAGGGGAATGTACCCCAGCGCTCGTCCTTGGAGAACCTCGATGTGCCGTCACGACGCATTGTGGCTGTAAACATATACTTGTCCAAGAATGTGGCGTTGAGCCTGCCGTAGTAAGAAAGGAGCACGTGGGTCTGGTCGGAAGCGGCGGATGTGCCGTTCTGAACGCCCTTGGCATTATAGGTGTAATATTCAGGAGTGTTGGTGTTCCAGTGCTGATAATCGTAACCAACTGTGAGGTCAAGATTAACTGCGTCAAACCTCTTGCCGTAGTTGAAGTAAGCGGTGAAGAGCTTGTTGGAATTTTTGGACGGGCCGTACTTGTAATCGGAACCGCCGCTGCTGTACTGGTCGTAAGCGTCTGCGGGCACGTAAATCTCGCCCTCGCCCTTTGCCATATCAAAACCACCTGTTACGTGAGCCTTCAAATCCTTGAGGAAGGGGAAGGTGTAATCGACGTCAATATTGGTGATGACACGCTTAATGGTGGATTCGTCCTTGCGGTAGTTGAGCAGACCAACGGGGTTGGTGGCAGCCGATACCACGGGAAGGAGTGTGCCGTCCTCGCCAACGTTATAAACTTCGTTGTAGCCGAGGAACACATTGTCATTGCCTGAATAAACGGGCTGAGTGGGGTTGAATGTAGCTGCACTGTAGATGGTGCCCTGCGGAGCAAACTTGTTTTCGCTCAACGATGCCTTCAAGCTGAAATTAACTTTCAGTGCGTCGTGCATGAATGAAGGATTGATGTTGAGGTTGCCGGAGTAACGCTTCATATTGTCGTTGAGAAGGATACCGTCTTGTGCGAGGTAGCCAAGCGAAACGCGAACGGGGAGCACTTTGGCGATGCTGCCGGATACGCTGAGGTTGTTGTCGCTGCCAAAAGCCGGACGGAAAATCTCGTCGTTCCAGTCGGTATTGGCGTCGCCGAGGTACTTGGAGAGGTCGCCCTTTACAGCAATTGTAGCCGGATCGGTAACCACAGCCCTGAGCTGGTCGGCGGAGAGCATGTCGGCGGTCTTGGTAACTACCGACAAAGAGTTTGTGGTGTTGAAATTGATTTTGATCTTGTCCTTAGCGCCTTTTTTGGTGGTGATGATGATGACGCCGTTGGAAGCGCGGCTACCGTAGATGGCTGTGGACGAAGCATCCTTCAATACCGACATAGATTCGATGTCGGCGGGGTTGATGAGCGAGAGGAAGTTGCCAGAGCCTGAAATGCCGCCTGCCTCGAGCGGAACGCCGTCAAGCACGATAAGGGGGTCGTTGGAGGCGTTGAGCGATGCACCACCGCGCACCCTGATGGTGCTGCCGCCGGTAGGAGAACCACCGCCGTTGGTAATCTGCACGCCTGCCACCTTGCCGTTGATGAGCTGTTCGGGGCTGGAAACCACGCCGCCGTTGAAGTCTTTTTCGCTGACGGAGGAGATGGAACCCGTGAGGTCGCCCTTGCGCTTGGTACCGTAGCCGATGGCCACCACTTCACCGAGCTGAGTGTCTTCGGGCTTCATCTGGATATCGAGCTTGCCGGAGGCGGGCACCGGCATCGTCACCATGCCGTAGCCGATGAAAGAGAATACCACCGTGCCTTTTTCCTGACCGGCGGGGATGTTGAGGGCGTAATTACCGTCGATGTCGGTGATGGTGCCGACCGTAGTGCCCTGGATGGAGACGGTAACGCCAATGAGCGGCTCGTTGCTTTCGTCCACCACCTTGCCAGAGATAGTCTTCTGGGCGTATGCGGAGGTCGTAAGCCCCAAGAATGTTACGCATAGCAGCAACGCTATGAAGTAACGGAGTTTTAATGTCTTACTGTCCATTTTATTAATTGTTTTTTAGATAATATTAGTAAATCATTATTTTAACTTTACGCAACAAAATTAGGTTTTTGTAAAAAAATTGACATAATATTTTGGGTGATTTCGGCATTAAAAAGTGTGCAAACGATTGCGCAAACGTTGGAAATGGCAGGGGATTACAATTCAATTTGACGGCTGCTGATACAATGTCCCAAAAACACCTCCGCCGTCTTGTCAAAAACCTCCGGCGTGTCGGTGGTGTAATAGATAGTGCGGCCGCCTTTGGTGAGGCGGGATTCCATTTCGGGATGGCGTTGAAGATAATCGGCGAGGCTGTGCGCCACGATTTCGTTTTGCTGGACAAAATTGACAGGCGAAGCGTCGCCCGCCGCACGGTGAAACGAATCTATCAGCAACGGATAATGTGTGCAGCCAAGGACTACGGCGTCAATGTCGGGGGATTGGGAGAGGAGCTGCTGATAGTATTTTTTTACGAAATAATCCGTGCCAGGGTTGGAGATTTCGCCGGCTTCCACGAGGGCGGCAAGCATCGGGCAAGGGTGCTGATAGACACGGATTTCAGGATAAAGTTTTTGGATTTCGAGGATATAAGACTGCGAATTTACAGTGCCCTGAGTGCCAAGGACGCCTACGTGGTTGGTCTTGGTAAAACGGTTGATGACCTCGGCTGTCGGGCGGATGATGCCGAGGACGCGGTTGTCGGGATTGATGCGGGGAAGGTCGTTCTGCTGAATGGTGCGGAGAGCCTTCGCGGAGGCTGTATTGCAGGCAAGAATTACCAAAGGACAGCCCAAATCAAAAAGACGGCGCACCGCCTGCAATGTGTAGGCGTACACCGTCTCAAAACTTCTTGAACCGTATGGTGCCCTTGCATTGTCGCCGAGAAACATGTAGTCGTACTGCGGCAGCAACTCCTGAAATTTGCGGAGAATCGTCAATCCGCCAAATCCCGAATCAAAGACACCAAGCATATTGGTTCGTTAAAGGATAATTATCAATTACATTCCAAGTTCCTTCTTGACCTCGTTGGTGAGATCAACGCTGATGGACTCGTTGATGTAGAGGACGTTGGCCTTGTCCATCACGTAAACATAACCGCCTGCGTTAGCCACTTTCTTGATGGCGGCGTCGAGCTTGTCCATAATGGGTTTGAAGAGGTCGTTGCGCTTTTGCTGGATGCTTGACTGTGCATTCTCCTGGAAACGCTGGATGCGCTCCTGGAGCTGCATGATCTCCTGCTCCTTGTCGGCGCGGAGTGCGGCAGACCATTTTTCGGGAGCGGCGTCAGCGAGCTGTACGTTCTCCTGATATGCCTGAACCTTGTTTTGGTATTCTACGCCCATAGCCTGGAGCTGGTCTTCGAGTTTTTTGCCTTCGGTCTCCAATGCCGTCTGTGCCGCCTTGGTCTCGGGCATTGCCTGGATGATGTCGTCGGTGGTGATGTGTCCAAACTTCTGCGCCGAAGCTGCAACGCTAAGCGAAATAATCGCAATTATTACTAAAAAAAGTTTTTTCATTTTATGATATTGTACTTAAACATTAATTAATACTATATTTTAGGGCGGATGCCTTACTGCGTCCTTGTTTTCCCAAACAAAAATGCCCCGATGGGATTACTTTATAATCTTCTTGAGCACCACGTCGCTCTCGTCATACTTCTCGGAGGCGTAGATGATGTCGCCGGTCACCTTGTCGAAGATGTAGTCGTAGCCAGCCTCTGTTGCAACGCTCTTGAGCGCATTGTAGACATTGTCCTGGATGGGTTTGATGAGCTCCTGGCGCTTCTTGGCGAGTTCGCCGTCATTGCCGAAGTACTTCTTCTGCAATTCCTTGGCTTCCTTCTCCTTGGCGATGATTTCGTCTTCGCGCTTGGTTTTGGTGGCCTCGGGAAGGATGTCGGCCTCCGCCTGGTACTTCTTGTACATCTCGTCGAGCTGGGCAAACTTGGCCTCCACCTCCTGCTGCCACTGCTTGGAGTAGCCGTCGAGCTTGGTCTGCGCCTGCTGGTAGGCGGGTATCTTGCTCAAGATATATTCTGTGTCAACATGTGCAAACTTCTGTGCGAAAGTTGCACCAAAAATCAACGTCAACGCTACGGTGAATATCAGTCTTTTCATATTGCATATAGTTTAGTGTGTTTAACAATCATGTTTGCTTTCAATTAATATTGTTGGCGGATCGGGCGATGTTGAATTGCCGTTAATATTAATTAACTCATTAGAAACTCTGTCCGAGAGTAAACTGCAATTTGGAACCGCTCCTCTTGGTCTCTCCCGGCGGTACGTCGAATCCCCAGCCCCAGTCGAGTCCCAGCATACCAAGCATCGGCAGGAACACCCTCACACCCAGACCGGCTGTGCGGTAGAGGTTGAAGGGCTGGAATTGGTACAACTCCTTCCAGCAATTTCCGCCTTCGAGGAAGGCGATGCCGTATATCGTGGCCGATTCGCTGAGGATGGCGGGGTAACGGAGCTCGAGGGCGTACTTGGCGTACACGTTGCCGTCGGCGGAGATGGTCTCCGAGTCGTATCCACGAAGTCCGATGATGTCTTTGCCGTACGAATAGTAGCTCATACCGTCGCCACCCATCGTGAAGCCTTGGAAGGGCGAGTAGCCGAGGTCGCGGGTGTAATATGCGCACCATCCGTACTCAAGTTTTGTGTGGAACACGAGGTCGCCAATGAGCGGGGTGAAGTTTTTGGCCTCAAATCCGTACTTGTGATATTCCACCCACTCCCACTTGTAATCAGGATCGATGGTCTTGTAATCCTTGTTGTTCATCTTGGAATACGGCGGGGTGATCTCAGCAGAGAGTGAGAACGACGAACCACGGCGCGAGTAGATGGGCGCATCGATGTTGTTGCGCGAGAATACCACCTTGAGCGCAAATTCGTTGGCTGTGCCGTTGGCGCTGAATCCGTCGAAGTATGCGTAGTTTTTGAGCTTGTAACGCTTGAACGCCACTTCGTTGTATAGCTGGAAGTAATTGTCGGGCCACGAGAGACGGCGACCAAGTCCCACTGCCGCGCCCCACACCTGCATACGGTAGTCCATGGAGCTGCTGTAGAGGTTCCTGTAATACGACGATGTGGAGTAATATTTGGCGTAATTGACATCCGTATAATAGAAACTTACGGTGAGCGAATTGCGCTTCCTGCCGCCGAGCCACGGCTCTACAAACGAGACGCTGTAGGTCTGGTAATACTTGCCGTTGGACTGGAACGAAAGGCTCAACTTCTGACCGTCGCCCTGCGGCAGCGGATGCCACGACGACTTGTCGAAGAAGTTGTGGGTGGAGAAGTTGTTGAAGGTGACGCCGAGCCTGCCGACGAAATATCCGCCGCCCCAGCCTGCCGACAGCTCAAACATGTCGCTGCCTTTTTCCACCAAGGGGTATTCGATGTCCACCTCCTTGTTCACGTAATCGGGCACGGGGTTCGGGATGAGTTTTTCGGGTTCAAAATTGCCAAGCTGCGCAAGCTCGCGGACGGAGGCGATGATGTCGCTCTTGCTGAAAAGCTCGCCCGGGAGGGTATACAATTCGCGCCTCGGCACACGGTCGTTGGTGCGTGTATTGCCGCTAATTATAATGCGGTCGATGTATGCCTGAGGGCCTTCAAAGACCATAATCTCCACGTCAACGGAGTCATTGACCACAGAAACCTCCCTCGGCACAGTGCGGAAGAAGAGGTAGCCGTCGTCCATATAAATATTGCTGACTGCATCCTTGTCGGTATTGATGCGCTCGTCGAGGCGGTTTTGGTCGTATGCCTCGCCCTTCTTGATGTCGAGACGGCGCTGGAGGAAGTCGCTGGCGTATTTTTCGTTGCCAATCCACGTGATGTTGCGGAAGTAATACTTGTTGCCCTCGTACAAAGAAAGGTCGACGCCAACGAGCCTGTCGCTGATGCGATATACAGAATCGCTGATGATGCGGGCGTCGCGGTAGCCCTGCTTGTTGTACTTCTTGATGAGGGTCTCCTTGTCTTCCTCAAACTTGCTGCGGACAAATTTGGACGGCTTGAACATACCGTACCAACGCTTCTGCTTGGTGTTTTTGAGACCTTTGCGCACCTTCTTGTCGGTGCACACGCTGTCGCCGAAGGGGGTGATGTTGAGGATTTTCACCTTCTTGCCCTTATCGACGTTGATGATGAGGTTGGAAACGTTCTGGAGGTTGGTGTCGGGCACTTCCACGGTGCGGACGTCCACATTATAAAAGCCTTTTTCATAATAATGCTCCATAATGATGTTGCGCGTCTTGGTGAGGGTGTGGTCGGTGATTTTAGTGCCGGGTACGAGGTTGACCTTGTTGTCGAGGTCCTCCTTCTCGCCCTTGCGGATGCCCTTGTAAGTCACCTTGTTGAGCTTGGGACGTTCTTCGAGCTTGATGTCGAGGTACACCTTGCCGTCGGGCGTGGTGGATGTGATGCCGATGCTGACATCAGAAAAAAGTCCCTGCCTCCAAAGTTTTTCGATGGAGCGTGTGATTTGGTCGCCCGGGATGGCAACCTTCTGACCTACTTTGAGTCCCGAAATCTGTATTATCGCCTGCTTGTTGAGGTACTTGATGCCCGATACGGTGATGCCTTCGATAATGTAGTCCTTGGGTGAGTCGTAATTGACGACCGTCTGCGCCTCTGCGCCTTGCCAAGCCATCATAAGCATCATTATCAACAGCAGTATTTTGTTTTTCATTTGAAAAATATGAGTGTATAATTATAATTAAAATATTTCGCGGTGCAAATTTAAGAAAAATTTTCGGTTCATTGGCTAATCTGCTGCGAAGTTTTGCCAAATCTTCTCTCCCGGTGCTGATAATCGACTATCGCCTTGTAAAACTCCTCCTCGCCGAAGTCTGGCCACAGCACGTCGGTGAAGTAGAGCTCGGAGTACGAAATCTGCCACAGCAGGAAGTTGCTGATCCTCACCTCGCCGCTCGTGCGTATAAGCAATTCGGGGTCGGGAATCTGCGCGGTGTAGAGATGGTCGGCAAAGTCTTTTTCGGAGAGCGCATCGATGTCAAAAGGCTTGTCGGCGTAGTTCTTCAACAGATTTTTGGCGGCGTTGACTATCTCGTAGCGTGCGCCGTAGC